>ERZ889217.671-NODE-671-length-19674-cov-12.764259_pt1 | contig 19674 bp, 18 predicted proteins | sample MGYA00521098_ERZ889217 | MGnify/ENA primary metagenome ERZ889217 (study PRJEB32303, sample SAMEA104408613) | aquatic metagenome | biome: Brackish water; feature: Pelagic; material: water | place: Baltic Sea | collected 2014-06-10T22:04:00 | depth 2,362 m ... | reverse complement strand
TTTTCTCCGCCGGTTCGAACCCGGACTTTGACCTTTGCGCGACAGTGAGGGACTTACACCCTTGCTTTCCTACGCCGACGGATTGGTTTTTTCTGAAATATAGAGCTATTCAGGTGTGTAGCCTGATCTTCGGTCACCTTGTACAAATCTTTCAGATGCTGTCAACTCCAAGCGCAAGCACGGGTTTTTCATGGAGGCCAGGTGTTGCAAGAGTTATTATTACGCTGATGAAAAAAACTTGCCGTTGCCAGGCTTGTTCTACATGCCTTTCAAATGCGTTCTGTGGATTCCAATGGTGTAGTTGCCTGTCCCAATGCGCTGCCGGAAATTATCACGACGGCGTGTTATGGCTCTTGGCAAACAATGTCTTCCCCCAATCGATGGCGGGTGATAACGCCACAAATTCACTGAACGATGGCTAGCCGCAAGAGGCGTTTGGATGTTGCCCTCGCAGAGGAGGGGCTATTTGCGACTGTTGATGAAGCCATGAGAGCTGTCATGGCGGCGCAAGTGTTTATCAATGGCCAGAAAGTCACAAAGCCCGGTACGCCGGTTTCAGGTGAGGATATATTATCGCTTGTGGCCCGTGAGAAATATGTTGGCCGCGGCGGGTTTAAGTTAGAAGCCGCCCTGGATGCATTCCTGATCGATCCCGCTGGGATGGTCTGTGTGGATATCGGGGCTTCGACAGGAGGCTTTACTGATTGCCTTCTCCAGCGCGGAGCAGTTCATGTTTATGCCATTGATGCCGGGCATGGACAGTTGAATTGGCGTTTGCGTGAGGATCCCCGTGTGGATTGCCGGGAAAAAACGAACGCCCGTTTTCTGCAAGCCGGAGACTTTAACGTTCTTCCGCAGATGGCAGTGGGTGACGTCAGTTTTATTTCTTTAACACTGATTCTCCCTGCGGTATTCGGTGCCCTGCCCGTAGGAGCTGATGTAATCTTTTTACTCAAGCCACAATTTGAGGCGGCTCGGGAGGAGGTGGGTCTCGGTGGTGTCGTGCGTGATCAAGCGGTACATGAGCGCTGTATCGCCAAGGTTAGAAATTTTGTTCTGAGTACAGGGCAGGAGTGGCTAGGCTGTATTCCATCCCCCATCACAGGACGTGATGGGAACCGTGAGTTTCTAATCCATCTGCGTAGGGTGTAACCCCACAAGGTGTCAAAAATTGAGATTCAAACTCGTTGTAAAGCGGGTCTGGAGTTCATCGCTGTTCCCCTGGCCGGTGGACAGCATGAACGTGTTTTGCCAGGCCAACCATTCACGAATGCGCCAGTAGAGCGATGCGCTTGTCAGGAAGTAGTCGCTCGGACCCTCCACGCCGCCATTTAGGCTATCGCTGGTGAGGGATGCGTATTCAGACTGCTCGTAGCCGCCTGAAAGGGAGAGATCGATCCCGGTGAATAAACTTTGGGAGACTGTGCCAAGGATACCACGGGTAATGTTGTATTGATTTGGGGAGAGTGTTGAGAAGCCTTGGTTCTGGTAGAGAGAAAGCGAAAGGCGTGTTTTTTCTCGGGCGTTCCAACCTGCCATAAGAGTAAAATTCGGACGAATGTCGGCTCCCTGCATGCCAAAGGTCGCCTTGAAATAGGTTTTTTCTGTAGGGGTATAACTAATGCCTGCGGTGTAAACGGGACGCAATCCCACATACTGGGCGTCAGGGATATTTTGATCAGAAACATAGCCGATACCTCCCCCGGCATCGACGGAGAATTTCGGAGCCAGTTGATAGGTCAGTTGAAGCATGGTATCGACATACTTGCGTCCCTCAGTCGACAGACCTTCATCAAAGGTTTGAAGCTCCTGCCCCGCACTAAGCACGAAACGGACGTTCGTCTTTGGGGTGACAAGGTAATCAGCGAAGAGACTGACGGAGGTGGTCAGGCTACTGGAGTCGGGTTGACTGGCTTCACCGATTGCGGATTGGGAATCGGCTGTGTTGCTGTAGGAGATAGATCCTGCAGCGCCGATGCTGGCTTGCTCGGTTAAAATGTAACGAATCGAGAGAGCTGTGGAGGTTGAGGTTTGCCAGTTGTTATTGCCGGAGGCAATATCGAAGCCTGATCCTGACGAGGCTGATGCACTCAGGGTGACAGCGAGCCGACTGGTGTTGTAGCCAATCTCGATGCCGCCGGTCAGTGAAACAGGGTTGCGTTGCATGCCGGTGCCGGCGGAGGTGTAGTCTTGGTTGAAATAATAGCGGTAACCCGTGCCAAAGCGAGCGGATACCCGCCAGACACCGATCTCGCGGTCGTATACAATCCCAATCGTGGGAGCCGCAAAAAAACTGTTGTTATCGGCAAAATTGGTATCGGTGCCCCCGGAGTTTTGTGAGGTGTATTCCCAACCGGTGGCTAAGCCGAGTTGGAAATCCAGTGGTCCGAAGCGGAGCCCTCGCTTCAAGTTTTCCGCCATACGGTCGACATCACTTACAAATCCCGATGTCAAGTTTGGCTCCTCGCCAATCATTTCTCCGGAGGCATCTTCATAGAGGCCACCATCTGCTTGAAAATACTGTGGAGTTGATTCCCGGTCCTTTTGAGGGCCGGCCCACCTGCTTCGGAATTCAGCTTCTTTAACGGTCAGGAGGGTTTGTGCGAACCCATGAGTCATTGATGCAGCCAAGGCAAAGACAACGACCAACGGGAACAGAGAAAAGGATAAAAATCGTGAGGGGGTCACTTTTTAGAAAAACTAAATTTCAGGGCAAGAGGAGACATTGGCGAGTCACGCCTAGGCACTGATCTGGTTGTGTGTTGATAAACCATGAAACTTTTCAAGGATTCGACATTCGAAATTCATTGCAAAAGGTCCTGAGGGGGTTGCTAGAGATATGTATGTTTAAAAAATTGGGGGGATTTAGTCTATTGTACTTTGGTTAAACCAGCATAAAGGGAGTGAATTTCTCAATGATCTTCTGCCAAAAGCCAAGGTTTTTTCCTCTCTGATTTGGGCGATTGAAATTGGTTGGGCAAATCGGGCCGGGTGGTATAGCTAGGCCTTGATTGAGTGAGGGAGATCGTCCAAGGTGCGGCGATGACCTCTGTCTCCACTGATCTCGTTTCCGAGATTCTTGATCTGAAACGCCAACGCAACGCGATAATTCTTGCGCACAATTATCAAATATCACCAATACAAGAGGTTGCAGACTATGTGGGGGATTCGCTCGGGCTAAGCAGAAAAGCGGCCGAAACGGATGCCGATGTAATCGCCTTCTGCGGTGTTCATTTTATGGGGGAAACGGCCAAAATTCTGAACCCTACAAAAACCGTTGTGATTCCAGACATAAATGCCGGGTGTTCACTTTCGGATGCCTGTCCTCCCGAAAAGCTTGCAGCCTTTCTAGAAGAGCATGCGGAAAAAAACTATTATGTGATTGCATATATTAACTGTAGTGCCGGGGTGAAAGCACTTGCAGATGTTATAGTAACAAGCGGAAACGCAGTCCGGATCGTCACATCTGCTCCCCAGGACAGAAACATCCTTTTCGTACCCGACCAGAATCTCGGAGCCTGGGTCATAGAACAGACCGGTCGCAAGATGGATCTCTGGCGAGGGAATTGCTACGTGCACGTCGAATTCACCCGTGACAGCATCAATCGCATTAAAGCCTCCCACCCCGGCGCGGTGGTGGTGGCGCATCCCGAGTGTACCCATGCTGTCCGATTGCTGGCTGACGAGGTGTGTTCGACGGAAAAGATGGTTTCCTATTGCCGTGAAAATCCTGCGAAGGAGTTCATCATTGTCACCGAGAGCGGCATGCTCCACCGGTTGCGGCGCGAGGTGCCTGGCAAGAATTTCATTCCAGGCCCCACCGATCAATGCGCCTGCGCCGACTGCCGTTTCATGAAAATGAATACTCTGGAGAAGTTGCGGGATTGCCTCGCGAATCTCGAACCCCGCATCGAAATGCCCGAGGAACTCCGTTCCCGTGCCGAGAGATCGGTGCGTCGGATGCTGGAATTGTCAGAGTAGTACCGGTTGGTAGTCGGGGTGTTTTTCCTCCTCCTCGTTGAGGGTGGGAGTTGCGGAAACGGTTGGGTCGAAGAAGAGCAGTTCCATTTTGCCATCGTGGTGCTCGACCATCGCGGTGCAGCTTTCGACCCAGTCCCCGCAATTGTAGTAGGTGTTATCGCCAACCATTCGCATGGCCGCCGTGTGGATGTGGCCGCAGAGAACCCCGTCGACGTTGTAATCCTTTGCGTAGCGCACAATCGATTCCTCGAACTTTCCGATGAAGTTCACGACGTTTTTGACCTCTGCCTTCACGTAGGCGCTCAAGGACCAATGGCCGAGACCCATGATTCGGCGGACAAAATTTACCAACCAATTGCAGCGCATTAATGTCACGTAGCCGATATCGCCGAGGTGGGCTAGCCAGCCGAGATGTTGCACCACATTATCGAGTTCGTGCCCGTGCATGACCAAGAGGCGGCGACCCTCAGCCGTCATGTGGATGGCGTTTTTGCGAATGGTGACGCTGCCGTAGTGGCCGAGGAATTCCGAGATGAATTCGTCGTGGTTGCCCGGAATGTAGATGATTTCTGTACCCTTGCGTCCCTTTCGGAGGAGTTTTTGAATGACGTCGTTGTGAGCCTGCGGCCAGTAGATGCCGCGCCGGAGCGACCAGATATCGATCAGATCGCCTACCAAGTACAATGTTTCAAACTCCGTCTCGCGAAGAAATTCAAGGAGCGCACCGGCTTTACAACCTCGGGTTCCGAGGTGCACATCCGAAATCCATGCGGTCCGGTAAGTGGTGGACATCTTGCTGCCACACATCAGTCGAGCACGCTGACCCTGTGAACTGCGAAAATGTGAATATTCCGTCACACTCCACTAGGCTTGAGGAGGAATCGTATGGTCTTTTGGTATGCGGTGGCCGAGGATCGTTAGATGTCTGCCGCCATGCCAACGTTGCGCGAACTGAAAAGCCGCGCCCAACTTTTGAAACCATCAATCAAGCTCGGCAAAGCCGGAGCGACCCCGGCGTTTCTCTCCGAGTTGTCGATGCTTCTCAACAAGCATGGATTGGTGAAAATCCGATTTGAGGGATTCAAGGAGAAAAGAAAGGAACTCTCTCGCGAGTTAGCTGCTGCCAATGGGGCGACGCTCGTCCTGCAAGTCGGCCACACCGCCGTCTTGCATAAGCCGCCGGCAGCGTAGAGATCAACGTTTTTTGAAGAACAACTCAGCTGCCTTCAGGTCAGCCGGGGTGTCGATGCCTGGCCCGGTTGGGCGGGTTTTTACAACGTGGATCTTTGCCCCATGTTCGAGGGCGCGGAGCTGCTCAAGTTTTTCAGATTTCTCAAGTGGCGTTTGTTTCCAGCGCACGAATTCGAGAAGAAAACGGCGGCGGTACCCGTAGATTCCAAGATGCCGGAAACGGGCTGGCGAGGAATCTTTGTCGCGGTCGCTCGGGATCGGTGCCCTGGAAAAATAAAGGGCGGTGCCATCGAGCGCCATGACGACTTTCACGCAGTTTGGGTTTTCAAGTTCGTCCGGTGTCAGTGGGCATGCAGCGGTTGACATGGAAAGCGAACGGTTCTCCTGAAGCGATGTTAGTAATTTCGCGGGAAGGGTGGGGGGGATGAAGGGTTCGTCCCCCTGCACATTCAAAACGATGTCAAATCCCGTTAAACGATTTGCCACTTCTGCAATGCGGTCGGTGCCACTCGGATGTCTTGGCGAGGTCATTGCAACCTCCGCCCCGAATGCAAATGCCGCCTCGGCGATCCTCATGTCATCTGTCGCCACGATCACGGCATCGACGCCTTTTACCTTCATGCAACGTTCCCAGACATGGCACAGCAGAGGTTTCCCGGCGAGTTCGAGAAGCGGCTTGCCTGGAAGACGGCTTGAGGCCCAGCGTGCGGGAATGACGATCGCGGATTTCGGCATGGTGAGAATCCATAACGGTGAGATCACTTCGGGGCGAGTGCCAAAATAATAAAAGCCGATCATCGCCTTGATTCAGAAGGGAAGTGGTTGCGGGCTGAAGGCACGCGTTGTATGGATAGCTCAACAATGGCTACAACCTCTTCCTTTAATCTCTCCAGATCGCTTGGCGCTGTGCTTTGGGGAATTTCTGTGGCGCTTTCATGGATGTGGGGGCTTGGCCTGTTTTTCTCAGTTCAATTCACGACGCAATTTGGCCTGTTCGGTTTGCTTACCTTCGCCATTCCAAATTTCCTCGGTTTGCTAGTCTTCGGTTTGGTGACCCACCACTTGGCGCGGAGGGATTCCGGCTCCGAGTCGCTGGCAAGGTTTTTCAACACGTGGTCGAGACCGTTCCGGCTCGTCTTTTTCCTCTACCAAATCCTAGCTATCACGCTCACCATCTTCGCATTCATCCGGTATGCTTGGATGCCGCTCGGTTTCCAACCGGAGCTCCTCTACCTCCCGCTGACGCTCATGGTGCTCCTCTCCGCAGCGATCCTTTTCGGCGAGGAGTTCGATATCAAACGAATCAAATACAGCCACGGGGTGTTTTTCCTGCTGCTTGTTCCCGCAGTGGCGGTACTGATCACTCACTCGATGGGCAAGGGTACTGGCCCTTTGGCATTTCCAAAATTACCCACAAATGACTTGAACTACTGGGGGTATGCAGTGCCGATTATCATCGGATTCTTGGTCGGGCCATGGCTTGATTTGCAGCAATGGCAGCGCGCAATCCAAATGCATCGCGAGCGTGTATCGATCGCCGCAGGGTATATCATTGGATCGAGCTTGTTTCTCGGTCTCATCCTTTTTCATGGCGTAACAACGCTTTGGGCACTGAATTGGGGAGCGGCTGAGTTTATACGTCCAGGCATCACCGGCCACAACTACGGCCAAGAGGTGTTGACAAAGGTCTTCTCTGCCGCCTCGCCGTGGACATTCGGAGGTTATGCCGTCTTTATCGGGGTCTGCGTTTTAAGCACTCTGGATAGTGGCTACATTGCCCTCAAGTGGTTCCTTCAGTCCAATGCGAGCACGAGCAACCACCCCATCTTTTCACTCATCCCGACGCGGTTCCTGACTTCGCCGATTCCCCTCTACGTAATTGCTGGCATTGTGGCTCTCGTGGGGGCGTTGCTCCGGTTCGAACTCGAGTTTTTCATGATCTTCTACGCCACATTCTTTGTCGGTTACTCGATGCTTTCGATAGTCCGTTGCTATGTGGTGGGATCGGCGAATGCTATTCCTCAGGTGAAAATGTTCTGCATCGGGAGTATAGCCGTCGTCATCTTTTCCTTCGGTTACTTCCTGCGCTCCCCGGTTCTGCAGATCGTTGGCTCGCTCCTCCCGTTGGCTTACGTATTTTGGCTACTGGTCAAGCCGAGTGCTGGAGATGAGTTTGTGACTGACAGGCAGGAGCTTGAGGCTCCGGCGTCTGGCATTCCGGCATCCTTTCCCGAAAATGCCGTTACCCTTGCCAGTCCCGTCACCGTCTTGGATGCAGGGGCTGTTCAGCATAGTCTTGGCGGGCACTTCGAAGATAAATGGTTTGTTCACAGGCTTATAGCGACTTATGCAGACACTAATTCCGTCGGCAACGTGTATTTCGGCATGTATGCCATGTGGGTAGGAAAAACGCGGGAACTGTTCTTCAACAAGGTCATGCCGAAGTTCAATCTGCAGAATACCTCGTATTACATCCTGACCCGCTCGTTCGAGCATAAGTTCGTGCGAGAGACCCGGGAGTTTGAAACTGTTCAAGTAAAGATCCGGGTGGCCGGCTACAATCGCAAATTCGCCACCCTTGAGCACGAGATATACGATTCACTGGGCCAGCTTCTGGGCAAGGGCAAGCAAAGCCTTCTCTTTGTTTCGTCTTCGGATTACAAGATGCTGGACATTCCTCCAGATGTTTATTCGGCGTTCATTGCGCATACATAAACTATCTGATGGATAGGCCGCGCCACAATCCATTCATCTTCTCCGCAGCAGCTCTTGTGGGGCTTTTTGCATTGGTGCTTGTGGCTTGTAAACCGACGCCGCCACCCAAGCCGCCAACCCTCCCGCCGATTCCCACCCCGACCCCGATTCCAGCGTTGCTTAGAAAACCGCTGCCAACGGCAATTCTTTTCAATGGGCTGTCGCTGAAGGCGGCTGTGGTTGCAGAGCCGGATGGCGATCTGGCCTCCAGTGAGCGTGTCGATCATGATTCCTACACGCTTGAAGTCACTCTCCGCGCCCGCCTGCCGCGTCCTGCTTCGACCTTGGAGGAGTTGGTATCGAATGATCCTACCCTCCCGGAGGTTCTTCCCAAGCTCTCCGAGTTGCTGAAAACATCCTCAGTATCTCCATTTCACAAGAAATTCTACGAACTAAAAACGGATGACCTCCAACGCCGTCTCTCGCGTTTAGATACCGTTCTCTCTCGGCATAATTTCTTTGATTGCGAGACGATACTTGAGCTTGAGGATCCTGAAACCTCGCGCAAGGCGGTGCTTGTCATTGCCGATATGGATGTCAACACCGATGGCTCGGATGGCGATAGAAATGTAACGGTCGACGGCTCATCAGAATTTTTTCTTCCGCAGACCAGTCATCGGTGGCCAAAGCATACCGATAGAGAAAATACTTTTCTTGAGGTGGAAAAAACGCGCCTTGCAAAGCTCCAGCTGGAATTAAATGAGCCTGGTTTACAGAAGAACCGGATAGAAGAAATTAAGGACGGTATCGCTCTGGCAAAGCGCCGTATTTATGATTTAAAAAAATGGAGCTTTCTCGTCTCTTCGGTTGATCCATTCATCGTTCTACCGGGCTTCATCATGCGTGATCATCAGGGGCCGTTTGTTCCCAAGATCGGCGACTACGCCGTTGTAATTTACAAAGGAGCGGCCTACTCAGCAATCCTCGGCGACTCGGGCCCTTCGCACAAAGCGGGCGAGGCATCACTTTTGGTCTGTAAGGAGCTGAATAGCCGTTCAAGTCAATACTCCCGCCCCGTCAGTTCTTTGAAGGTATCCTACCTTGTCTTTCCCGGAACTGCAGATGCATCACCCGGCCCTCCGGATCTAGCTAAGTGGTGGAATACCTGCCAGCGGCTTGTTGATGAAATGGGTGGCCTTGGCGTCCCTTTGCACGAATGGCCAAATCTTGTTCAACCCTGGCCTACTCCTACTCCTGCGCAAATACAGGAGACATCGACTCCCGAGATGGAATCTCCTCTTTCGCTCCATTCTGAGCCTGAAATAAAAGAGGGAACCTGATTAATGGCGGGCTAAGCAGGTTAATGCGGCGCAGGCGAGTTTCTCAAGGCTGCCAAGGCTTGTGCGTTGGTGAAGGACTGGAAAGCCCGCAACTTCGATTCGTGAAAGGGTTTTCTCGTAAATGCTTCTCATGATGCGAGCCGGGAGCATTGCGTGGAAATCCCTAGGGGGAAATTGTGCTGCAGCGAATCGAGCCCGAGCGCGAGCAGCCAACTCAGACAGCACTGCAGAAAAGCCATCACCGGGAGTGAGTGCAAGCACTTGGGAGGCATCTACTCCGTGTCTAGCCAAATCCTCCAGAGGAATATAGACCCTTCCTCTGCGGGCGTCCTCACCGATATCGCGGAGGATATTTGTGAGTTGGAGTGCATGACCAAGGTGCTCTGCGCAGCGATCGCTGAGTGGGTCCACGCATCCGAAAATTCTGACCGAGATCAATCCCACGGCACAAGCAACCTTCCAACAATACGCTTCAAGATCGGCAAATGTTTGAAAGGGGCGGGGAGTGATGTCCGTGGCGCAGCCATTGATAATTTCTGCCAATAGACGGCGCTCGATACCATGGCGCTCAACGAGGCGCGAAAGATCGGCGGGAAGCCCGGTCTCCACTGCCTCAAGCCACTTGCTCAGAAGTGATTCTTTTTCCGCTGTGGAATGCCCTTCCTCGTCGGCAATGTCATCGATCGTGCGGCAAAACCGGTAAAACAAAAGCGCATCCTGTCGCCGGGACTGAGGCATCCACCACAGAGCGAATTTTAGATTGGACACGCCTTGCGCATCGGTGAGTCTAAGATCAGCTGGGTTCATCTTGAATCGCGAAGCTTGCACGACATCAGTCACGCATCAATTGGCAAAAATCCTATCCCGCATTTTTGATTTCTTAAATCTTGCTGGATGACCCAGCTGGGCAGACCTATTGTATTCATTGTGAGTTATCGCGTATTCGCCAGAAAATACCGGCCCCAAACCTTCAAGGAGGTTATTGGGCAGGATCACATCACGCGCACATTGCAGAATGCCGTGAGCTTGAAGCGCCTTGCCCAAGCGTACCTCTTTGTTGGCCCTCGTGGCATTGGAAAAACCTCTACGGCACGTATCTTGGCCAAAGCTTTGAACTGTAAAAACGGCCCTACGGCTGAGCCCTGTGGCGCTTGTGATGCCTGTATCGAAATTGCCGAGGGGCGGAGCCTCGACGTAATCGAGATTGATGGAGCAAGCAACAATGGGGTGGAAAACATCCGCGATTTACGCGAAAGCGCGGCTTACGCCCCGAGCAGTGGGCCGTTCAAGGTTTACCTTATTGATGAGGTGCACATGCTCAGTACGGGGGCTTTCAATGCCCTTCTCAAGACGCTTGAGGAGCCTCCGCCGCACGTGAAGTTCATCTTCGCGACCACCGAGGCGCAGAAGGTGCCAGCGACCATCACCAGCCGGTGCCAACGTTTTGACCTGCGCCGCATTCCTGCAAGCTTGATTAAAGAGCACCTCCTCTACATCGCAAAAAACGAGAAGATTGTTCTTGAGGAGGCTGCAGCGGACGCCATCGCGCGTGGCGCTGAGGGGGGCTTGCGTGATGCCGAGAGCATGCTTGATCAGATGGTGGCCTTTTGCGGTGAGAAAATTGTGATTTCTGATGTCATGGAGGTCTTCGGTTTTACACCTCGCGAGGTGGTAGAGCGCTTGGCGGAGAGCCTTTTTATTGGAGATGCTGCGACTGCATTGGAAGCGGTGTCAGTGCAGTCCGACGCAGGGAAGGATCTTTCTCGGCTCACTGGTGAATTGGTGTCGCATCTGCGCGATCAGCTTGTAGCCTCCGCGATAAACGGCGGTGGAGCGGTTTCACAGGACAAGTTCCTCGACCTTATTGATCATTTCAGTGCGGCAGAATCGTCCATGAAATGGGTCGCCGATAAAAAACTGCAACTCGATGTCGCCGTCATCAAAGCCCTGCATATATTGGATGAAACGAGCCTGACCGATGTCATCCAATCGCTGACCGATCTTCGCGGAGGAAAGCCTCTGGTGGCGAGTAATCCCGAGGTTGTACCCAAGGTCCAGCCTGCAGTTGCAACAACGCACCTCCCTCCAGTGGTGGCGGTAACACATGAAAAGACCTCGGTGCCACCTTCCTTGCCGCATCAAGCTGCGCCGACCTCTCCAGCAAACTCTTCAGCAAGTATTGACGCCTCGCTGGTCTGGGAGAGGATCTCTGCAGATCTCGCAAAAAACTCGTTCATTCGATTTAGTTGGCTGAAAGATGGGGTCTACGATCGGGTGGAAAAAGGGCGGCTGATTGTGCGTTTCCCTGTGTCTTCTAAAGAATCAGCCTTGGTCTTCATGGAGGAAGCTGTGCGCCGTATCGAAGCGCAAATCCTTAAGGAAATGGATATGCCTCTCCGTGCGGTATTCGAGTTCGATGAGACGCTTCAACCTATCATGCCTGAGGTGTCCGCAGAAGAGCCAATCCAGGAAGAGTCCCCTGAGCCCGTGGAAGCAGCCAAAGTAAGGTCGCTCAAACCTCCCCCTGAGCCAATTAACCCTATGGAAGAGTTCCTAAACGATCCTCTCATTGAAAAAGCCCTCGAAAAATTTCAAGGCACCTTGCAGACTCCGCGCCCATGAATATCGCAAAAATGCTTAAAGAGGCCCAGCGCATGCAGGAACGCATGGCCGATGCCCAGGCTGAGCTTTCCACCAAGACAATCGAAGCCACCTCGGGTGGGGGCAAGGTTGTCGTTACCGCCACAGGGTCGGGTGACATCACCTCGATAAAAATCGATCCGCAGGTTGTCGATCCGACTGACGTCGAGATGCTCGAAGATCTCGTGCTGAGTGCGGTGAGGCAGGCTGTTGAGGACGCAAAAAAAATGGCGGGCAGTGAAATGGGAAAACTTACAGGCGGGATGAAAATCCCCGGCCTTTCAATGTAATGGCTGTTTGTTCCGACCAATGGATCCGCCGTATGGCCTGCGAGCGGGGGATGATCGAGCCTTTTGTTGATGGCCAGGTAAAGCATTTGGAGTGCGGGAAGAGAGTGATTAGTTACGGGCTCTCGAGCTATGGCTATGACCTTCGCGTTTCGAATGAATTCAAGGTGTTCACCAATGTCTTCAGCAGTGTGGTCGACCCCAAGTCGTTCGACAGCCGATCATTTGTGGATATGGAGACCGACGTGTGCATAGTGCCTCCGAACTCCTTTGCGCTGGCACGGAGTGTCGAGTATTTCCGCATCCCGAGAGAGGTGTTAACCATTTGTGTTGGGAAATCCACATACGCAAGGTGTGGCATCATTGTGAATGTCACGCCATTCGAGCCCGAGTGGGAGGGGCATGTTACCTTGGAAATCTCCAACACCACCCCGCTGCCTGCTCGCATTTATGCCAACGAGGGCTTGGCCCAAGTTGTATTTTTTGAGGCCAAGGAAGTTTGTGAGACGAGTTACGCAGACCGCAGTGGCAAATACATGGGCCAGCGCGGGATCACCATCCCTAAAATGTAGAGCAGATTCTGCGCCAGTGCTTCAGAACATCCGGTTGACACCTCTCCGGTGAATCCCTATTCAAACGACCATACACACATGAAGATCGCGGTTACTAAAGAAGCCCTGCTGGAAGGATTGCAACGCATTCAAAACGTCGTTAGCACGAGGCCGACACTCCCTATTCTCACCAATGCTTTGCTCGAAGCTGACAGCAATGGATTGCACCTCACGACTACAGATTTGGAGGTCGGAATTCGCTGCAAGGTTGAGGCACGCGTTGAAAAAGCGGGAGCCACAACTCTTCCAGCTAGAAAACTCGTCTCGATCATCCGTGAGCTTCCCAATTCGGAGATCGTCATTGAGGTCGATTCTAAAAATGCCGCCTCCATTCGCTGTGGAGCGAGTTACTTCAAAATCTATGGACTGCCAAAAGAGGATTTTCCTGCGTTTCCCTCATTCGAGGAGGAAAACTCTCTCACGCTAAAGCAGGCCGATTTGAAGGATGGTCTTCGCAAGACATCATATGCAATTTCTAGTGATGAGGCGCGATTTGTACTCAATGGCATTCTCTTTTCACTCACTGAAAACAAACTTGCCCTCGTTGCCACAGACGGGCGCCGCCTAGCACTCTTCGACACCGAATTGGAATTTCCGAAAAGTCATGAACGTGACTTTATTCTGCCGACCAAGGCGGTCACCGAGTTGCAACGCCTCCTCTCTGACGAGGGGGATATGGTAATAAGCAGTTCGGCGAACCTTGTGTCGTTCCACCTCAACGGAGCACAACTAGTTTCCAAGTTGGTTGATGGTAACTATCCGAACTATCGACAGGTCATTCCTGGTGAAGCCAAGGAGCGTATTGCGTTAGAGCGTGAAGCCTTTCTCAACTGTGTCAGACGCGTCTCACTCCTGAGCACCGACAAAACAAGTTCGGTGCGATTGACCTTCACCAAAAACAATTTGGATATTAGTGCCAACACTCCGGAAGTCGGTGAGGCAAAAGAGTCCCTATCGCTGAACTACAAAGGGGCGGACATTTCGATCGCATTCAATCCTGAGTTCCTCATGGATCCACTTCGTAATCTTCCAAATGATGAGGTATACCTTGAGCTGATCGATGAAATGAGCCCAGGAGTGATTAAAATCCAATCGCCCTTTCTTTACGTCATCATGCCGATGCGCGTATCGACCTGATGCAGGTATCCGGTCTCTGGGGCATTGACCTCGGTGGAACCAAAATCGAAGGGGTGGTCATGAATCCGGATTCGCCCCATGAACCGTTTCAAAGGCTTCGGCGGGACACGAATGCATCGCTGGGATACGGGCATGTCATTTCCGGAATTGTTGACTTGGTGGCCGATCTTGAGCGCTCTACAGGGATGAATCGACCGAATCGCATCGGGATTGGAACGCCAGGAGTGATCGATCCCGCCACTGGGTGCTTGAAAAACTCGAACACCCTTTGCCTGAATCAAACTGCCCTGAGGGAGGATTTGTCAACGGCTCTCAATTGCGAGGTTTTGATGGCCAATGATGCAAACTGTTTTGCCCTTGCCGAAGCCACCTGGGGGGCGGCAAAGGAGGCGCGAATGGTTATGGGGTTGATTCTTGGAACGGGCGTTGGCGGTGGTATTGTGATCAATGGCCGTATTTGGGATGGACTCCATGGAATCGCGGGCGAATGGGGTCACAATCCGATCCCCGGAGAAACCCGCTCTTGTTACTGTGGTAAGCTGGGGTGTGTGGAGACGGTCATCGCCGGCCCATCTTTGGAGAGCTACCACCGGGAAATAGGAGGTGAGGCGGTCCGCCTGCCGGAAATTGTCGCACGAGCCTCCGCAGGTTCTCGTCCAGCGACTCAAACGCTCTTACGACTGAGAGAAAAGTTCGCGCAAGCTATCGCGGCGGTCATCAATGTTCTTGACCCGGATACGATCGTGATCGGTGGGGGAGTAGGCAATATCCCCTTGCTCTATGAGGACGAGACACGCAAAGCAATCTGCAAACACATCTTCAACTCCGAACTCAAAACCAGTATTCTCAAACCACTCCTTGGTGACAGCGCGGGGGTATTTGGCGCAGCCCGATTAGCGGCGTGATTTTCAATTTGATCCCGCGCCGATCCTATCAAAATCAATTTATGTCTAAGTTGTTTTTTTGTTGAACAATTCCCTGTTTGGCCTGTCTCAATCAGGCAAAAACTTCTCGCAGCGATTTTTTTAAAAACCATCCATGAGCATCAACACCTCCGAAATCACACAACACGTCCAAGAAAACCGCCAGTGGGTCGATCCACTCATTAATGAAGTCTCCCGCGTTGTTGTGGGCCAAAACATTCTCGTTCACCGCTTGCTTGTCGGCCTTTTGTGCAACGGTCATGTGCTTCTAGAGGGAGTTCCCGGTCTGGCGAAAACTCTTACTGTGCGGACGCTTGCAAATTCGATACGCACCGGATTCCAGCGGCTGCAATTCACCCCAGATCTTCTGCCTGCCGATCTCGTTGGTACGCTCATTTACAACCCCCGCGACAGCGAGTTTACTACAAAGCTTGGGCCGATTTTCTCTAATCTCATCCTTGCTGACGAAATAAATCGTGCTCCAGCCAAGGTCCAAAGTGCCTTGCTTGAGGCCATGCAGGAACGCCAAGTGACCATTGGGGATCAAACTTTCAAGCTGCCTGACCCCTTCCTTGTTCTTGCCACACAAAACCCAATCGAACAGGAGGGCACCTACCAACTCCCCGAGGCCCAATTAGACCGCTTTATGTTAAAGGTGCATGTCGGCTATCCCACTCGCGAAGAGGAGCGTTTGATCCTCGATGCCATGGCCACATCGGCTCCGAAACTTGAGGTGGATGCCGTGGTGAGTCCGGAGGAGATCATCAAGGCCCGTAGCGTGGTTAATGACATCTATGTCGATGACCGCGTGAAGGACTATATCGTGGACATCGTTTGGGCAACGCGTGATCCGGCTACCGCAAAAATCAAGCTTGAAGGCCTTATCCGCTACGGCGCTTCACCGCGAGCCACGATCTTTCTTACCCTTGCAGCCAAGGCAAACGCATTCCTCGCCGGCAGGGGGTATGTTACGCCGCAGGATGTGAAGACGGTCGGCATGGATGTTCTTCGCCACCGCATTGGCGTCACTTACGAAGCCGAGGCCGAATCTGTAACCACTGAAGATGTGATCGAGCAAATTTTTGCCGGGGTTTCTGTTCCCTAAATTCCGTTCAGTCCGTTTAATTCTAGCCCCTGAATCGCAAGGCTGATCGCCATCATGAGCAAGGATCCTAAGGAAATTCTTAAAAAAATCCGCCGCATCGAGTTGCGCACAAGAAATCTTGTGAGTTCGGTATTCGCTGGGCAATACCACAGCGTCTTCAAAGGGAGAGGCATGAATTTCGAGGAGGTTCGCGAATACGCTCCCGGCGATGAGATTCGAGCGATCGATTGGAACGTCACCGCCCGCATGAACGCGCCCTACATCAAGAAGTTCACGGAGGAACGCGAGTTAACCGTGATGTTGCTTGTTGATGTCAGCGCCTCTGGCGTGTTCGGTAGTGTCGACCTAAGTAAGCGAGAGCTCGCCGCTGAAGTTGCCTCGATTCTTGCGTTCAGCGCTATCAATAACAACGACAAGGTTGGACTCATCCTCTTCAGTGAAGAGGTGGAACTATTCATTCCTCCAAAAAAAGGGCGCCTGCACACTCTTCGTCTGATCCGAGAGATGCTTTTCTTCGAGCCTAAGGGGCGGAAAACAGATCTCGCGGGTGCGCTGGATTATCTAAATCGCATTATGAGCCGGCGTTGCGTGGTGTTTGCTATATCGGATTTCATGGCTCCCGATTTCACCAAAGCACTTACGGTCACCAGTCGCCGCCATGATCTGGTGGCGATGCCGGTGATTGATCCGGGTGAGGGTGAGATTCCGAATGTGGGCATCGTCACGCTCGAGGACGCAGAGACCGGCGAGCAGATCGATGTCGACACCTCAAGCCGGGCGGTCCGTGAAGGTCTTCCGGAACTCAACGAGGGGCGTCTGCGCTCACTCGAGCGACTACTCCGGACCAGGCGCGTGGATATTGTCCGCCTGTCGACGGACGAAGACTATCTCGTCGCACTCCGCACGTTTTTCGAACAGCGGGAACGACGCATCGCCGCATGAATCCTATCACTTCCAACCCGACTCCCGCTCCCCTCCACGATATCGTCGGTCCGGTATGGTTCTGGCCGTATCCGCTATGGATCACGATTGCCGGCGGGATTGTGCTGCTCCTTCTGCTCGGGTTGCTCGGCATGATGACAACAAAACTCCTCGCCGCGCGGAAGAAACCGCCAACGAACAGGCAAAACGCATTAGCTGCGATTGATGCGATGCGTTCTGAGATCTCAACTGCCGATCCGTATGCTTTAGGGAGAAGGGTTTCAGGGGCTCTACGCCACTATTTCACCGCAGAATACGGGTTCCGCGCCACCACGCAGACATCATTGGAATTTTTGAAGGCCATCCGGTCGAGTCCTGTCTTTAGTGACAATGAGAAACTGGGTCTGGGTGTGGTGTTGGAAAAAACCGACTTATTGAAATTCGCTCGGACGGGAGCGAATGAGACGGAATTGCTGGATCTGCTCGATATCGCTGCGCGTCTTATTCGCGGTGAGTCCCCATCAAATAAGGCCGGAGGAACCCCATGAATCTTCCTGAAGGGTTTTCGTTCGATTATCCTTGGATGCTCTTGCTCCTACTCTTGGTACCACTGCTTTCCGTGTTAAAGGGAAAAGCCGGCGGCACAGCCGGCGTGACTTTTTCAAATACAACGATGTTGGCAGCTATTGCACGTCATCGCCGCAGTCGCGCGGGAGCTTTTCTGGTGGCGTTGACCTATTTTGCACTGGCGTTGTTTATTATCGCTCTCGCGAGACCCCAATTCGGTCGTATGGTGACACGGATTCAAGCAACGGGTGTGGATATAATGCTGGCGATTGATGTTTCGCGCTCGATGCTCGCAGAGGACTTCTCCATCGCCAATCAACGGGCCAACCGCATTGAAGCGGTAAAGCTCGTGACCGAAAAATTCATTAGGGAACGCCCGAACGACCGCATTGGCATCGTCGCATTCGCCGGCCAACCCTACCTCGTGAGTCCGCTCACCCTCGACCATGAATGGCTCATCAGGAACCTCGAGCGTCTTCGTATCGGGTTGGTTGAAGATGGTACGGCGATTGGCTCGGCCATCGCGTCTGCAGCCAACCGTCTCAAAGACAAGGAGGCAAAAACAAAGCTGATCGTGTTGCTAACTGATGGCGACAATAATGCGGGAATGGTTCAGCCCTTGACTTCAGCAGAGGCCTCCAAGGCTCTTGGAATCAGGATTTACACGATCGGTGCTGGAACTGAAGGTGAGGCGCCATTTCCGCTTGTGAGCCAGTTTGGTCGGACGGTCTATCGCAATGTCCTCGTGCGCTTCGACGAGAAAACTCTCGAAGAAATCGCCGCTCTGACCGATGGGAGATATTTCCGCGCCACTGATACGTCGTCGCTAGAGAAAATCTTCGCTGAGATCGACACCCTTGAAAAATCAAAGGTCGAAGTTGAAAAAACCGCACAATACCGCGACTTGTTCCATTGGTTTCTCATTCCCGGCGTCCTCTGCCTTCTGATTCACATCCTGCTATCGCAAACCGTATGGAGACGACTTCCCTGACATTCGCATCTCCGCACTGGCTGTGGGCGCTGGCGTTGCTTCCCGTGGCGTTGGGTATGTTTGTGTGGTCTCACCGCCGAGGCCGGGAGTTGGTTCAGCGCATTGTTGCACCGCGCCTGAGCGAGCAGTTGGCTGGTGCCGTTAGCCTCCCGCGCCGTGTGGCACGCGCTGTTCTTGTGATTGTGGCGCTGGGGTGTGCTTTCATTGCGCTGGCCCAACCGCGCTATGGATTTATCGAGCGCGAGACGAAACAGGAGGGGAGGGATGTGATTGTGGCCATCGACACCTCAAAGAGCATGTTGGCCACGGATATTGCCCCCAGTCGTCTTGTCCGGGCAAAAATGTTCACCCAGGACCTCATACGCTTATTGCGTGGAGACCGCATGGGCCTCATTGCATTTGCTGGGTCCTCGTTCCTCCAAGCCCCCCTCACGCTCGACTATAATGCGGTGGGTAATGCGCTTGAGGAGCTCGATGCCTCGATCATTCCCCGGGGCGGCACGAACATCGCTGGAGCGATCTCGGCGGCACGCGAGGCGTTTGGAAAGGCGGAGGGGCAGGTGCGTGCGCTGGTGATCCTGACCGATGGTGAGGAACTTGATGCCGATGGCATCACCGCCGCAAAAAAAGCCGAGAGCGATGGAATTCGCATTTTTACCGTTGGGATCGGCTCCTCTGAGGGCTCATTGATCCCCGTAAATCTTTCCGATGGGCGGCAGGATTTTGTTCGTGACAGCTTAGGAAATCCGGTGACATCGAAGCTCGACGAGTCTCGGCTGAAGGAAATCGCTTCAGCTACAGGCGGGTTCTACACGCCGATCGGACCAGACGCCGCCCGCACGATCTTTCTGGAGGGGATCGAGCCTATGGCGCGTTCGGAAATGGGAGTTTTCAGTGCTCGCCAGCCGATTGAGCGATTCCAATGGCCACTTGCCATGGCGGTGGCCTGTTTGGCTTTTTCACTTCTTATCGGAGACCGGCGACGCGTAGCTAAGATTGCTGCAGTGCTATTCCTCGTGGCCGCACCCGCTCAGGCACAAACGGGGTTGGAGGCTTTCCAAAACGGAAATTATGAACAAGCCGCCGAAGCCTTCAACGATAGCCTTAAATCCCGTCCGGATTCCCGAAAACTCCACTTCAATGCCGGCACGGCAGCCTACAAGACCGGCGATTTCGAAAATGCGATCACGCATTTCACTGACGCCCTGCTAACCGACGATTCCCAACTCAAGCAAGACGCCTCCTACAATCTGGCAAACTCCCTCGTGCGCAAAGGCGAGTCCGCC
>ERZ889217.668-NODE-668-length-19702-cov-7.157530_pt1 | contig 19702 bp, 16 predicted proteins | sample MGYA00521098_ERZ889217 | MGnify/ENA primary metagenome ERZ889217 (study PRJEB32303, sample SAMEA104408613) | aquatic metagenome | biome: Brackish water; feature: Pelagic; material: water | place: Baltic Sea | collected 2014-06-10T22:04:00 | depth 2,362 m ... | reverse complement strand
GCCAAGTGCTACGGCGGCGACATCTCCCGCAAGAAGAAGCTCTGGGCGAAGCAGAAAGAGGGCAAGAAGCGGATGAAGAGCATCGGCAGCGTCGACATCCCGCAGAAGGCCTTCATGGCCGTACTCGACACGGGCGCCGAGCGGCAGTAGACGGCCGGCCGCGGCGTCGCTTGCCCCTTCACAACAGATTCTGGAACACGTCTACCGCCGCGGGATCAGCCCGAGGTCGAGGCCAAACACGAACATCATCAGCGTGAGAATGAGGGCCAGGCCAAGGTAGGAAAGCCCGGCCACGACGTTCTCGCTTGGCGGCTTACCCCGAACGAGTTCGTAGAGCAGGAACACCATGTGGCCGCCGTCGAGCACCGGGATAGGGAGGAAGTTCACGACGGCCAGGTTGGCCGAGAGCATCGTCAGGAACAACAGCAGCCGGCCGAAGCCCTCCTCGGCCGACTTGCCCGCCTGCTTGGCGATCTCGATCGGGCCGCCGAGCAGCCGAGGGCTGATCGCGTTGCTGGTGAGTTTGCCGAGAAAACTGTAGACGAGCGACAGGTCTTCGCCGGCTTTGCGGACTCCGCGACGAACGGCACCCGCGATCGACCCAGCCTTGACCATCCGATACACCGGCTCGAACACGAGGCCGCGATCGATCACAAAGCTATTCTCCGCCAGCCCGGGCGTGAGGGTGAGATCTCGCGACTCGCCCACGGCGGGGGTGATCCGCACCTGAAGCCTGACCTCCTCGGGCAGCCGTTGGAGCATCGCGGCGACTGCCGGCCAATTCGCCTCGTCGGCGAGCGGGATCCCGTCTTGGGCCGGTTCATCATCCGCTTCCGACTCGATGAACTTGGCCTCCTCGATCTGGTCACCCGGCCGGATGCCCGCGGCAGCGGCTGGCGAATCGGCTGTGACCTCGGCCACCACCGCATCCACGACCAGTGCCAGGCCCAGGGTCGGGATCGACTGCGGGCAGGCCAGGCCCGTCGTCTCATCGTCTCGCCAGGTCACCTCCCGGGGCACAACCGTGACCTCACGGTCGGCTTCTCCATCGTGAGCCAGCGTCAGCCTGACGGTTGTGCCGGCCAGTAGCGCAAGCCGGTCGTCGAGCGAGAGCGGATCGCCGGCCGGCTCGCCGTCAATGGCGAGAATGCGGTCGCCAGGCTGGATCTCTGCCACTGCCGCCGGTGAGCCCTCCTGCACGGCCTTTACCGGTCCGGCGGTCATGATCATGCCGGTGGTCCGCCGGGGCTGCGGGGGGAGAACGACCGCCAGCATCTCAGCCGCAGCGGCTCCGGCCTTTCCGGCCGGCTTCCGTTCCACGCTGAGCGTCACCGGCTGATCCCGTTTGCGGGAGAGTTCGGAGATCAGTTCGGCGTAGGTTTCCACCGTTACGCCGTCGACTGAACGGATCGTGTCGCCTCCCACAAGCGGCGGCTCGGCCCGGGCGGCGGCCCCGGGCAGGCCGGCCGAGATATCAGCAGGCAGCGTGAGCGAGAAGGGACTCGTGACGCCAATCGTAGGCGCCCCCAGATCGGTGTCGGGCTTGAGCAGCAGGGTCCGGGAGGTCTGATCAGCGGGACGGTAGACGGTGAAGTCGATGCCCTTCGCCACGTCCCCAACCGTGACCCCGTGCCGCAGGTCGCTGAAGATCGGATCCTGCCGGCCGGCAATGGCGGTGATCTCATCGCCTGTCCGCATGCCGGCCCGCCAGGCAGCCCCGCCGGTGCGGACGCTCGAGACTGCGCAGGTGAGTTCTTTGACTCCCAGGCCGTAGGCAAGCGAGGCCATGAGGACGGCGAAGATCACGTTCATGATCACGCCAGCCGAGATGATTGCCATCCGCTTGGGCACGCTCTGGGCCGGGTAACTGCGGGGATCCCAGGCCGGGTGGGGGTCGGAGGTGGGCTCTGGGGGGAGATCGCCTGATCCGAGCACCTGGGCCGCATGCCCCCCCTCGGCCCGGGCCCTTTGCGCCTCTGCGGCGGCGGCGGCAGGATTGTCGTCCTGGCCGAGCATCTTTACGTAGCCGCCGAGCGGCAGGGCCCCGATCCCGTATTCGGTTTCTCCCCATTTAAAACTGGCGAGTTTCAGGCCTCCGATGTCGAAGCCGAGAAAAAACTTCTCGCACTTCACCCCGCAGGCCTTGGCAACGAGGAAGTGGCCCAGTTCGTGCACAAAGATCACGAACCCGAGCCCGCCTGCCACCTGAAGGATCACCCCCCAGCTCGCCGGCTGGGCAATCCATTCCATCCACGTTGCTGCGGCCACAATGCAACCGCCGTTCACACACACGCCCACTTAGCGACCTCCTGCCTAGCCCAACCGTCGAGACGGAGCACGTCATCGAGCGTGGGATTTTCCTGGAATGGATGCTCGTCGAGCAGCCGTCTGCACACCTCGGCAATGTCGGTAAACCGAATCGCACCCGCGAGAAAGCCACGAACTGCCTCCTCGTTCGCCGCGTTGAGCACACCGCCGGCCGTCCCTCCGCGGGCGGCTGCTTCGTGTCCGAGCTCGACCGCCGGAAATCGTTTTGTATCAGGCGGCTCGAAGTCGAGCCGAAACGATTCGGTGAAGTCGAGCCGCCGGGCAGGCCCGGCGACACGATCTGGGTAGTGGAGCGCGTATTGAATTGGGAGCCGCATGTCGGGCGGGCTCAACTGGGCGATCACGGCCCCGTCCACGAACTCGACGAGCGAATGCACGATCGACTGCGGATGCACGACCACTGCCAGCTTCGAAGCCGGAAGCCCAAATAGCCAGCGGGCTTCGATCAGTTCGAGTGCCTTGTTCATCATCGTTGCCGAGTCGATCGTGATTTTTGGCCCCATCGACCAGGTGGGATGCTGCATCGCCTCGGCAGGCGTGACATCGGCGAGCGACTCCCGCGAACGCCCACGGAATGGCCCGCCGCTGGCGGTGAGCACAAGCCGGCGAACCTCGCCCGGGCTGCCACAGGCGAGGGCCTGGTGGATCGCTGAATGCTCGCTGTCAACGGGGATGATCCGGGCACCAGTGTCGGCGGCCCGCCGCATCACGAGCGGTCCGGCCATGACGAGCGTCTCCTTGTTGGCCAAGGCCACGATCTTGCCGGCCTCGACCGCCGCCCACGTGCTCCGGAGCCCCGCCGCCCCCACGATGGCCGAGACGACCCGGTCGATGGAGTCATCGGCCATGAGTTCGTCAAGCCGCTCTGGCCCGACCGCCAGGCTGGTGCCAGCGGGCAGAGCGCCGCTTCCGATCTCTGCCGCAGCCTCGGGATCGGTCACGACCAGCCAGCGGGGCCGCAGTCGGCGGGCCTGCTCGAGGAGCGGCCCGACGCTCGTGTGGGCTGCCAGCAGAAAGGGCGACAGCCGACCGTCCGAGGCCTCGATCACGTCGATCGTGCTCTGGCCAATGCTGCCGGTCGAACCGAGCACCGCCACACGCACGCAATCTCCCTCGCGCTCGACCGGGCCCGGTCGAGCGAGACCGTCCGGGGGGTCGCGGTGGGATGGAGGCATGACGGGCAGTCGGGGCGAAAAAACGGAGCCCCCTAGTCTAGAAGTACGAGCCCGGAAACTCCAATCGCCAAAAACGGCCCAAACGGGAGCGGGGCGGGACCGTTTGTCGCAGGGTTTTTCTCGGCATACCATGGGCTATGCCGCCGGGCGGGTGTCGCTGCTGGTGGGCCGCAGACCCCCACGGGACCAGGCATGAGCAAGAAGCGAGATTCCTCCAAGCGGCTAGCCGACCGGAAACCCTCCCTGGGAGGGAACCTCGTCTGGTCGCTTTTAGCGGCCGGCGTGGCCTGCCTATTTGCCCTAAGCCTGATCAGTTCCGCGCCCGAACTGGCGATTTCATATAGCGATCTCCAGCGGCTCATCCGGGCCACAACGGCCCAGGGCGCCGACCGCCAGGTCTCGATTTCCTTCGGGGATGACGCCACCCAGTCGGCCTGGTTCTCGGACCTCCACGACGTGGTTATCGGTGCATTTGAGGTCTCGGGCCGGGTGCGGCAGTCAGCGGGGGCTCACGCCGCCGGTGCGGAGGAGGAGCCGGCCGGTGGCTCACCAACCGCTGCTGGTGCCGTCGATCGCAGGTTCCGCACCTCAAAACTCCCCAGCGAGACGTCCGAATCGGAACTGAAGCAAATGCTTCACGACCATTCGGTTTCCTTCCGCTATGAGGATCCGCCCAGCCCGTGGCGAAACTGGCTCCCGATGCTCCTCCTGACTGGGCTCTTCGGCCTGCTCTTTTTTCTGATGCTCAGGCGGCTGGGGGGGGCGGGGAGCCCGATGGCCTTTGGCCGGAGCCGGGGCAAGATGTATGCCCAGGAAGATCTCGGCATCACTTTCGAGGACGTGGCTGGTATCGACGAGGCCGTGGAGGAACTCCGCGAGGTGGTGGAGTTTCTCCGGAGTCCCGAGAAATACCAGGTGCTCGGTGGCCACATCCCCAAGGGCGTGCTCCTGGTTGGGCCGCCGGGCACTGGCAAGACACTGCTCGCCAAGGCGATCGCCGGCGAGGCAGGCGTGCCCTTCTTCGGGCTGTCGGGAAGCGACTTCGTCGAGATGTTCGTGGGCGTGGGGGCGGCGCGGGTGCGCGACATGTTTCAGCAGGCCGCCGCCAAGGCACCCTGCATCATCTTCATCGACGAACTCGACGCCCTGGGCAAGACCCGGGGCACGAGCGTTGTCGGCGGCCATGATGAGCGGGAGCAGACCCTCAACGCGTTGCTGGTGGAGATGGACGGCTTTGGCAGCAATTCCGGGGTGATCGTGCTCGCGGCGACCAACCGCCCGGAAACGCTCGATCCGGCCCTCCTGCGGCCTGGTCGGTTCGACCGGCACGTGCTCGTCGACCGCCCCGATGTTCGCGGCCGGGAGGCGATCCTCCGAGTGCATGTGGCCAACGTGAAGCTTGATCCGGCGGTGCAACTCGGCCAGATCGCTCGGATTACGTCGGGCTTCGTGGGGGCCGATCTGGCAAACCTCGTCAACGAGGCCGCACTCCTGGCCGCCCGCAACAACAAGCAGTCGGTCGAGATGGACGAGTTCAACGAAGGTGTCGAGCGGGTGACCGCAGGCCTGGAGAAGAAGAAGCGGGTGATCCACGAGGACGAGAAGAAGCGAGTGGCCTACCACGAAGCGGCCCACGCGCTGGTCGCCTTCTCACTGCCCAACACCGATCCTGTTCACAAGGTTTCCATCATCCCACGCGGGCTCGCGGCGCTGGGCTATACGATGCAACGGCCGGAAGACGACCGCTATCTCCTGACCCAGACAGAACTCGAGAGCCGCATTCAGGTCTTGCTGGCCGGCACGATCGCCGAAGAGATGGTCTATGCCGACGTCTCCACCGGTGCCCAGAACGACCTCGAGCGGGCCAGCGAGATTGCCCGGGCGATGGTGATGGACTACGGCATGAGCCGGCTGGGGCGGGTGACCTATCGTGAGAGTCCGCGGTCGCCATTCTTGGCGGCAGCCGGCGCCGACCTGCCTGCGGCCCGGAGCCACAGCGAGCAGACCGCCCGGGAAATTGACCAGGAAGTTCGCCGGATTATCGACACTGCGATGGAGGCGGTTCGACAGATTCTCGCGGGCCGGCGGTCTGCTCTCGAGTCGGTAACCGGACGGCTGATGGAGATCGAGGTGATTGACGGGGACGAACTGCGGTCAATCGTTGAGAAGTCGACAGGAGCACCCCAACTCGTGCCCGGGACCACCACGGAGCGTCGGCCCGCCCGCCCGTCTGCTGTTGACCCGCTCGGCGCGACGGGAGGCTCGGCCGAGGCCTGAGCGGTCGCATCAGCCGCATGACCGGCAGATCCGGCAATCTCGTGGCTCCCTGTGCAGTGTTTCAGTCCCAGTGCCGATCTCTTTCTGCGAGCGGGGCTGTGTGGGCGCGGTCCACCCCCGACCCGGGCTGACGAACTGACCGTCGACACCGACTGGGCAAAGGGCACGCGGGATGTGGAAGAGTTTTTTTCTGGCTGGAGGCATCTTTGCCTGCCTGCTCGGTGCGGAGATGCTGTTGATCGACTCTGCGGAGATCGTGCCCTTGAGTGGCTCAGGCGCCGCCACCACGTTCCGGGCTCCCGATTGGGCTCCCTGGACGCTGCTCTCAGTCGGTGCGGCAACGATCCTTCATTTCTGCCAGTTGCCGCGACTTGGGGCTTCGTCACAGCCGCCACGGCTATCGTGAACCGCTGGTGGATCGGCCGCCGCAGGGGACAGTTAGGCCGGGCTGCTGTGAACGGTTGGAGTGGGAACGGGAGAGCGTCACCTTCAGGATGCTTCGTGAGGACGGCTTTTTCATGACCACTGCCGCCTCGATTACCACGGCAACGCATCCCGAACGTGATACGGTTCTCTACGACGGGCAGTGCCGATTCTGCCGCGGCCAGATGGCGATCCTCCGACGACTGGATCCCAGCCGACGGCTTCAACTTACGTCACTCCACGACCCGAGCGTGGGCCGCGAATACCCGGAACTACCTCCCGATCTGTTGCTCGACGAAATGGTCGTGATCGACCGGCAGGGGCGGGCACGAGCCGGCGCCCAGGCCTGGCGGCACCTCGCCCGGCGGCTCCCGCTGCTCTGGCCACTGGCGATTCCGCTTCACATCCCAGGCAGTCTCCCGCTCTGGAACGGCCTCTATCGGCTGATCGCCAGGAACCGCTATCGATTTGCGGGCAAATGTGACGAAGGAACCTGCAGGCTTCCCTGAACAAGAATTCAGGCGAGACTCATCAGTCTTCCAAGCCGCCGTCCGCGCTCTCCTCGAGTTCCTTGAGGAGACGGGTCATCGTGTTGGCATGCACGCCGAGCAGTTTGGCGGCGTTGGCCTTGTGGCCGCGGGTCACTGCGAGTGCCTCGCGGATCGCCTGCTCCCGCAGTTTTGCCAAATCGAGGCAGGGTAGCCGGCCTGTGCCGACGGGTCGGGCCGCCGATGTCTTGACAGGAACCTTGGGTTCTGTCTGGAGCACATACGACTGCTCGATCGAATGCTCCAACTGGCGGACGTTGCCAGGCCATTCGTAGGCACAGAATTCCGCAATCAATTCGGGAGAGAATTCCCAGGCCTGCAGGTGATACCGGTCGGCAAACCGCTGGGAAAAAAACTCGATGAACGAGGGGATATCGTCGGGCCGCTCGCGGAGCGGCGGCACCCGCAGTTCGATCATGTTGAGGCGGTAGTAGAGGTCTTCCCGGAAGTTGCCCTTCTCGACCTCATCTTCCAAATCCCGATTCGTGGCGGCGACGATCTGCACATCGATCGGCACCGGTTCGGTGGCCCCGACCGGGGTGACCTCCCGCTGCTGGAGCACGCGGAGAAGCTTCGGCTGCAACTCCTGCGGCATCTCCCCAATCTCATCGAGGAAAACCATCCCCCCCTCGGCAGCCCGGAAGATACCGAGCGAACGGCCGGCGGCACCGGTAAACGCGCCCTTCTCATGGCCGAAGAGTTGGCTCTCGGCGAGAGTCGGCGTGAGCGCCGCGCAGTTCACCGGGACGAAGGCCTTGCTGCGGCGGGGACCGCTGCGATGGAGGAGCCGGGCCCAGAGTTCCTTGCCGGTTCCGGTCTCACCAACCACCAGCACCGTGCACTCGACCTCGGCAGCCCGTTCGATCGACTTGGCAATCCGTCGCATGGCTGGGTTTGAGCCCAGCACCCAGTTCGACCCGAAGGGCGACTTAGGCTCTGCAACAGCGGTCGATGTTGAGGGATCGTCGACAACCGTCGGATCGAGAGATCCCCCGCGCGGGTCGCGGCCCGCCGAATCAGCGGCTCGGAAACTCAGAGGACGGATCGACATGAAGCAGGACCTCGTGATGCCCAACCACCGGCGGACGGCCAATCCGAAAGGTGCTGAGCCTGCTTTCCCGTAACAATGTCTAGTATCGCCCGGTCAGGAACGGGATGCAACAGTCCAGACAAGAAAAAAACGGGTTTTTTGCCACCGCAAAGCCCCTTTTTTATCCGCAAAAACCGCATTTTCGCACCTGCGGCCGGTCTGAATCAGGGCTGGGGGCCCTCCGATTCGCTTGCAAAAAACAGAAGATGCTGCCAGGGGAGCCGGTCAAAGGATCGGCTCAGGCTGAATCCCGCCGGCTCCAGTTCGGCCACAACCTGGGCCTTCGTCATCTTGTGGAGGGGTTTGATGGGTACGGCCGGATCCTCCCCGCGAAACTCCGCCAGCACGAGCAGACCGTCATCGGCCAGACTCTCCCGGATTCGGGTGAGCATCTCCGCCGGGTGGGAGAACTCGTGGTACACATCCACGCAAAGCACGAGGTCGAGCTGTCCTTTCGGTAGTTGTGGATCGACGGCCGTTCCGAGGATCGGACGGATGTTGTGCATTCCCTCCTCCGCCGCTCGGTGGGCGAGCATCCGAAGCATTTCGGGCTGGATGTCAACGGCGTAGACAACCCCCTCAGGCCCTACCAGCCGTGCCAGTTCCAGCGTGTAAAAGCCGTTGCCACAGCCAATGTCGCAGACCTTCTGGCCCGGCTGGATCGCCAGGGCTGCAAGGAGCAGGCGGCAATCTTCCTCCCGCTGGCGGCTCTCGCGAACCAGCCACGGAGCGCCCGTGTAGTGCATGGTCTGAGCGATTTCGCGGCCCATGTAGTGCGTGGGGCCGGGAGGAATCGAATCCGGCTCACGCGCCTGGACAGGATCGCCGGCGACCGTGGCTGCCATGGCAACCGCGGCGGTGAGAGACACGAAGAGGCAGTGAACGGAACGCATCCCCCACAGTATAGGGCTCCCGGCGGTTTGCACCGCTTTTCCCGTAGAGCGTCAGGCCGCCGCAGCTGGCTCCAAGGCCGCCTCGCCACCGGCGTCACAAACACTCGCGATGGTGATGCCACTGCTCTCAGCGAACGCGGTGAGTTCGGCACGGTCGACCAGGATCGTGCGGCCAGCTTCGATGGCCAAGACACGGGCCCCGGCGGTGCGAAGCGACTCGAGCGTGCCGATCCCCACGGTCGGCATGTCGAAGCGGAGATCCTGCTCGGGTTTGGCGACCTTGATGACCGTCATCCCACCGGCCGGACATAGGCGTCCGGCCCGCCGGATGCACTCATCGGTGCCCTCGATCGCCTCAAGGGCCAACGGTGCGCGATTCTTGACCACGACAGTCTGGCCGATGTCCAGCCGGCCGAGTTCCTTGGCCAACTTCCAGCCGAAGGCCACGTCGGCCACTTGCCGCGTGGAGAGCGGCGAGCCGGCGAGGAGCCCCTCTTCGGCGAGCAGTTCCGGCGCGAAATCGGTAGCCGGGCAGATCGCAACGCCCCGGGCGTCGAAGGCGGCGGCAATCGCCCCAAGAAGCGAATCGTCGCGGTTGTCGCGCCGCCGGCTCACCATGTGGGGCCAAAAGGTGCGGATGCCCGTCCAGTCGGGGAGGTGCCGGAGCCAGGCGTTTCTGCCGAAGAGTTTTGCCTTGTGGATCTTGCCCGCCATCGTGACCCGGCGGACGCCATGACGCCGGAAGAAGTCGATGGCCGTGCCGATTTCGGCTACGCCGATGCCGCCAGCGACATCGGCCAAAGGGGCCAATTCGGCATCGGCGTGGTCGCGAATCGAGAGGATCGCCGGACGGCCGCCCCGGCGGCGAATCGCCTCTGCGACCACGACGGGGTAGCGGCCCCAGCCGGCGAGGATGCCGATCCGTTCGCCGGCGAGTTCAGGGAGTGATGCAGTGGGGCTGGGCGGGGCCATGGGCGTCGCTGTCAGGCGGCTTCGGCGGACGGGGTGGCGGACCGTTCCAGGGCTTCGACCCGCCCTGCCAAGTGCTTGAGGTCCTTCCGCATCTCCGGCAGTTTCGAGATGGTCGCGAGCTGCAACTTGCGATCGCGGAGGTCGATGGCCGGCTCGCCGAGCACGGTTTTGCCCGGCTCGACATCGTTTGATACTCCGGAGCGGGCTCCGAGCACGGCCCGGTCGCCGATGTGGACATGATCACGAACGCCGACCTGGCCTGCCATCACCACCCAATCGCCCGTGGAGGTGCTCCCTGCCACCCCCACCTGCGAGCAAATCATGGCGTGACGACCGAGCCGGCAGTTGTGGGCGATCATCACCAGGTTGTCGAGTTTTGTGCCAGTGCCGATCGAGGTCGCGCCGTAGGTGCCACGGTCGATCGTCGTGGCTGCTCCCACTTCCACATCGTCGCCCAGCTCAACCCAGCCGAGCTGGGCGGAGAGGGTGTAGCGGCCGTCGACCACCTTGTAACCAAAGCCGTAGGCCCCGAGGATGGCGCCGGCGTGAATGATGCACCGCTCCCCGACAACCGTGTCTTCGTAGAGCACGGCATTGGGAAAGATGGTGGTGCCGGCGCCGATTCTGCAGCCGGCCATGAGTCGAACCCCGGCGTGGATCGTGGCGCCGGCGGCGATTTCGCAGTCGGGGCCAACCCAGGCCAGCGGATGGATTTCGACATCGGCGGCTAGCCGGGCCGAGGGATCGATCACAGCCTGGGGGCTCACGCCCACACGGGCGGCGTCCCGGGGTGGCCGGAACTGCTGGATCACCGTGGCAAAAGCGGCATGGACGTCACCGACCTCAATCGTGGGCCGATCGAGTGGCCCGGAGCCGGCTGGCACGATCGCGGCTGCTGCAGCCGACTTCGCCAGCAGGTGGAGCTTGTCGGGGGAATCGACGAGGGTGATGCCCCGGGCCGAGACCGTCTCCAGCGTGGCTGCCGCGGTGACGGCAAGCGCGGGCGCGCCTCCCACGAGCCTGCCGCCGACCGCGGCGGTGAGATCTCCGAGCGTGATCGACATGACCGCACCTCCCTGTGTGCCGCCGGTGGAACGCGGCGAGACGGGGACGTTAGGAAAGGGAAGGAACTCCCGCAAGCCCGAATCGGCAGCCTCACTGCACCGGTCTTTGGCCCGCACGACCTGCTGCCAGCACCTCAGCGGCGGGGCCCGGGGATCTCGATGCCCCGGGCTGCAGCCCGGGCCGCTACCAGTTCGTCGAACCGGGCTGACATTTCCCGCCGGGCCTCCTTGGCCTTGGCCGCGACGGCGTCGGCAGCCGACTCATTGGGCTTGGCCGGCTGGCCGGAGTTGCCGCGGGGAGCGGCATTCCGTTCGCCTCTCGGCGGGCCACGGCGGCCGGGAAAGAAACCCTGTACATCGGGTGTGGCATTTGGATTCATCGCCTGGAGCAGTTCGCCAAAGGCCACCAGCCGGTCGAGGTAGGCATCCAAGAGCCGCTGCCGCTCGTCGCCACTCGCAGCCAGTGAGGAGGCGATCGCTTCCTCACGAATCTGCTGCCACTGTTCAAAGGCGGCCCGGTATGCGGCCCGGAGTTCGTCCCGGTTCATGCGATCGGCCGTGGCGATGACGCGGCGGATATCAGCGGATGTCGGCGTCCCGCCGCTCGTGAGCAGTTCCCGCTGCAAGCTGGTTAAGTCGGCGAACTTATCTTCCCGGGGCCAGAGCGCCCAAACGAGCGTAGCGAGGCCTGCCAGGGCGAGGATCGCGGCGGCAATGAGCCAGCGACGATCACCGGCCGGGGGATCGGAGCGTGGAGGAGGACGGCGGGATGTGGCCATGGCCCGAGTGTAGCGGCCACCGAGACGACGCGTGGCACGGCCAGGCCGGATGCCAAGGTCAGAGCCAGTCGCCGACAGTCTGCTCGAGCCGGGACTCAGCTGCGAGTTCCCGCAGTTTGTCGAGCGCACGCCCCTGGATCTGACGAATCCGCTCCTTGCAGACACCCAGTTGAGTACCAAGTTCTCGAAACGTGCGGGGTGGCTTGCCGTCGAAGCCGAAGCGGGCCACCACGATGCCTCGTTCCCGGGGTTCGAGTTCTGCCAGGAAATCCGTAAAGAGGTCCTTCAACCAGGAAACCTGCTCGGGTGAGCAATACTCGTTGACCTGTGATTCCTCAGCCCGATCGCTGAAAGCCTCGTCTCCGCTCACGAACCGCTTGCGGAGCTGCCGGCCACGGTGGGAGAGTCGGTAGAAGTGCCGTTGGATCGCGTAGGTGGCGTAGGTGCTGAACCTGTTGCCGAGGGCAAAGTTGAACTTCTCAACAGACCGCATGAGGGCCAGGTTGCCCTCACTCACAAGTTCGTCGAAAGCCCAGCTGGCGTCGATGAATTTCTTGGCGATCGAGACCACAAGCCGGAGGTTCGACGTGATCAGGATGGCCTTCACCGTTTCGGCCTCCGCGAGCAAACCCTCGACCTGCTCAATCTGGCGGAGCGAGGCCCGGCGAGGATCGAGCCGGCCACGGATGGTCGCTGCCTTGAACTTCAGCCAGTTCATCCGCCGGAAATAAAACTGTTCCTCCTCTTTCGTGAGCAGCCTCGTCTGGTAGAGGGTGGCGATGTACGGAGTGGCGCTATCGGCGGCCGGCTGCGGCTCGGAACGGGTAAGCGGCTGGGCCGCAGCCTCGGGAGCATCGGTGGCCAGCCGCTCAGCGTCAGGCTTGAGGAACTGGCGGCAGGGGATGTAGTCGATCTCGCGGGCGAACAGGGCCTCACGCCGCGTGCGGAGTTCAGCGAGCCGACTCGCCCGGTCTGCGGCCGAGGCAGAACCAACTGGGGTGGGCCGGTTGCCGGCCCGCCGGGAACGGCAGGGGCGGGAGGGGGCGGCGGCAATCATGCGGCAACCTCGCGGAAGAGGAGGGAAGGGTTCTGCCCTCGTAAACCGCAGGTGTTTCGGAGTCGTAACAGGCCCCCAAGATTCCCGGCCGCGATGCTGGCGGTGGGCTACCCCCTGGCTGGCAGCCGGCGGGTTCGCCGCCGAACCGTCCACCAACCGGCGGCGAGAGCCGCTGCCCCGGCAATGGTCGCAAATCCGGCCGGCTCGGGCACGACCTGGAACGAGTAGATCGCTGAGCCGCTCACCTGCGTGGCTCCGTTGAGGCCGGCTGCCTGGATACCCACCTGGTAGAGGCCAGGCTCGGTGAAGAACAGGGTGCGATGGACGTGGCCCCCGGCCGGAATGCTGAACGAGTCGCCGAGAAACGTGTTATCGCCATCCGTGAGCACCCACTCCTGCGTGTTGCCGTTGTAGATCGCCAGCGTCCCGCCCGCGGGAGCTGAAAACGACGTGGGAGTTAACGTGATGGCGCCGAAGTTCTGGCCGTCGAAGCCCTCTTCGGTAGCCCAGCCGAGAAACGGCGTTGCGTAATGATCGGCGTCGGCCCCGGTCGGGGAGAGCACCCAGAGATTGGAGCCCACTGGCACGCCGAGGGCGTTGTATTGAGAGCCCGTAAAGTCGTAGCCCGTCGCCAAGCCAGTCCAGAACCCGGTCGGATTGTTGATCCGCTGGAGATTGGCGGTGGCCGGCACCTCGATCACGATGCCCGCGGGATCGAAGGGCTGGCCGGCTGGGTTTGAGATCGGCACGCCGTTGACGACGCCCCCTGGTTCGATGTGAACCTCCATCTCCAGGGCCGTCGGATCGGTCGGGTCATAGGCCACGCCAATGTCTCCATGGTCGAGGGTCCAGGTATCGGCCTGGCTTGCAGACTGGATCGCAGAGGAGAGGAGCAAGCCCACGGCGAGGCCGAGGGCCTGCCGGGCAGAAAATAGAGACAGGAAACGAGGCGATGTTGCAGGAAAGGTCGTCATGGCGGTGCGTGGCTCCAGAGGAAAAAGTCAGGTGCAAGGCAGTTGGTTATGCAACTTAATTGCATAACCATAGCGGGCTCCGCTCGCTTGTGCAACTATGTTGCAGAAGTGGCCTGTCGGCCTTGGGGCATCCGCCCGCCAGGCCACCGCAGGAGTCCGATCAGACACGCCGTTGCAATCCCGGCTCCCAGGCCAGCCGGCTCGGGCACCGACACGGCAGCCACGCCGCCGACGGCGGTTGGAGCGGCGGGAAAGTAGTTTCCCTGGCCGTATGTTCCGGCTGTGTTGACGGCCACCAGATCAAAGACGTTCGTCACGCCGTCATAGTTGAAGTCGCCCTGACTCCACGCGCTGGCCAGACCCGTGCCGTACTTGCCAGAGCTGTTGATGCTTACCAGGTCAAACACGTTGACCGAGCCGCTCAAGTCAACATCACCGGCCACGGCGAATGAAACCCGCGCCGATCCGTCACCGTTGACCAGATATCCCACGGCTCCTGTTCCGCCAGACGCCGCCGCCGTGCTCGACGTGATTCCCGTCGTGCCGGTCCAGGCACCGCCATTGCGGCCCGCGATGATGTCGGCCCGCAGGTCGGCTGCCGAAATGCCTCCCGCCGCCACGATGATCTCTCCGGCCCCCAGGTCCACCCGCCCACCGCCGGGAGTCTCCATCACGGTCAGCGACCCGACTGCGACGGTCACCCGCGCATCCTGCGCGAGCGCAAGCGCCCCGCCAGCCCCCACGTTCGTGACCGGCGCCCCTGCGATCGTACCGGCGTTGATCGCCAGCGATGCGATGCCCGACAGGCCGGTCACGGTGAGGGCGGCAGTGGAGAGCGTGCCGCCATCCACGATCACCGCCGGTGATTTCATGGTCGTGCCCAACGCGATGGCGAGCGTCGCCCCGGTGTCGACCGTCACATTCGTAGCCGCCAGACCGTCTGGATTTGAAACCTCCAGCGTCCCGGCCGAGATCATCGTTATCCCGGTGTAGGTATTGACCGCATCGAATACGAGCGTGCCGGCACCGGTCTTTGTCACGGAGGTGGCCGAGGGGATCGAGGCATGGCCGGCCTGGCCCTGGGTCTGTGTGCCGCTCGGCACATTGATCAGGATGTCGGCCGAGGCAAAGGCCGCATTGACCATGGCCTGAAGCCCGGTTGCGTAGTCGGAAAACGAACCCTGGGCAAACGTCACGAGAAACGAATCCGAGGTCGTGAACGCCGGCGTGGCCCCTCCGGGGCCGAGCGTGAGCACTAGGCCGTAGAGACCGGCCGCGGCATCGCTGGGCAGGGCATAGTCGAGATGCTCGTGGAAAGAGCCGTTGCTGGGTACGGAGGTGATCACGAAGCCCGGTGACCCGGCAGTGTCACTTCCGGTGATGGTGGCAAATCGCACGTCTTGATAATCGACCATCATGGTGGCAGTAGGCGGCGTGAGCGCCGTGCCGTCCCAGTAGAGGAGCTGCTGCACGAAATCGAAGCGGATCAGCGCACCGGCCGGGAATGTGCCGGTGGAACTGTCGAAGCCTGGGGAGCTGGTCACGAACGGTGGTGACGAAGGCATGATGCCCTCGTCAAAGACCCGGCCGGCATAGTCGCCCACCCATTCGCCACCGCTGGTGGCGATCGGGCCACCAGCCGTGGGTACGCTCAACGTGATGTCACCGGAGTGCACCTGCCCCACCGCAGAAGCAGCGAAAGCGAGACAGACGGGCATGGCAGATAGGCAGGCCAGGTTCCGCATGATGGGTTCCGCATGTTGGGTTCCGACGCGACGACGGCCGCTGGAAAGCCGATCGATCTGGGAGAAAAAAGAGCGGAGAGCGTCAGGGGGCGGGGGCAGCGAAGTCGAAGCCCTCGTCCACCCAAGTGCCGATCTGCGTTTCATCCACGAGCCGCACATGGCCGTCGGCGTAGGCGAAGTGGCTACCCTGGCCGTGACGGACGAGCTGGATTTCCGCCGAAATGTCCCGCAAGACCCGGTCCTTCCGCGAAGGGAACCAGCGAAACCACTCGGGCGAGTGGGTGTGGTCGAAGTGGCTGCCGCGGAGTTCGGCCAACTGGAGGGTCAGGCTCGAAACCGCGGCCGGGTTTGAGAACTTCTCAAACAGCATCACCGTCTTTGACCGCGCAGGGACCTTATTGAGGTTGTTGATACCCTTTGAGCTCGTCGCGTTGTCGGCAAAGGAGAGATAGCCGTTGGCGACATAACTCGTCTGGGGTGTGAAACGCTTGGCAGGATCAGAGTGCAGTGGGTCGGCATAATCTTCACCACTGCCGGGCAGCCCCTGCATGCGGAGGTCGCCCAGAAGATCATCGGGGCACCGCCGAATCGAGTCCACGCTCTCGACGAACGGAGCAAGTTGCTCGATCCAGTGGAGGTGTTCGTCTTCCGAGGCCGTGTGGGTGCGGGAAGGGAACCGGCCGCGATGGGCATCGGAATACGTGATGATCCCGAGCGCGACCTGGCGGATGTTGTTCGCGCACTGGGTTCGCCGGCCTGCGGCTCGAGCCGATTGCACCGCCGGGAGGAGCAGGCCGGTCAGCGTGGCGATGATCGCGATCACCACGAGGAGTTCCACGAGGGTAAAACCGCGTTGGAACCGATGGGTTGAGCAACGTGTCATGGGATTGCCGCGACAACGACCTCCTCACAGCTATGGGTCGGCTTACCTGAGCTCACAGCGTTGCCTGCCAGGAACGCGACCCTCAACCGTTCGATTATGCAACTGGTTTGCATCATAACTGAAAATCGCCTCGCTGGCAAGGGAACGGCATGCGTTTCGTGACTCGCCCCCGGTGAGCAATAGCCCAGAGTTGGAACTGTTCTTTCGGCCCGGGTCGATCGGCGCTGAGAAACGCGGCGGTTCCGGTGGGGACGGCGGGCGATGTGGAGCGGCGGACCGGAGACGCGCTGCCGGGTTTATCCCCACATGTCTCTTCTCCCTTCGCCGTCTATGACCCTCTCACCCGATCGGCGGGCTGACGCGATGGTTCGGAGTTCGACAGCGTGCGGCTGCACACCCAAGCCTGGCATACCAAGGGCAGCGGTCCGGTCGCGGCTGCCTGGGTGTTCGCGATCTTTCTCGTGGCCGTTGTCGCCGTGGAATTTGGGATCATGCTGATCCTGCCGCGGCTCATTCCAAGGGCAGCCAGCGAAACCCAGACCGCGATTCTCGACGGGACGATTCTCGCGATCATCCTCGCGCCCCTGGCATGGGTTGGGCTTTGTGCGACCGTTGCGAAAACTCTCCGCCACCCGGGGGAAATTGCTGGAGCAGCTCCTCGCGAGCCAGGAGGCGGAGCGACGCCGGCTTGCGGCTGATCTGCAAGACGGCCTCGGACAGAACCTCACCACCGTGCTGCTGCGACTCAAGGTGATCGAAGATACCGCGCAAGTTCCCGCCGTTCTGGAGAATGCGGCCGCGCTTCGCGAGATCGTCGCGGACTCTCTGGCCGAGATCCGCCGGATGGTTCGCAACGCCCGTCCACCGGTGCTCGACGACCTCGGGCTGGCCGCCGCACTCGAACGCCAGCTCGAGGAGGTGGCAGCCGCGACGGGGATCACGGGCGGAGTGACCTGGCACGGAGCGGCGGCCCGGCTGCCGGAGTCCGTCGAGACGGTCGTCTACCGCGTCGTCCAGGAGGCTGTCACCAACGCGGCCCGGCACGCAGCCGCCGGTCGGATCGACGTGTTGATCGACTGCCAGCGAGACTTTGTCGTCGCCACGGTCGAGGATGACGGCCGCGGTTTCGACGTCCGGCTCGCGTTGCGGCCGGAGCGACACCCCTTCGGCCTGCTGAGCATGCGGGAACGAGCCGCATCCCTCGGGGGCAGTATCGACGTCGCCAGCGGGTCCGGCGGCGGAACGCGGGTGCGGATGACCCTTCCCCTCCGCGACGAGCGAGCCGCTACGTGAGCAAGATTCGCATTCTGGTCACCGACGACCATGCCCTGATCCGGGCCGGCCTTCGCCTGTTGCTCTCCTCACAGGCTGATATGGAAGTGGTTGCCGAGTGCGGCAACCATGGCGACGTACTGGTCTCGCTGGCATCGGTTCCGGGAGGAGTCGACATTGTCACGCTCGATCTCGGGATGCCCGGCGGCCGTCCCGCCGCGACGATCCAGGGCATTCTGCGGGCATATCCGCAGACGGGAATCGTCGTGCTCACGATGCACGACGATCCGACGCATTCCCGGCTCGCGTTCGCAGCCGGCGCCAGGGGCTATGTCGTCAAATCCGCGGCAGACCGCGATCTCTTGGAGGCCATCAGGATCGTCTCGCGCGGAGGCAGCTATCCCGGTGGGACAGGCGATGCGGGCGGGGACCAGCCGCGGCCCGCTTCGAAACCATCGGCCGCCGCCGGCGGACCGCTCGACACGCTCAGCGAACGGGAACGGGAGGTGCTCGTCCTGGTGGCCGAAGGGCACACGAGCCAGCAGATTGCCGACCGGCTGTTTCTCAGCGTCAAGACCATCGAGTCGTATCGGGCGCGGCTGATGGCGAAACTCGGCCTCAAGAGTCGGGCAGAACTGACGAAATTGGCCTTCGATACCGGCCTTATCGGACATCTTTGAATCCCAGACGCGGTCGGCCCCGCCGGGCTCCGGCTGAAGATTTCGCCAGGAAACCCAAGTTCCCCCGGCAAGCCATCGGTTCCCGCAGCGGCTAGCCTTTTGTGTGGGCATGGCAGGCATCCAGAACGTTTTCGTGGAGGACCCGAATCATGAAGAGTTTCAAGCGCACCAAGCAGCGGCGGCGATACACCCCCGAATCATCCCTCCGCGTCGAGTCGCTGGAAGGCCGGCTCGTGCTTTCAGCCAGCGTCGATTTCAGCATCGCCGACCGGATCGTGTCGATCACGGGAACCGAGGGAAGCGACTCGGTTGTCGTCGAGCAGCAAGGCCGTGACCTGGTCATTTCGATCACTTCCAGCGACGGGATGGTGAGCGAGACGGTGCCGGCCCGGTCGGTGCGGTCGATCCGCTTCGATGCCCTGGGAGGAGACGACTCCTTCGTGAACGGCACCCGAATCGAGTCGGTCGTCTACGGAGGTTCGGGCAACGACACGCTCCAGGGAGGTTCAGGCAACGATCTGCTGTCGGGCGGCGAGGGCGACGATGTCATTGACGGCGGGTTCGGCTACGACCGGCTGCTCGGGGACGGTGGAAATGACGTGCTCCGCGGCGGTGATGGCCGGGATATTCTCCTCGGCGGCGACGGCGATGACATCCTCGAAGGCGGGGAAGGCGACGACCGCCTCGGAGGGGGCGACGGCCACGATCAACTTTTCGGCGGCGAAGGTGACGACCTGCTTCGCGGGCAGTCCGGCAACGACAAACTCGAGGGCGGCTTCGGAAAAGACGATCTGGCCGGTGATGATGGGGATGACTCCCTGAACGGCGGTGAGGACGAGGATCGTGTTCGGGGCGGTGCCGGAATCGACGTCGACCTTGACGACGATGGCGACCACATCCGCGACGAAGACGACGATGATCGCCGGGGGTTGTTCGAGCGTGAATCCGCTGCCCGCCAAGGAGGCGGCCATCACGACGAACAGGCTGATCACGATGACGGTCTCGCGGACGACGACGACCATGATGATGATCATGATCGAAACACCGACCATGATCTCGACGATCACGATGATTCGGTACCGGTTGGTCCCGACACGCCCGCCGACCCTGTTTCGCTGGAGTTCAACGCGGTCGACACCGCGGTTGCTTCAGGCTCACTGCCTGTCACGGGCGCATCGGCCCTGTATGCCATCACGCGGCCCGAGACGGAGGTGCTCTCCATCAGCGTCGTCCCGGATGCGAGCGGGAGTTATCCAGAGGTGTCGGTATACGATTCCCTGACCCACGTCAGATTGCTGCGGCTGGACCCGGCTCGTGACGGAGTGACGACGGGTGAAGTGGTCCTGGCAGCGGGGAGCACGGCGTTGCTCGAAGTCGAAAACGAGACCCGCGGGCCGCTTGAATATGTCATCGACCTCGCCTTGTCGCCGGCACCACTTGCGGACGTGCCGGCGGATCCGATCCCGGCGATCACCTCGTTCCTGGATTCCAGCCCGGTTGATTCCAGCCCGGTTGATTCCAGCCCGGTTGATTCCAGCCCGG
>ERZ889217.667-NODE-667-length-19731-cov-16.705885_pt1 | contig 19731 bp, 14 predicted proteins | sample MGYA00521098_ERZ889217 | MGnify/ENA primary metagenome ERZ889217 (study PRJEB32303, sample SAMEA104408613) | aquatic metagenome | biome: Brackish water; feature: Pelagic; material: water | place: Baltic Sea | collected 2014-06-10T22:04:00 | depth 2,362 m ... | reverse complement strand
ACGGCAGCGCCACGGCAGCGCCACCGCAGCGAACGTCCGGCGACGGGCCATGGGCCACCCCGACCCACCAGTTGACGCTACCTCTACTACCGCATCAGCGGTTGGAATCGATCCGGTGCCAGCCGTACTGAAACAGGTTGCGGGTGTCGGTGTAGCGGGCGTCGGAGGAACTGCTGCCGAGCACCACTACGATCAACTCCCGGCCGTCTCGCTGGCCGCAGGAGGCCAGACAACAGCCAGCCGCAAAGGTGGTGCCCGTCTTCACGCCCGAATATCCCTCAATGCCTAGGAGCCGATTCGTGTTCTGCCACACGACCGGTCGGGAATAGCCTGATTCATTTGCCAGTGTGGCCCACCGCTCGCGTGTGCCAACGAGTTCGCGGAACCGCGGCAGGTCCAAAGCATGACGCACCAGGGCCGCCGTCTCACTCGCCGAGGAACCGCAGCCCTCGACCGTCTTGCCATGGGGATTTCCATAGCGGGTCTCCTCGAGCCCCAAAGCGGCCGCCCGGGCATTCATCGCCGCGACAAACCGGTCGTGCGGATCGCCCTCCCCTGCCGTCAGCCGCGGACCGAAGTGTTCCGCGAACGCGACGGCGGCGTCGTTGCCCGAGGGGAGCATGAGGCCGTAGAGCAGCTCGCCCACCGCCACCCGGTCACCGGGCCGGATGCCTGCCGATGAACCGGTCTCGGTGCCTGCCCGCTCGGAGACATGGATCACCTCGTCGAGCACCCTGGCGTCGGCAGCCGCTGCCTCGAGCACCAAGACCGCCGTCATCACCTTGACGATGCTCGCCGGCTGGCGGAAGGCATCGGGCTCCTGGCCAGCCACAAGTTTCCCCGTCTCGTCGACGATCACCCAGGCCTTTGCGGTTACAAACGGTGGTCCCTGAGACTGGTCGGCCGGCTGCCGTGCCGGCAGGACGAGGCCATCCGGAACCGGTCCCGCAGCAGTGAGCAATGGCCCAAGGGCCCGCCAGGTGGCCGGGTCGACGGTGCCAGTGGCCGGCAACCCCGCTGACTCCTGAAATCGCCGAACGGCCGCGGCCGTGCCGGGCCCGAAGGATCCATCTACGGTGATCGCCGCCTCGGCCGGGAGCCGGGCGTTGAGCGTTCGCTGCAGTTCGGCGACGAGTTCCCCCTCCGCGCCACTGGCCAGCGGTCCCGCAGCCGGTGGTGCCGCCGCCAGATAATAGGCCACAAGTTCGGCGGCAAACCGGGCCGCCAGATCGTCGGCCGCCCCGCCCGGCCCCCGCCGGTCAACGTTGTCGCTCGTGAGGATGCAGAAGGCGATCGGCCCGGCCTGGGTCTCGATGATCCCGGCGTCGGTCCGCGTGCCCGACACCCAGCCGGTCTTGTGGGCGACCCTCACGCCACGGGGCAGATCCCGCGGCGACACGCTGCGATCCTCGCAGGCCCGCAAATGGTCGAGCATCTCGCCGCACGCCCCGGGCGGGACGAGGCCCTGCCGTTCGAGCTCCCGCGACTCGATCAGTTCGGCGAGCCGCATGAATTCCGCGGCCGTGCCCTGGCCGAGGCCAAACTGCCGGCTGGCTTCCAGGTTGACACTCTCGCCGCGCCGATAGACCGGCGAATGGATCCGGATGCCCGCCAGGCCGAGCCGGTCCATCGTGGCATTGACGGGAGCCAGACCGATCGAAGCCAGTACCAGATTGGTGGCGGTGTTGTCAGACTCGGCGATCATCATCCGGATTGCGTCGCGGAGCGTGAAACTCGTTCCCGGCGAGAGTTTGTCGAGCACCCGCGAACCGGGCACGAGGTCGCCATCCTTCAATTGCAGCGGGGCATCCAGCGACACCGTTCCCGCCTTCACGGCAGCATAGGCCGCCACCATGACCGGAAGCTTGACGAGGCTGGCGGTCGGCATCGGCCGGTCGGCCTGATACCGAAACTCGACGCCTGAGCCGAGATGTCGGGCTGCCGCCGCCACCTTTCCCTGGTGGGCGTTGATGAGTGGCAGGATCGCGTCGTCAAGTGAATCGGCTGACTCGGCCGCGGCCTGGTGAGGAACCGCCGCGAGCAGGAGGCCGATGGCCAGGAACGGGGCTGCGAATCGCATGGCGTCTGCCTTCCAACGGACTCTCAGAACACTTTCCAATCTGCGAATATCCCGCTGGCCTCGCCCCGCGTCAAACCGGGCATCGCCGCTCGACACCGCGTCCGCGGCCAACTACAACTGCGTCGTCGCGCGTAGGATCGCCGGCACCTGAGGCGGCCAGAGGGCAGCAGCATGCGCGAGCGACGCGGCTTGGCACGATGGTTCGTCACCCTGCTCGCGACGATCATCCCCGCGAAGGGGTATGGCGAGCCTTGCCTGATTTCCGACGCGACTCGCCAGCTGGTTGTCGTCGTCACACCCGCCTGGGATGCCACGGCTGGCTGGCTCACTCGGTTTGGCCGCGGGCCGGATGGTGAATGGCAACCGGTCGGCGTTGGGTTCCCGGTGGTGGTTGGCCGATCGGGCTGCGGCTGGGGACTCGGCGAGCATCCGGCGCAGCCAGAGGGCCCGCTCAAGCGCGAGGGCGATGGCCGTGCCGCCGCGGGCATCTTCACGATCGGCCCCGCCTTTGGCCGCGCCGACCGCATCGACACCCGCCTCGCCTATCTGCCGCTCGACCGTGGCCACTGGTGCATCGACCTGCCCGACTCGCCCCACTACAACCAGATCGTGCACGTGGAAAACGTGGGCGAGCAGGCCATTGCGGGCAGCACGGAGCCGATGCGGCGGGATATCCACCTCGACGACGACCAGTACAAGATCGGCTTCGCCATCGGTCACAACCCGGCCAATCAGCCCGCCGCCGGCAGCTGCATTTTCGCCCATCTCTGGATCGATGCCCAGACGCCGACTGCCGGCTGCGTCGGTCTCGCAGAGAACAGCCTGCGGCCCCTGTTGGCCTGGCTCGACGACACCGCTGCTCCGCGGCTGGTGCTCCTGCCCGAGCCGGAATACCGACGGCTGCAACGGTCCTGGCTACTTCCGGCCGCGCCGGAGCCCGGGCCATGAACCGCGGGCTGCTGACACTGCTCGGACTCCTCGTCGGCGGCGGCGCGGGCCTGGCGCTGGCTGGCGGGCCGCCGGCCGCGGCCAACGGTGCGATCGCCATCTGCCGTCCGCTGGGCATGCTGTGGCTCTCGGCGCTCCAGATGACGGTGCTGCCGCTGGTGGTGTCGGTGCTGATCACCGGTGTGGCGGAGGTGGCCGACGTCGCCCATACCGGTCGCCTGGCGCGGCGGACGCTGGCCTGGATTACCGGGCTCTCAGCCGCCTCGGCGACCCTGGCGGCGGCTCTGGCCAAGGCGGCTTTTCAGGCGTTTCCTCGCTCCTCCGAACTCGCCGAGGTCTTCGCCGCTGCGACCGCCTCGGCTGCTCCGGCCGCTCGGGCCAGCGACTGGCTCGCGTTGTTGCCCACGAACGTCGTGGCCGCCGCGGCGAGCGGAGCGATCGCGCCGGTGGTCGTATTCACGCTGTTGTTCGCCTTCGGCCTGGCCCAGCTCGATCCGGCCCGCCGGGCGCCGGTGATCGAACTGGCTCGCAGCGTGGCCGCCGCCACCACCGTGCTGATCGGCTGGATTCTCCAGGCCGCGCCCGTGGGAGTCTTCGCGCTGACGATCTCGCTAACCGCCTCATCCGGCGGTCGGGCCCTCGGCGGGCTCGGCGGGTATGTGGCCGTCCTTGTGGTTGTCTATCTCGTGATCACGGCATGCATGTATGCGGTAACGCGGTGGTCGGACGGGCGGCTGCGCCGCTTTGCTGCAGCCGCGCTTCCGGCCCAGTGCGTGGCCGCAGGCACGCAGAGTTCCTTGGCGAGTCTCCCGGCGATGCTCCATTCGGCAGCGGCATTCGGCTGCCCACCGGAAATCGCAGGCCTGACGCTGCCGCTGGCGGTGTCGCTGTTTCGCATCACGAGCCCGGCCCAGTATCTCGTCGTCACCGAATTCATCGCCTGGACGCAGGGGGTCGATCTCGGTTGGGAGACCATCGCGATGCTCGTGCCCTTGGCGGTCGTGATCAGCCTCGGCGGGGTCGGGCTGCCAGGCCAGGCAAGTTTCATGGGCACCCACCTTCCGATTGTCCAGGCCGCCGGACTGCCGATCGAGCCGCTCGCGTTGCTGCTCGCCGTGGATGTGATTCCCGACGTGGCCGCGACCGTCGGCAATGTGACGGCCGATCTGGCCCTGGCCGATCGTGTGGCCGCAGGGCAGCCGGTCGACTTCTCCCGCAAGGACTGACTGCGTGGCAACCGAGACCTGGACCGTCCTGCTCCCCACGGTCACCGTGCTGCTGGTGGCCGTGGCGACCAGGAGCACGCTTCCGGCACTTGCCAGCGGCGTGCTGCTCGGACACTTCCTGCTCGACGGCACGGCCGCCATCGGGGAGCTGGCCAAGGCGGCCACCACCCAACTGACAACCCCGACTGTCGCCTGGGTCGTGCTGGTCTGCGGGCTCCTCGGAGGACTCACGCACCTGCTCGTCCGGGCCGGCGGCACCGCCGCCTTTGCCCGGCTTGTCTCTGCGCGGGTGCGAACTGGCCGTGGCAGTCTCCTGGCAGCCTGGGCGGCGGGCCTGGTCGTATTCATCGACGACTACCTCAATGTGTTGCTCGTGGGCGGGGCGATGCGGCCCGTCACTGACGGATTGCGGGTGCCCCGCGAGCGGTTGGCCTATGTGCTCGACGCCACCGCCGCCCCCGTCTGCCTGCTCGTGCCGCTCTCGACCTGGTCGATCTACGTGGCGGGCCTGCTGGAAACCAGCGGGGCCGCAGCGGCGGGAACGGGCATGGCAACATACATCTCGCTCATCCCCTGGATCTTTTATGGTTGGTTCGCTGTCGCGATCGTGCCCTTGGTGATCTACGGCTGGATTCCCGCCTGGGGCGCGATGCGTGAGGCCGATGCCCGGGTCGCGGCAGGAGGCCATCTGGCTCCTCCGGGCTCGCCGCCCGAACCCGAAGCTGGAGAATGTCCGCTCCCTGATGACAGGCTGGCCGATTTTCTCGTGCCCGTCGCCGTGTTGATCGGGGGCACGGTGCTCTCCGGCGGCGACGCGCTCCGCGGCGGGATTTGGGGACTGCTGGCGGTGGTGGTTCAGCAGGGTCTGTTCCGGCGGCGGATGTCGGCCAGCGATCTGGCCGAGACGACCTGCCGCGGGATCGGCATGATGATTCCTGCTTTGGCCACGATTCTGCTGGCCTTCATGCTGCAGGCTCTCAATGCCCGACTCGGGCTGACCGAATTAGTCATCGAGGCAGTCGCGCCCAGACTCCCGGCGGCCCTGCTCCCGGCCGCCGCGTTCGTGGTGGTCTCCGCAGTGACCTTTGCGTCGGGTTCATTCTGGGGCACGTATGCGATCGCGCTGCCGATCCTGATACCGTTGTCCCTTGAGGCGGGTATACCGACAGGCCTCACGGCAGCCGCGGTCGTGTCGGCCGGTGGGTTTGGCTCCCACGCATGTTTTTTCGGCGACTCAACTGTATTGGCATCCCAGGCCGCAGGCTGCAACAATCTGACCCACGCCCGGAGCCAGTGGCCCTATGTCCTCCTGGGCGCAGCACTTGCAACGGTGGCCTACCTGGCCGTTGGCCTCGCATTCGGGTCGAGTACTATAAAATAGTGGCTTTACTCAATTCGGCTCTGAGTGGGAGGATTGAGAAGGTCGACTGAACCCCTTGAGACCGGAACCGCATCAGAAAGGATCCCCGTGATACCCCACGCCTCCCGCCGCCACTTCCTCACCACGTCGTTAGCCGGTGCCAGTTATTTCGCGGCGGCAGGTAGCCGGCGGGCGTGGAGTCAGTCGCCCAATGAACGGCCCCAGGTTGCCTGCATCGGCGTCGGCGGCAAGGGAAGCAGCGACTCCGACAATGCCGCTTTGTTTGGAGACGTGATCGCGATCTGCGACGTCGACCGCAACACGCTGGCGAGCAAGGGCAAGTCGGAGAAGTTCAAGGCCGCCGAACAGTTCACCGACTACCGCGAACTCTTCGCCAAGTTCGGCAAACAGATCGATCTCTGCACGGTCAGCACGCCCGACCACATGCACGCCCCCGTCACGCTCGAGGCCATGCGGCTGGGGATCGGCTGCTACACCCAGAAGCCGCTGACCCGGACGATCTACGAGGCCCGGCTGCTGGCCAGGGTGGCCGCCGAGCACGGGGTCGCCACTCAGATGGGCAACCAGGGCACGGCGCTCGACTCCTCCCGCGAGGCGATCGCCCAAATCGAGACCGGGGTGCTCGGCCCACTCAAGGCGGTCTACGCCTGGTCGAACCGGCCGGTCTGGGCCCAGGGGCCTGATCGGCGGATGAACCTCCGAAACTATCAGCTCCAGGCGATGAAAGAGGTCAACGAGCAGGAAGACCCGACCACGACCGCCGCCGAAGTGGCAGAGATTGTCGGTGACCTCGTGGGTGAAAAAGAGAAGGAGATCGCCCGAGCTCTCGAGCGGCTGGATTGGAATCACTGGCTGGGCGTGGCGCCCCCCCGGGAATATTGGCCAGGACTCTATCACTCGTTCCAGCACCGCGGCTGGTGGGATTTCGGCACCGGTGCCCTCGGCGACATGGCCTGCCACCAACTGACGGTGCCGTTCGCGGCCTGCGGCCTCCGGGATCCGATCTCGGTGGTTGCCCGCACAACCGGCCACGACTTCGACAGCTTCCCGGCCAGTTCGATCATCCGGTTTGAGTTTCCCGAGACGAGCCAGCGGCCGGCGATTCCCTTTTGGTGGTACGACCGCAAGGGCAACAAGCCTCCGATGGAGGTCTTCACCGAGTGGGGCATCGATGCCGTCTCCGACAGCGGCGTGCTTGTCGTCGGCGAGAAGGGCGCCTTCTACAGCAATGACGACTACTGCGGAAAGTACGAACTCAAGGGCGTGGACCAGGTGAAGGCCGACTACGAGCTGGCCGAAGACCACGGCAAGGGCTTCGACGTCAACAACATGGCCGAATTCTTCCGGGCCAAGCGGGAGGGCAACCCGAAGATCGCGAAGTCGAACTTCATCGACCGGGCCGGCCCGCTCACGGAAACGATCCTGCTCGGCAATCTCGCCGTCTGGGCCGCGGCGGAAGGTGGCCCAGAGGGCTCGATGGGTGAGTGGGGCGAGAAGGTCGAGTGGGACGCCCACAATCTCGAGGTGACGAACCTTGCGGATCTCAAGACGCCACACGTGGCTGATCTGATCAAGCCCCGCTATCCCGACGGATACCGGCTCGACTGAGCCGGTACCGCCTCCCATCGCCTCCATCCTGTCCCACCCCCCTCTCATCCTGTCCGGGGAAAAGCATCGTGCATCTCATGGCTTCATGTCCCACCACCTGCCGGGCCGGCACTCGGTCTTTGCGGCGCCAGATCTGCGTCATCGCGACGCTGGCTGGCTGTCTGCCCATGGCACCAACGGCGACCGCCCAATCGGCTGCGGTGGCCGCCAGCACCGTTGCGGCGGTGCAGGCCCGGGTGGCTGAACTTGGCGGCACGACGAGCACCGCCAATGGGCAGGTGACCGGGATCACGATTGCCGATGGCAGCGGAGTCGCCGTCGGAGATCTGCGGCTGTTTGGCGACCTCGAAGGATTGACGTCACTCAAGATTCTCAACTGTCGCACTCTCGACGACTCGCTGCTGGCGGCGTTTGGCAGCCGTCCACCGCTGCGCAGCCTCGCGGTGACCAACTCCGCCATCACCGACGCCGGTGTGGCGGCGATTGCCGCGGCGTTTCCCGATCTCGAGGAGCTCGATCTCTCGAGCAATACCAATTTGTCCGGCAACGCGATGAAGTCGATCGCCTCGCTGGGTCACTTACAGCGATTGTTTCTCGTGCAAACGCGATTCAACGATCTGCATACGCGGCGATTGAAAGCACTGGCAAACCTCGAGGTGGTCGACCTGCGGGGCAACATGGAAGCCGGTGACATGACGCTCGGGGTGGTCGGCGGGCTGCCCAAACTGCGAGCCTTCAAGCACCGCAGTACGATCGTGACCGACGACGGCATCGCCCGGCTGGCCGAGAGCGAAAGCCTTGCCGCCCTCCTCATGCAGGACTTCGCGATCACCAGCGCTGCCGGGCCCCACCTCGCCGGCTGTCCGAAGCTCTCCTCGCTCGAGATCTTCCGCTGCCAGGGCTTCGGATCACCCGGTGTTTTGGCACTCGCTGGCCTGCCGCTCACCCGGCTTACCCTCCGCGACCTGCCCCAAGTGGGAGATGACTCACTGGCGGTGTTGGCCCAACTCCCGAGGCTCGAGCGGCTGGCACTCCATGAACTGGCCTCGGTCGGAGACTCGGGCCTGGCCCAACTCGCCGGCGCGGACAAACTTCAGGCGCTCGACATCTGGGCCTTGCCGCTGGTCACCGATGCGAGCGCGGCGGTGATCGCCGCACTGCCAGATCTGGAGGAGATCTCGATCCGTGAGACTGCCATCTCCGAGGCGGGGCTGGTAACGATTCTCCAAAACGAGAAACTCCACTCGCTCACCTTCCGCGGTGAACTCTCGCCCGTCACGCGCGACAAGATCTCCGCTCGGACGTGGAAGAAGCTTGATATCGGCCGCTGAGGGCCACGAGCGAACTGGTGAATCTCTGGGGGTGAATCTCTGGGGGTGATTCGATACGGCCGGCTCAGGGGCCGCACATGGCGGCCGTGCGGGCGGCGGCAGCGGCAAGATCATCGGCCACGATCACAACTGCGGGCCGAAGGCCGGCCGCCGTGAGCCACGCGACGAGCCCGTCACGAAGCAAGGTCGCTCGGCACAGTAGGCCACCCGCCACCCGCAACGGCACCTCCCCGCTGCGGAAGTCCAGCCGCCGCGCAACCTCGGCTGCCTGACGGCCCAGGTCGCCCGCCGCCTCATCCAGAATCCGATTGGCCGGGGCATCGCCGCCTTCAGCCGCTGCCACCACATCGGCCGCAAAGGCTGCGATCTTGCCGCGAGTCGTCCCCGGTCGCATCAGAGCGGCCGGCAGATCTGCCGCCGACTCTGCCTCAAACCGAGCCAGGGCCATGTCGGCCAGCCGGGTCGGTGGCCCCCAGCCGTCGGCCGAACGCACCGTAGCCCTCAGGCCGGCAAGGGCGATGGCCCAGCCGCTGCCCTCGTCACCGACAATGCCACCGCGACCACCGCACCGCTCGAGGTTGCCCGCCTGACTGCGGCCCCAAACAACCGACCCGGTGCCCGCAATCACGAGCAGTCCCCAGGGATGCGCTCCATCACCGCGGAAGGCCGGCACCCCATCCGGCACGACGTCGATCCGGTCGGCCAGCAACTGCTCACGAGCCCAGGCCAGCCACCGCTCCCGCACCTCGTCGCGGCCGGCCCCGGCCAGACCGAGGCAGGCAGCAGCCACCCGTTCAGCGGGGCGTCGGGCCGAGACAAAGGCCGCTGCCACGGCGGCGGCGATGTTTCCTGCCGCCTCGTCAAAGCCCACGGTCCCCGCGTTGGCCGGGCCGCCGTCACCCCGCCCGAGTTCATGAATCCCGTCGGCCTTTCGGGTGGCCAACACGGCCGTACACCGAGAACCGCCCCCATCGACGCCGAGCACGAGTTCGGGAGCCGCGTCGCTGGTGAAGTCAGTGCGCTCCGGCATCGCCCTGCTCCGTTTGCAGCGCCTGCCGCAGTTGTCCACCGGCTGCGGCCAGTCGCTGCCGGGCCTCGGCCGGAGAAACGCCCCGCACCCGACTGACCACAGCCGTCTTTAGTTCGCCGTCACAGGCGGCAAGGAGTTGCTCTGCCTGCTCCTCTGAAACCTCCGCCAGCCGGGCCACGAGCCGCCGGCTGCGGATCAGGAGTTTTGAATTGGTGGCCCGCAGATCGACCATCAAATTGCCGTAGGTCTTGCCCAGCCGCACCATCGCGCCGGTGGTCAGCATGTTGAGCACCATTTTGGTCGCCGTCCCGGCCTTGAGCCGGGTCGAGCCGGCGATGATCTCAGGACCGACCTCGACGATGATGACCTCGTCGGACACGTCGGCCAGTTCCGGCTCAGGCGTGCAGGCGAAGCCGATCGTGGTGCAGCCGAGGCTGCGGGCATGGCTGAGTCCACCGATCACATAGGGCGTACGGCCGCTGGTAGCGATGCCGACCACGACATCCAGCGGCCCGACTTCCACTGCGGCCAGATCGACGACGGCGAGCGCCGGGCGATCTTCGGCCCCTTCGACCGCAGTCGTCAGTGCCTTCGAGCCACCCGCGATCAGTCCGAGCACCAGGCCGGGAGGCGTGCTGAATGTGGGAGGACATTCGGCGGCATCGAGCACGCCCAGCCGGCCCGACGTACCCGCTCCCAGGTAGATCAGTCTTCCGCCGTTCGCCAGCCGTATCGCCACGAGCCCGATCGCCCGGGCAATCGACTCAGCCGCCGCGGCGACAGCCGTAGCCACCCGGGCATCTTCGGCATTCATGAGCCGCACGAATCCAAGCGGGTCGAGCTCGTCGATTTTTGCCGAGGCGGGATTTATTGCCTCGGTGGCAAGTGATTGGGAAAGAGCTGTCATGCCACCACGATAGCAGCCGGTCTCCGCCAGTACACTCTTCGCTGGTCCACTGCCGGGCAGCTCGCTGGAGCCCGGGGCCGGAAGGGTTTGTATGACACTCGCGATCGGTCCCGTAGACGCCGCGGTTCTCCTGGCCTCCCTGGCCGGAGCGATCGCCGTCGGCCTGTTTGCTGGCGGCCGGGCCCGTTCACTCGACGCTTATTTGCTGGGCGATCGCAACCTGCCATGGTGGGTCGTGATGGGATCGATCGTGGCGACCGAGACGAGCACAGCGACGGTCTTGAGCGTGCCGGGCGAAGGCTTCGGTCCGGTTGGCTTGCGGTTTCTTCAACTGCCGCTGGGATTCATGCTGGGCCGGCTGGTGATTGTCCGCTGGCTCCTGCCCCTCTACTTCGAGGGCCGGCTCAACACGGCCCACGAGGTGCTCGGCCGGCGATTCGGGCCGCTCGTGCAACGGGCCGCCTCGCTGCTGTTTCTCGTCACCCGCAACCTCGGCGACGGCCTGCGATTGTTTCTGGCAGGAGTGGTGCTGGCCCGGCTGACGGGACTCCCATTTGCAGCGGCAGTGGTGGCCATGGGCGGGGTCACGATCCTCTACACGGTCTTCGGTGGCATCCGCTCGGTGGCCTGGAATGACTGCCTCCAGTTGGTGATTTACGTGCTCGGGGGTGTGGCGGCGGTGTTCATCATCGTCGGACAGATTCCGGGCGGCTGGGGTGCCGCCTGGCAGCATGCTGCGACCACGGGCCGGCTTCAGCTCTTCGACTTTCGCTTCGAACTGGCAAACCCTTGCACGTTCTGGGCCGGTGTCTGCGGCGGCGCGGTGCTTTCAATCGGCACCCACGGCACCGATCACATGATGGTGCAGCGGTATCTTGCCAGTGGCGGGCTGCGGCAGGCGGGCCGGGCTCTGGCCGGCAGTGGTGTGGCGGTCGTACTTCAGTTTGGTCTGTTCCTCGGGATCGGCATCTTGCTTGCCGCCTACCACGCGGGCACCGGTGAGCCGGCCCCTGCCCGGGCCGACGAGGTCTTCGCTGCCTTCGTGGTCAACCACTTCCCCCGTGACGTCGGCCTGGTGGGCCTGCTGTTGGCGGCGATCCTGGCGGCAGCGATGTCAACGCTTTCCAGTTCACTCAATGCCTCGGCCTCGGCCGTGATGCACGACTTCTGGCTGCCGCTGACCGCGAAAAAGGGCCAACCCGAAACGCCGACTGGCCATCCCGACACACTGCTCCTGATCTCCCGCGGCCTGACAGTTGTCTTTGGGATGATCCAAATCGGCGTCGGGCTTTCAGCGGCCGGGCTCGACGAAACGGTGATCCGCGCGGCCCTCGCGATCGCCGGGCTGGCCGCAGGGCTGCTGTTGGGCGTGTTCGCCCTGGGGATCGGCACCCGGCGGGTGGGTGCGACGGCCGCCCTCCTCGGCGCCGGCAGCGGCTTGGCGACGCTCCTGGTCGTGCAGTTCATCCTCCCCGCTCAGGGCGTCGTGGTGGCATTTCCGTGGTATGCCCTGATCGGCGCTACGACGACGTTCGTCGTGGGCCTCGGGGCAGCCTGCCTCTGGCCCCGTTTCTCGGAGACCAATTCATGAACCGATTGCTGACCTCGATCCCCCGGCCTGGTCGTGCTGGCGGACCACACCTCGCGGCATCGAGCATCGCCGGAGGGTGCTTCGCCGTCTGCCTCACGCTGGTCGTCTCGGCGGCCGGCCCCGGCCCGGCAGACCCCGGCAGCCTCGGACTCGACCCGGCTCGACTCGCCCGGATCGACGGCCTGGTGGAACAGGCGATCGCCGCGGGGGAAACACCGGGCTGCGTCGTCTGCATCGGCCGCAGCGGGGGAATCGGCTGGCTCCGGGCCTACGGCGACAGGCAGATCGAGCCGGATCGCGACGCGATGACCGTCGACACGATCTTCGACCTCGCCTCGATCACCAAGCCAGTCGCCACGGCGACGGCGATCATGGTCTTGGTGGAGGATGGAGTCCTGCGGCTGAGCGATCGGGTCGTCAGCCACCTGTCCGACTTCACAGGCCAGGGCAAGGACCAACTCACCGTACAGCAGTTGCTCACGCATCAAAGCGGCCTGATCGCCGACAATCCGCTGGCGGACTACGAGCATGGCCCCGACGAGGCCTGGACACGAATCTGCGGCCTTTCGCCGCTGGCCGCTCCGGAAAAAGAGTTTGTCTACTCCGACGTCAACTTCATCGTGCTCGGCCGTCTGGTGGAAAAGCTCTCTGGCGAACCGCTCGCCGAATTCACACAGCAGCGGATCTTCGTCCCGTTGAGGATGACCGATTCGGGCTATCTCCCCGATGCCGATCGCCGGCGCCGGTGCGCCACCACCGAGCAGCGAGACGGTGTCTGGCTCCGAGGCGAGGTGCACGACCCCCGGGCCTGGAAGCTCGGGGGCGTGGCGGGCCACGCCGGTTTGTTTGGCACCGCTGCCGACCTGTCCCGCTACGCCCGGGCGTTGCTCGGCGGCGGACAACTCGACGGCACCCGGTTCATGTCGCCGGCCACGCTTGCGACGATGGTGCGGCCGGTGCGGCTGCCCGGAGGCGGGGTCCGCGGGCTGGGCTGGGACGAACGAACCGGTTTCTCAAGCAACCGCGGCGAACTGCTTTCCTCGGCTGCGTTCGGCCACGGTGGATTCACCGGTACCTCGCTCTGGATCGATCCCGGGCTCGACCTGTTTGTGATCTTCCTCGGGAGCCGACTCCATCCCGACGGCAAGGGCACCGTCAATCCGCTGGCCGGACGGATCGCTGCGGTGGCCGCCGGGGCGATCGTGTCGCCCGTCGAGCCCGGCGCCGTCGCGCCTGAGCGGGCGGTCTTGCCGGGAATCGACGTGCTCGCGCGGAACGGGTTTCGGGAACTCGCCGGCCGCCGGATCGGTTTGATCACCAACCACACCGGCCGCGACCGAAACGGCACGCCGACGACCCAGCTCTTGGCCGAGGCCGAGGGGCTTTCCCTCGTGGCCCTGTTCAGCCCCGAGCACGGTCCCTCCGGCGGTCTCGACCAGGAAGAGATCGCAGATGCCCGCGACCCCGAAACCGGTCTGCCTGTCCACAGCCTCTACGGCAAGACCCGCCGGCCCACGCCCGAAATGCTTGCCGGCATCGACACGCTTGTATTCGACATCCAGGACGTCGGCGCCCGGTTCTACACCTACGTCTCCACGATGCTCGAGGCGATGAAGGCAGCGAGCGAACACGGGCTGCGATTCGTAGTGCTCGACCGGCCCAACCCGATCAACGGCATCGACGTGGCCGGGCCACTCGTCGATCCCGGCAGCGAGTCGTTCGTGGGCTGCCATCCGATTCCGCTGCGGCACGGCATGACCGTAGGGGAACTGGCCCGGATGTTTCGGGAAGAACTCAAACTCGACCTCGAACTCGTGGTGGTGCCCTGCGAGGGCTGGCGGCGGCGGGATGCCTTCGACGCCACTGGCTTGGAGTGGATCAATCCCTCGCCAAACATGCGGAGCCTCACCCAAGCCTTTCTCTATCCTGGCATCGGCCTGCTCGAATTCACGAACCTCTCGGTCGGCCGCGGCACCGACACGCCCTTCGAGGTCGTGGGAGCGCCCTGGCTCGACGGTCGCGGCCTGGCGGCGGCCCTCACCGCCCGCCGGATTCCCGGAGCGGCCTTCGTGCCGATCCGGTTCAAGCCTGCGGTGAGCAGGTTTGCCGGTGAAGACTGCGGCGGAGTCAACGTCGTGATCACCGACCGCGAACAATTCGATCCGGTGCGGGTGGGCCTGGAGATCGCCGTAGCGCTCCGCCGAGTTCATCCTGATGACTGGGATCCCAACAGGCTTGCCACGTTGCTGCTCAATCGCAAGGCACTCGACGCCATCCGCGCCGGTGAGGATGCGCAGTCCGTGCTCGAGATCGCGGCTGCCGATCTCCGTGCCTTCACCCTGCGGCGCACGCGATTCCTCAGCGACCAAGCCACCTACCCTGAATAGGGCACCCCGGCCTGGGGCTTTCTTCACGCCAGGGTTCGCCGGTAGTTTGTGTTTTCTTGGAAAGTCGGCTACGACCAGGACTGATGCTGTGGTGGCGATGGGGCTCGTAGCATTACCGAGCAAGACCACTGGGGCGAGCCGCTTCAAAATCCCCAACCAATCAGATTCTCAATTTCTCATTCTCAATTCTACTCCCAGGAGTTTTCCCCATGGCGATTCAGCATCTCTCGGGTGCGGCCTTCGCTTCGCAAATTCACCGCTGGATCCGCATCGGCACGGCATTGACCTTGATGCTCACCACCTTGTTTGCGGCGACGGTGAGTTCGGGCGTTGAACTCACCGAAATCTCCCGATTCTGGCTCGACCGCACCTCCAACGAAACGATCAACGACCTCCCGAATCCGGTTTTTATCGGCAGCAACCCCTCGGCAATCAGCTGGGACGGTTCGCGGATGTTCATCGCCGGCTTCAACAATGGATCGGGCCCGGTTGGAATCACCGAGGTGCTCAACGCCACAGACACCGGGGTCGTCGCCCAGCCCTCGTTCACCGATGCATTCAACATCCAAAATGCGCCGTTCAATCGCGGCTACACGGGCCTCGCGCTGCAGGGATCCACGCTCGCCGCCACGATCGACATGGATCCGGAACAGCCGGGCAACCTGTCGGCGTTTGACGTTTCATCAAACTCCCCGACACCCATCTGGTCGGTCCCAGGCCGGGGCAGTGCCGGCGTGGCGATCGATCCGGGGTATGTCGTCGGCGGCGTGAGTCAGGGGGGCGAGGGTGTAGGCTGGGGCTCCTTCGGAGGTGGAGTCGCTGGATCGGCGGTTCGCCGCGGCCTCAATGATCCCGTGACTGGCGCGGCGATCTATGGCTTCTCTTCGGCCCCGGATGCGCCAGTGCCGGCAGGGCTTGAGTATTGGAACCCTGCTGACCCTGCGATTCAACCGCATCCGTTTGTGGTGGTGCCCCGTGACATCGCCTTCGACCTCAACACCGGCGATGTCTTTGCCCGCGTCAACAACACCGTCACCAAGGCCGTTCGAACCGGACCGAACGAGAGCGGCACGAAGTCGGTCCTCTACAGCACCTTTCAGGGCTTGGCCGTCGGCCAGAACCTGGCCGTCATGAACAACACGGTCGACGGCGACCTCGTGATCTACAACGTCCGAGACGACACTGGCCTCCGTCAGACCTTCTCGATGGCCAATGAAATCATGACCACCGCGGGCACCGCGCAGCCAGTCACCTACAATTTTCTCGGCGACCTCGATCTCGAGGCTACTGGGTACTACGACTTCAGCTTCGATGTGGCATCCCAGACACTCGCCGTGCTCGACTTCGGCCAGCGCCGAGCCTCGATCTTTCGGTTCGGTGCCCCCGAGCCCGACACCCAACTCCGCTGGGCGTCCGACGGCACGACCCCCGGCGGCAGCGGCATCTGGGATGATTCAAGCGTCACCTGGCTTGGAGCCTATGGCTCGTCCAATTGGCAGCCCCAGGCCAACGCGCTATTCGGCGGCGACCTCAGCGGAACGGTCACGGTGGCCGCGGGCGGTGTGAGCGTCGGCCGGGGGATGTCGTTCATCACCGACGGGTACGTGCTCGACGGCGACACGATCACGCTCGCTGGAGCCACTGCCCCGACGAATAACGCGTTTGTCGGCACCGGCCTGACTGCCACGGTCAACGCCCCCCTGGCGGCTGCAAATGGAGCCGCAAAGTCGGGTGAAGGCACGCTCATCTTGGGTGGAGCGATCAGCAGTGGTCCGCTGTTCGTCAACAACGGCACTCTGGTGATCGCTGCGACCGCCTCAATCGTTGGTCAGCCACCCAATATCAGCATCCTCGCGCCCGGCACTCTCGATGTCACGCAACTCCCGTTCGGACTCGGGCTCGACAACGGGCAGGTGATCGCGGGCGCTGGAACCATCGCTGGTGATCTGACTCTCCTCACCGGTGCGACCGTGTCGCCCGGCTCCAACCTCGGCACGCTCACGGTCACCCAAAACGTCAACTGGTCCAGCGGCGGAAATTACAACTGGCAGATCGTGGATGCCGCCGGCACGGCGGGTGCCGACCCCGGCTGGGACCTGCTCGCCGTCGGCGGCGTGCTCGACATCGCAGCCACGAACTCCTCGCCCTTCCAACTCAATCTCTGGTCGCTCTCGGATACAAGTCCCGATCTGAATGGAAATGCGATCAACTTCAGCCCGACCCAGGGCTACACCTGGACGATCGCCTCGGCCGCCGGCGGTATCACCGGGTTTGCAAGCGATGCCTTTGTGATCAACACAACGGCCGTCAACGGGGCGGCGGGATTCTCCAATGACCTGGGCGGTGGCACGTTTCTCCTGACGGTTGCCGGCAACGACCTCAACCTCGTCTTCACGCCGGGATCGGGTCCGCAAGACATCGTGATCGACGTGCCGAGCGGGTCGCAGACCCAGAGCCAGGCCGGCTATCCGACGATCGCCTCGGCGAACTCGGTGACCAAGACGGGAGCCGGCACGCTGGTGTTCGACGCGACGAACGCCTACACCGGCCCGACCACCGTGTCGGCCGGCACGCTTCAGGTCGCCAACGCCGGGGCTCTCGCCTCGAGCAACGTGACCGTCGACACCGGTGCGACGCTGGCGGTCGCCTCCGGCACGACGATGACAGCTCCGACTGTGATCGTCGACGGCGGCACGCTCTCGGCCGCCACGCTTGCAGTCAATGGCACGACCGGCATCACGTCCCTCGCCATCAATGCCGGCACGCTGAGCGGTGCGCCGGCCACGACGGTCGGCGCCGGCGGCACGCTGTCGCTCGTTCAAGACGCCCGCGTGACGGTGGCCGTCGGCTCGCTCGACGTGGCCGAAACGGCCGGTGGCGGTCGGCTCGACCTCGGGGCGGGTCAGGTGTCTGTCGCGGCCGGCGGCATCACGGCCGCAGCTCTCCGAGCCGATATCATCGCCGGCCGGAATAACGGTGCCTGGAATGGCTCGACCGGGATCAGCTCGAGCACTGCCGCGGCGGCGGGGGGCACCCGGGCGGTGGGCTACATCGTGGCGGGCGATGGGTCGGCCATAGTCTCCTTCGCCGCCCCTGGCGACACGAATCTCAATGGCACAGTGGACGTGTTCGACCTCGTGTCAATCAACAGTTCAGGCAAGTATGGAACCGGCTCTGCTTCGGTCTGGAACCAGGGCGACTTCAACTACGACGGCGCGACCAACGTGTTCGACCTGGTCTCGATCAACAGCGCCGGCGCCTATGGCCGAGGGAATTACTTCCCGGCCACTCCGTCAGCCACCGGCAGCATTTCTCCAGTGCCTGAACCAACCGGTTGGCTGGGAATGACGTTGGCTCTGGCCGCGGCAGCCCGCTGGAATCGTCGGACCCGCTGAAACGGCTCTTCTTTCGCTGCAGCCGGGGCCGCCGGGGGCTTCAAAAGAACCGCGTTCGGAGGGCCAACTCCGCCGCCGCCCGTCTCGAACGGGGTCTCCTCGCCATCCCGGGAATCGAACTGCTCGGCGAACGGCAGGGCGAAAACAGCGGGAAAACCATGGGTTTTCCGTAAGGTTCCGGGCCGAAACCGGCTCTGGCGGCCGTGCCAGCGACGCTCACAAAACCGCCTCCGTCCCCTACCCCGAGTTGTAGAGTCTGCCTCCGGGTGCTATACCTATTTCGTTCGACAGACTTTCGTCCGCACGCCCGTCCGTTCGGGAACTGAGGCTTGTGCTTTGGCGATGGTCGATGGCGTCGATTGGTTTGTGATTCAGTTCCCGTTTTCTCGAGGTTGAGAGTTTTATGGCTGGGAAGATTTACGTGGGCAACCTGCCTTGGTCGACCACGTCGCAGGATTTAGAGGCGATGTTTGCACCGCACGGTGCAGTTCGCAGTGCGGAAGTGATCTCGGATCGCGAGACCGGTCGGTCTCGTGGTTTTGGATTCGTGGAGATGGAGACCAACGAAGGTCTTCAGGCTGCCATCTCGGCCCTCAATGGGCATGAGATCAATGGTCGGCCGCTGACGGTGAACGAAGCCCGCGAACGGACCCCGCGTCCGGGTGGCGGCGGTGGTGGTGGCGGTGGTGGCCGTGGCTTCGGCGGTGGTGGTGGTGGTGGATACGGTGGCGGCGGCGGTGGCGGCGGCCGTGGCGGTTACGGCGGCGGCGGCGGTGGTGGCCGTGGTGGTTACGGTGGTGGCGGCGACCGCTACTAACTCCCAACGCATCTTACAGATTGAATAGACACGGGAGCCGGCGGTTTTTTAGACCCCGGCTTCCGTGATCGTTTTTAGTCTGTATCATTTCGTTCCGACGCGGTTTCGGGTCGCGTCCTTGGTTCCCAAGCACAAAACAAGCACAGAGCAAGAATAGAGATAGAACAACCGATGAGTTTTGCCGGACCACGTTTCAAGACTGCCAAGGCCGCTCGTAAAAAGGCGAAGCCGAAGCCCAAGATTAAGCGGCGCGACCCGATCTTCATCGATGGTGCCCGGCCCCGGCCGATGTATGTCGATTACAAAGATCTGGAACTGCTTGGCAAGTTGATCAATCGCCAGGGCAAAATTACCGGCCGGCGGAAGACGGGCTGCACCGCAGCCAGCCAGCATGCGGTCACCCGGGCGATCAAGCAGGCTCGGTTCATGGCCTTGCTGCCCTACGTCGCAGACTGATTCCAAGCAGGCACGGCCATCCTGGCCCGTGCCTGTTTGATTCGCACCCGCCCGGCATTCAAACCAAGGATCCTGCCAACGCGGTCCGAGAGGTTTGGGAACTTGGCTGCGGGCCAGCCTCGAAGGGTTTTCATGCCGCCGCTCACGACTCGCCGTCGCGTGGAGTTTCGCGACACCGACGCCGCCGGGATCGTGCACTTCTCGGCATTTTTCTTTTGGATGGAGTCGGCCGAACACGAACTGCTACGGTCTGCGGGTGTAGCGGTCGTCGACCAACCAGCTGACGGTTACGTTGCCAGTTGGCCGCGGGTCTCGGCCACCTGCGATTACCTATCAGCGGCCCGGTTTGGGGACGAACTCGAAATAGTGGTCGCTGTCGAGGCGATCGGCCGCAGTAGTGTGACCTACGGCTTCGCCTTTTCCCAGGCTGGCATGGCGGTGGCCCGCGGCCGAGTGGTGGCCGTCCGCTGCCGGATGCATCCTGGCCTGAAGCCTGAAGCCGTGCCAATTCCAGCAGATATCAGCGCTCGGCTGGCCGGTTTCCGCGTTGCGGGCATGGCGGACTGAACCACGG
>ERZ889217.666-NODE-666-length-19757-cov-20.947163_pt1 | contig 19757 bp, 12 predicted proteins | sample MGYA00521098_ERZ889217 | MGnify/ENA primary metagenome ERZ889217 (study PRJEB32303, sample SAMEA104408613) | aquatic metagenome | biome: Brackish water; feature: Pelagic; material: water | place: Baltic Sea | collected 2014-06-10T22:04:00 | depth 2,362 m ... | reverse complement strand
ACGCGACTTTTGCCGCCCCCGAGCCGGTGCTCCACGTAACTCGAATGCGCTCTAGAGGTAGCGGGCCACGATCGCGCGGCCGCGGGCGGGGTCGCGGGTGCCGTCGACGATCGCCCGGCCGTCGGCGAACACCGAGAGCCGGATGCCCGGCTCCACCTCGACGCGCATGATCCACTCGTTGACGGTCACCTCCGCGACGCCGGCCAGCCGGGCCGCGATCGCGGCCAGATCGACGCATCCGCCGGCCGTGGCTGCCGCCACCTGCACCGCCTCCCGGCCGCAAAGGGCCGCGGCCACTCCGCCGAGGCGGCCTTCGAGCCAGGGAGTATCGCCACCCCTGCAGGTCGTGCAGCCGGCCGCGGCCAATGGGGCCAGGTCGATCACCCGCCACTGAAACGTCCAGAGGTCGCAGGCCAGCATCCTCCCGGCGGTCGCCCCAGCATCGCCCACGAGGAGTTTGATCGTCTCAGCCGCCTGCACCGCCCCCACGACGATCGCTGCAGGTCCGATGATCCCGGCCGTGTCGCAGGTGGGCAGCGTACCGGGCGGGGGCGGTTCGGGCACAAGGCAGCGCAGGCAGGCGGTGGTGCCGGGGATCACCGTGAGCACGCGGCCCTCGGCCCCGATCGCACCGCCGTGCACCCACGGCGTGCCCGAGCGGCAGGCGACCTCGTTCACCAGGTAGCGGGCCTCGAGGTTGTCGGTGCCGTCCACGATCACGTCCACGCCGGCGAGCAGGCTCACGGCATTGGCCGACGTAAGGTCGGCCACGATCGGCTCAAGGGAGGCCGCGGAGTTGAGCCGGGCGAGCTGCCGCGCCGCCGCCACTGCCTTCGGGAGCCCGGCCGCCACGTCGGCCTCGTCGAAGAGCACCTGCCGGGGTAGGTTCGAGGGCTCGGGCACGTCGCGGTCGATGAGCCGTAGGAAGCCCACGCCGGCCCGGGCGAGGGCCAAGGCCGAGGCCGCGCCAAGCGCTCCGCAGCCGACGATCGCGACCCGGCCGGCGGCCAGCTTCACCTGCCCTTGGGGCCCGAGCGGGCCGAATCGGGTCTGGCGGGAGTAGCGGTCGGGATCGAAGCCAGGCATGGGATTGATGCTACCACGCAGGGCAGCCGCGGAGGTCTCGTTCTCACCGACTGGATGACCAATCCGGGTGTCAAAGAGACACCATACGGCTACTTGATCAACCTTGAAGACACAACGGGGAAGGAGCCGATGCCAGCGTTGAAATGCCTTCTCATCGACGAGTGATATGACCCCAAGGGGTTTGAGCTTGAGATTCCTGGGATCAAGGTTGAGCCGTTTGATCGGTCAAGGCGGGATCTCCGAAAGGGTGAGATGTGCATCCCTGTCGGGCGGTTTGAGCCGATGGCGGATGACTCAATCAAAATCGAGTTTCTCCATGCTCTTCGAAGATCTTCTGACTCTGCTCGGAGGATGAGGATAGTCCGGTCAATGGCACTTCCTCACGCACGTCTGCAGCAATTTTCCGAGCTGATGGATGGCTCCTGAGCCGCGTGCTCCCGTGTCCCGGAGCACAACAGGCCGCACCCGGAACACCTGGCTTCCCCCCGGAGTGGTGTTTTTCTGGGATCGGCGGCGCCGTGCGGGTGGGCCTGCATCGGGCATGAGTGAAGCGTTCGGAATCGTCTTTATTGCGCATTCTCCGTCGAACGATTCATCACCGAACTCGCGGCCTCCGGCATTTCCTTCAACCACTCGTGCCACCTGCTTTTTAATTCCGTGAAAATACCAGGATTCGTGGCGGATAAATCTGTCTGTTCGCCGGGATCCGCCTTCAAGTTGAAGAGAGAATACTTTTGTTCGTTCCTAGACACCAGCAGTTTCCAGTCGCCGTGTCTCACAGCCCCCATTTCTTCGGTGTTACTCCAAAACAAGGAATCGTGGGGTTCCCGTCCGGCCGCTTCTCCTTTCAGGAATGGGAGCAGATTTGTTCCATCGAGTTTCAAATGGAGGGGGAGGGGAACACAATCGGCCGCAGCCAAAGCGGTAGGGAAGATGTCGAGAGCGGAAACCATGTTCTCGAATTTCCCAGGTTCGATTTTTCCTTTCCATTGGATGATAAACGGCACGCGAATACCCCCCTCCATAAAATGGGCCTTGCGTCCGGAAAACGGCCCTGCCGACCCGATGGTCAGGTCTTCCGGCCATTCCGATGGCCAGTTATGTAGTAATCTGGGAGATGGCCCGTTGTCGCTTAGGAAGAAAATTAAGGTATTTTCCGTCAAACCATCCTTTGCTAGTTTCTTCAGTATTTTGCCTATATTTTCATCCATGGAGTGGTTCATTGCCGCATATAAGGCCAGGACTTTGGGCTCGATTTCTCCAAATTTGTCCTTGTGTTCCTCCTTTCCCTGAAAGGGGCTGTGGGGCGCATTAAAGCCAACGTAGAGGAAAAATGGTTTCTCGCGGGTTTTGCTTTCATGGATGAACTGAACAGCGAAATTCCCGATTTTGTCAGTAAGGTAATAATCCTCATTCTTCGCCTCGCGCCAAAAGTGCTGCTGCCTCGAGATAGGGTCCTTAGGGAAAGGGGCACCATCGACCCCCATGTATCTGCCAGCCTCGTCTGGAAAAAAATCGCCGCCAAAATTCATGATGTACATCACTTCGTCAGCAGCGCTGGAGGCTTCTCTGGGGAAATTCCACTTGCCTACGATCCCGGTATGGTAGCCCCCTGCGCGAAACATCTCGGGTAGGGTCCGCTGATCTTCCTTGAGTTGCAAATACGGCACCGAGCGCGGGAAAATGTCCGGATTCCATTGGACCCCAAACCGTTGTTGATAGACCCCGGTTAAGAGCCCCAATCTGGACGGTGCGCATACCGGGGATGTAACATAAGCGTCCGTAAATAGTATGCCATTTTTGGCCAACTCGTCGATGTTGGGAGTGTCAAACATGGTTCCCCCGTAACTGCTAGGGTCGCCATACCCCATGTCATCGGCAACCAGAATAATCACGTTGGGCCTGGCATGGAGAACGCAGTTGAACGCAGTCAAAAAAGGCAGTAGTGCGATGAGAATATTGCGAGGCATATTGTGCATGACTTCAGGAGGTTCATTTCGACAAATAGTGAGGTGTTCGGTGCATCTGCGGTCGATCCGTAGCGATGAAAACCGAACGTTTGTGGACGTAGGCACGGTTTAGGTGGCTGGGTTTCCGATCGAGACGCCGTAGGAAAAAATGAAGAAAATACCACGGAATGTTCGTTTGACGATGGTGAAAAAGACGATGCATTCGTCGGCGTGGGGGGATGTGCGCACAGCACAACCACCCCTGGCCGCCGGCGGGAAGCCAGTGCGCAGTCTATTCCCGGCCACTTGTGGCCTGCCCTACGGCAGGCCCGCTTGGTCGCCTTGGTATCGGCTCGGGTGGCCCGTTCCTCGGCCCGGTACATGCGCACTGCTTCGGGATGGGACTCCTTCCAGACATCCGACCGAGCATCACACGTTCGGCCGCGAGGTCGCGCCGAACTCGATCAGCCGCGGCTGTTACGGGACTGACACGCACGAGCATCAGCGGATCGCCAAAGACGGCGGGGCGGCCCGGGAAGGGAAGACGGCCACCGGTCGCCGCGCCGGCCCCTATCCGATCGGTTATGGGGCGATCGCGTTGAAGGCCGCGGAGTGAGACAATCTGTCTGTCACCTTCGCGCTCTCTGCCAGCCACACCGCCCTCAGCAGCATCCGCATGGAGCCGGTGTCAATAGTCACGAGTCAAAGCGCCGCCACCGCCGCCTGCCTTGCGATCGAAGGGAGCAGGCCGGTGCAGCAGGTCGAATACGACAAGCTCCGCGCCCGCCTCCTCGCGGGTGGGCAGGTGCTGGAGGGGGCGCAGAAGCCGTCTTGGCCGTGAACGGAGGCCTGGAGGGCCGGAGTGAACGTCTGCACATTTTCGAACCGCAGGGACATAAGGCGACCGACCGTCGGGCCTGCTTCGTCACGATCCACGGTGGCGGTCGACCCCACCACGCCATTCGCGGGCGCGCAGGCCTTCCAGCAGGCGATAAACAAGAGCGGCAACCGCTGCGAACTGGTCGTGCAGGAAGGGGGCAACCACGGCTATTTCATGCGCGACCGCGCCCAATACGACGACACCCTCAAAGAGATCGACGTTTTTCTCGCCTCGCTCGGTTGGCTGTCAGACAAGTGAACCGTTACCACGACTCCCATCTCGGAGCTACACCGTATCATGATCATGCAACTCGCTGAACTTGCCGTCATCCTTTGCCTCGGCGCTGTGCAGGCCGACGATTCGGCCCTGATGCCGCCGCCGGTCGAGACAAAGCCCGGACCGAAATATGCCGATGGCACGCGGATCTTTCAGGGGATTCCGGGCATCGAGCGGGCCGCCGGTGGGCGGCTCTGGGCGGTGTGGTATGCCGGTGGGCCCGATGAGCCAAGCGAAGGGCCCGGCAATTATGTCGTTGCGGTCACCAGTGACGACGATGGTCACACCTGGTCGGCGCCCAAGCTGGTGATCGATCCTCCCGGCGAGGTGCGGGCGTATGATCCCTGCCTCTGGCACGACCCGCGCGGCCGCCTGTGGCTTTTCTGGGCTCAGTCGTACAACTGGTGGGACGGTCGCTCGGGCGTCTGGGCCGTGGTCTCCGAAAACTCCAACGACGAAGAGCCGCGTTGGTCCGCCCCGCGCCGACTCACCAATGGCATCATGATGAACAAGCCGACGGTGCTCTCGACGGGCGAGTGGCTGCTGCCGGCCGCCATCTGGGAGCGTCCCGCTTCGGATCGCACTGACGCCGCTCATCGCCATGACTTATCCAACGAGCGCGGCACCAGCATTCATGTCTCGCGGGATGAAGGGGGTACGTGGTCGCTGCTGGGTCGCGCCACGATGCCTGACTGTGTATTTGATGAGCACATGATCGTCGAGCGCCGCGACGGCAGCTTGTGGACCCTCGTCCGTACGTCCTCCGGCATTGGCGAGACCATATCAACCGACCATGGCCGCACCTGGACGGAAGGCAAGCCGTCGCAAATGCCGCACGTCAACTCACGTTTCTTTATCCGCCGCTTGAAGTCGGGTAAGCTGCTGCTCGTGACGCACAATCCGCCCGACGGCAAGACTCGCTCGCACCTGACGGCGCAGCTCTCGGACGACGACGGCCGCTCGTGGACCGGCGGCTTGCTGATCGACGAGCGGCGCGGCGTGTCATATCCTGACGGCGTGCAGGCGTCGGACGGTACGATCCGGCTGATTTACGATTTCGACCGCCGCGGTGCAAAACAGATCCTCATGGCGGTCTTTACGGAAGCCGACGTCTCCAGCGGCAAATGGTCGGCGGCGGCACGGCAGCGCATCGTGGTGAACCAAGCGACAGGAGTGGCGCAAGAATAGAAGTTGCGAATGATGGCATGCGGATTGCGGTTGTCGGCTGCCTGGCAGCTGTGACGGCGTCGGCGGTGGAGATCATTGCCCACCGAGAGGCGTCGCATGACGCGCCTGAGAACACGTTGGCTGCTTTCCGGCTCGGCTGCTCCCGGCCCAGATTCGAGCCGTAGAAAAACCACCGGTCGGGCCGGTCGACCGGACCCTGATCGGAATGCTTGGCAAGATTGGTAGCCTGGTGGAACATGGCTTGATCGGTCACGGCCGGCAACGGCCGCGGGCCGAGCCCTGAACTGCCTCGGCCAGCCTGGACCGGCCTCTCCTGTGGGATACCTTCGCATTCCTTCCGCCCGAGAGGTAGCACATCGATGGCCCGGTTTCAGCACCAGATTCGGCCTGCGACACTCCGCCATGGCGACCTGCCCGCGGCCGATGCCCTGTGGACGCTCGCGATGACCGATCCCCTCACGGGGCTCCCCAACCGTCGCCAGCTGGAGGATCTGCTTGAGGCCGAATGGATGCGGTGCGGTCGTGACGCACAGTCGCTTGCTGTCTTGATGATCGACATCGATCACTTCAAGGCGATCAATGATCGGCTCGGCCATCCAGCGGGGGATGCCTGTCTGGTCCGAATCGCCGACCTGCTCCGTCAAAGCTGCTCGCAGGTGGGAGGCCTCGTGGGCCGCTGGGGAGGAGAGGAGTTTCTCGCCGTCCTGCCCGAGACCGACGGGGCGAGGGCACTGGCCGCAGCAGTGATGGTGGTCGAGGCCGTGCGGAATCGAGGCGGCGAGGTCGTGGGCGGTGTGGCCCCGACACCCACGACGGTGTCGGTCGGGGCTGCCAGTAGGGCGATGCCAGCCGCCGGCAGCACGGCGTCGGAGCTCGTGGCAGCGGCCGATCGGGCCCTCTATCAGGCCAAACGTGCGGGCCGGGATCAGGCAGCCCTCGACGGAGGCTGCTGACGGCGACCCGGGCAATAGGTGAATCCATCGAATCGAGTCGACTCTTGCGCGGAAGGGCGATGAGAAAGCTCGAGTAACGTCATGTCACCCGCCCGACCCCAGCCGGTGGATCAGTGCGGGTGGCATGGTGAGCGTCGTGTGTAACAATAGGAGATGTTTTAGCTGGCCACGGCGAAAGCCAGCCATGGGCCTGTTCACGTGGGTGGCCGCCGGCAACGCCGAGGGTTTCCTCGGTCGCCGCTCGCGGCATCCTGCGGCGGCAGACTTGTGCCACAGCCTGCTTGGAGAGATCTCAGGTGATCACCGCCAGAATCGCGACGTCCGATGCCCGCTCGAGGGGAGCCACTGTGGCATGCGTGCTGGAGAAGGGTGTGATCGGTCCGCGTCCAACCGGCAGGATGGAAAGGTTCTTCGCGTTCGGTTTGGCTCTCGCGGTGGTGTGCTTGCCCGCCACCAGGACCTTCGCCGACTCGTCCAAGACCCTTCTGATCATGCCGATGGGCGATTCGATCACCGCGGGCATCGGGAGCGCCCCTGGCGGCTACCGGGCCCCACTCCACGCGCTCCTGCAGGGCGGTGGATTCAAGTTCGACTTCGTCGGCGGCAAGACCACTCCTGGCGATCCCTGCCCGGATCCAGACCACTGGGCCGCGGCCGGCTGGCAGATCTCGGACACCCCGGCGACCATCGCCGGGCGTCGCTATGTTTCGATTCAGGGTGAAAACCGGTCGGGGCTGTACGACGAGATGTCGAGTGCGATTTCGACTGACTATTTCTCCGTCGACACGGCGACGACACGAAACATCATCCTGCTGCAGATCGGCATCAACGACGTTCTTCACCAGGTGGTGGACGACGCCCACGGAACGTTTGACGGCGATGCCGACCGCGACGGGCGGGGCGAGGGCCAGGAGTGGGTCGCCGAAGGAATGATCGCCCGCCTACAGGCCCTGCTCCGGTCGATCGACAGCCTGGCAGCTTCTCGCGGTCTTCGGATCGAGGTGCTGCTGGGCACCCTCTGTCGGCCCACCGCGGCCTGGAAGGGAGACGCGGTCAGCGACATCTTGATCGCGGAGGTCGGGGAATACCATGCCGCGATCACCAGGTCGGTCATTCCAGCCATGAGGTTTTCCAACATCGGCGTGAAGGTCGTGGATCAACTCGCTCCCACCAACGGCAAGCTCGGCGACGGCCTGCACCCTGACGCGGCCGGTTCGGCCGCCATGGCAAGAGCCTGGTACAACGCCATCACCGTCACGTCCGGCGATGTCGCCTACGGGCCGGACCGGATTCGCAACAGCCTGGATTTCTGGCGGGCGTCGGGCAACGGGCCACGCCCGCTGCTGATCACCATCCACGGCGGCGGATGGAACTCCGGCGAGAAGGTCCTTCATTTCGACTCTCGTCCGTGGCTGGATCGCGGAATCTCCTGCGCGTCGATCACCTATCGCTCCACCCCCGGAAATCCGTTGCCTGCTCCGGTGCATGATGCCGCCCGAGCCGTCCAGTTTCTGCGGACCAAGGCCGCCGAGTGGAATATCGACCCTGACCGGATCGCCGTCTCCGGCGCCAGCGCCGGGGCCTGTACCGCGATGTGGCTGCTGCTGCACGACGATCTGGCCGACCCCGGATCCGCCGATCCCGTACTCCGGCAATCCTCCCGGGTCCGTGCCGCCCTGGCTTTCGCCGGGCAGACATCGATCGATCCGCCGGTCATCCAGGACTGGATCGGCGCCAAGGTGCTGACGCACCTCATGATTCCAAACGCGGTGGGGCAGCCCTCGATGGCGAATGTCTGGCCGTCGGTCAACTATGAACGCGTCTATCGCGCGACGTATCACGAATTCTCCCCGATCAATCACCTCGATGCGAATGACCCGCCCCTCTACCTGGAATACGATCAGCCCATGACCCTGCCGGCCAAGACCACGTCCCACGCGATTCACCACCCGCAGTTCGGCCTGAAACTCTGGGAGAAGTCGGCGTCGGCGTCGGCGGGGCACGAATGCCACCTGCGGTTCCCCGGTCCGGATCGGCGGGTCGAATATCGGAAAACCGCGACGAACGGCTATGCCAGTGGCGAGGAGTTCCTGCTGGCCAAGCTTCTCGATCGCGGGGCCCGCTGAGAACTCGTGTGAGGCGATCTCCCTACCGTCGGTTCACCCCGATCCCTGCTGCCTACGCCGGGTCTGCCAGCCAGCGAAAGGTCTCCTCGTCGAGCGGCTGTTCCACCTCGTCTGCGATCACGAGGGCAGCGAAGTCGAAGAGGCGCGCGGCGTCCAACGCCGCTTTCGACACGGGCAGCTCTGCTTTCACGCTCGCGGCCGGCGGCAGATACGAGCCGCTGCCATACAGACCCGAGGAAGCCAGGGCGATCAGGTCTGTGACGGTCACCCGGCCGTCGTCGTTGAAGTCTCCCTGCCACCACCCACGAGGGCGGCGTCCGCGTGGTTGATCTGGAATACGGGCATCTGCCTCCGCCAGTCGACCGTCATCGTCCCGGCCGGCAGCGTGACGGTGAGCACCCGGTTGACGAGGCTGAGCGGATCCGACTTGATCACCGCCTTGCCACTGGCAAAGTCGGGATCCCGGATCACCTGCGTCACGCCATTGACCGTCGCCGTGGGCACCGGGGTGATCACCGACGCCGCGTAGTTCGGCACGTTGAACCGGGCGGTGATCGTGTCGCCCCGGACGTTCGTGTAGGTGACGCTGGGCGCGCTGAGATCCACCGTCAGCGGAGCCGCGAGGACCGCGGTCCGAAACGCGGCAAAGGTCGGAAAATCGTCGACGGTCGCCACGTCCATGATCACGGCGTTCTTCGCCCCCGAGCTGCGGAGGACCGTCATGTCGGTGAACTCGGTGGTGTCGCGGACATAGCCGTTCACGGGGCGGATGGCGACATACGTCTCCCCCTCGCGGAGCATGACCCAGCCCCCGGTCTCCACCACCTCGTCGGCGGCCTTCGGGTAGCGGATCCAGGCCTGCTGGATCAGGCTGCCAGAGTTCTCGTTGCGAAAGGCCTCCCAATCGGATCGCGTCCGGCCGGCGAAGGGATCAGCCTGGGGGATGTTGAACAGCGAAATCACCGTGGCTTCGTGCTGCACGTTCTGCTGGAAGGGGGAGCTCCGCGACAGCCACTTGTATTGGTCGGCGTTGGTCCGCCAATACGGATGATGGGTGACGATCGTGTTCTGCGTGTCGGTGCTCTTGTAGACGATCTCGAGCCCCATCCGCTCGCTGAGGCCGTTGTCGATCTTGGTGACGAAGTTCCCGCTGCCGACCGCAAATCGCGGATCACGATGAACCGTGCGTGTCGTCCCGGCGGGAGTCCCGGTGGCAAACTCGCCAAAGTTCGCGGACGCCGACCGCAGCGTGAACGGCAGGATCCCGGTTCCCTGGGCAAGGTCTCTGAGCAGGGGAGAGGGCCTCCAGTCGGAGAGGGCGGCGGTGACCGCAAAGTGCTTGGCCTCGCCCCCGGCGGCCGTCGAGCCGGCCGAGGGAAATGTCGCCGTCGTCGTCGAGCCCGTGTTCATCAACTCGGCCCAGTAGAGCCACGACACCGCCTTCGCATGGGTGTTGAGGCTCGTATTCTTCTGCGGATCGACGAGCGTGACCGGGGCGGGCCTGTCGTAGGGCGCGAGGGTCGCCCCCTCGAAGAAGTTGGCCGCCATCTCCGCCACGTGATACGTCAGGGCCGCGATCGCGGCGGCCTTCAGTTCGGGATCGGTCGCGGAGTTATAGAGAGCGTGCAGGGGGTAGAAACGGACCGGCTGGTAGTTGGGCGAGAGGTGCTCCTGGTAGGCCTTGTCGTAGTAGCTCCGCAGGGTCTTCAGGAGCTGCGTTTTCGTGGTCGCCAGCAGCTCCGAACTGCTGACGTGCTTTTTCTGAATGGTGTCGTACCAGCCCGTTTCATTGGGCCAGAGCTGGGCGAAGAGATGCGCCCCGACATAGCGGATCAGGAAGTGATTTTCCGTGCCGTGGCTCAACAGGTTGCCCGAAGCCGGCGGGCACCGTCATTGCGGCGGCCGCCTCGGCCGGCGGGAGCCCGTGGGCCATGGCTCGCTGCGGCCGCGGCGGTGGGTCGCCTCCACGGGCCTTGACACTCCCGCCGACACCCGCCAAGACGGCGATCAGCGCGAAAACCCCGATCACACCACGACGCAACGCGCCTGCAACCCTGGGAACGAGAACCATGCACAGGTCACACACGGGCGGTAGCTCCGAGGAAGGTGGACGGCCGGAGGGCCACATAAGACTAGGCACCCAAGCCGCTCCCCGCCAGAAGGTTTTGCTCGCGGTCGCCATGGTCGGCATCACGATCGCGACGGCCGCCTTGGCGACAAGCACCGCCGCCGCCGATCGCAACATCGTGCTCTTCGTGACCGATGACGAGAGCCCGACGCTCGGCTGCTACGGCGATCCGGTCGCCGCGACGCCCGCGATCGACGCCCTGGCGGCCGATGGCACGCTCTTCACCCACGCCTTCGCCACGACCGCAAGCTGCTCGGCGAGCCGCTCGGTGATCCTGAGCGGCGTCCACAACCACGCCAACGGCCAATACGGCCACCAGCACGACTTCCACAAGTTTGCCAGCTGGCATGACCTCGTCTCCCTCTCGTTGCCGCGGGCCCTCGCCGGCGTGGGCTATCGCACGGGGCGGATCGGCAAGTTTCATGTGGCCCCCGAGGAGGTCTATCACTTCGAGCACACGATTGCCGCGAACGAGCGCAACCCCGTGGCGATGGCCGAGGCCTGCCGGGCGTTCGTCACCGCGGCCGACGACCGGCCCTTCTTCCTTTATTTCGCCACGGCCGATCCCCATCGCGGCGGCGGCGTGGACGCCACGTCGCCGCTCGAACTCAAGCCCGACCTGTTCGGCAACCTGCCGGAGCGAGGCCACCATCCCGGAGTGGCCGAGGTGTTCTTCAAGCCCGAAGAGGTGCCCGTTCCCGCCTTTCTGCCCGACACGCCCGAGACCCGGGCCGAACTCGCGCAGTATTACCAGAGCTGCGCCCGGGTCGATCAGGGGCTGGCCCGGCTCGTCGCGATCCTCCGGGAGGCCGGGGTCTACGACCAGACGCTGATCGTCTTCACGAGCGACCACGGCATCGCCTTCCCCGGCGGCAAGACGACGGTCTATGAGCCCGGGCTGCGGGTGCCGCTGGTGGTGCGGGATCCCTCCGCGGCCCGCGGCGTCCGCTCTCAGGCGCTCGTCAGCCACGTCGACCTCGCGCCGAGCCTGCTCGACTTCGCCGGCGGCCTCGACCGGGAGCGAAACCGGCCGCGAGCCTGGGTGGCCGCGGCCGACTACTGGAAGGACAAGCCGTATGCCAAGGGAGAGAACCGCGGCCCCCGCCGCGGCTTGTCGATCTATCAGGGCCGCTCCTGGCTGCCGATTCTCGGTGACCCGTTGGCCGAGCACCACGAAACGCTGTTCGCCTCGCACACGTTCCACGAAATCCAGATGTATTACCCGATGCGAGCCGTTCGGGACCGGCAGTACAAGCTGATCTGGAACATCGCCCACCCGCTGCCCTACCCGTTTGCCAGCGACCTCTGGGCGGCGAGCAGCTGGCAGGCCCAGCACCGCCGGTCGCTCGACGCCCCTTGGGGCCGGCGGACGGTCGGAGCCTACATCCACCGGCCCCGGTTCGAGCTCTACGACCTGGCCGCCGACCCCGACGAGTCGACGAATCTGGCAAACGACCCTGAGCACGCCGAGACGCTCGAGCGGTATCAGGCCAGGCTGCGGCAGCTGCAGCGGGATCTCGGCGACCCGTGGGAGAGCAAGTGGGACTACGAATAGGGCTCCGCCCCGATCGGCGTGGCTGGCGGCATCCCGTTGCTGACGCAAGGGGCTTGGACGGGAGAGCGGGCGTCGGAGCGAACAGCATTGCACGGCAGGCGTTTGCGGCCCGGCGGACGCGTGCGTAGATTCCTCGCATGACCGTCACGCTCCGACAGGTTGCCGCTGAGGCAGGCGTCTCGCCAGGCACGGCGAGCCGGGCGCTCCACGGCCATCCGCAGGTGAGCGTGAACTGCGTCGCCAAGGTGCGGGCCGTCGCCGAGCGACTCGGCTACGAGCCGCTCCGCGACCGCTCGGGCCGCTCCCGGGCCCAGCCGCTCGAGGGCAAGCGGATTGCGATCGCGATGATCGGCATCGATCGCACGCTGGCGAGCCTGCCGGTGGTGGCCGAGGCGATCCACGGCGCCGAAGACGCGCTCGCCGAGGCTGGGGCCCACCCGATGCTCGTGAGCATGGCCGATCCCGCCGAGCCGCCCCGGTCGCTGCGGCGGTTGAAGTTCGACGGGATCCTGGCCAAGGCCGCCCTCCAGGGGCGGATCATGGAGGCGATCGGCAACCGGCTGCGGGCCTTGCTCGGCGACACGCCGCTGGTCTGGATGCTCGGTCGGCCGGCCGGAGCGCCAGGCGACGTGGTCGATCCCGACGACGCGACCGTGGGGCGGTTCGCCGCCGAGGCGCTGCTGGAAAAGGGCCATCGAAAGGTCGCGGTCGTGAACCCGAAGGCCGACCATGCGATGTTCATGATTCGCTGTGCCGCCTTTCGCCGGACGATCGAGGCCGAAGGGGGCACGGTGGTGGAGCATCACCCGCCGGCGGGCCGACCGGTGTCGTTTCCGCTCCAGCCCGTGATGGAGGTGGCCCGGGTGCAGCCGCTTGTGGATCAGATCGTCGAGGGGGGCCGGCGGACGCGGTCGTCTCAGCGGCCGACGGCGATCTTCTGTCCGGCCGATAGCATCGCCGCGCTCGTCTACCGGGCGCTCGCCCAACGCGGTCTCCTGCCGGGCCGTGACATCGCCCTCGTTTCCTGCAACCACGAGCGGACGCTTGTGGCCGGACTCTGGCCGACGTTAGCCACCTCAGACGTGCACCCGCAGCGGATCGGCCGCCTTGCCGTGGAGCAGCTCGCCCGACGGATCGCGGGACAGTTTGCCGGGGTCGCGGTGCAGATCACCGTGCCCCCGACCTTCGTCCCGGGCGGGTCGCTCGGCCGGGTTCTCCGGCGCGGCTCGTCGTAGCGGGGCAGCCGGGCTCGACCTGCGGGCGTCTCAGCTGCGGAGCCGCTGGCGGGCGAGGCGGCGGATGTTGTGCTCGTAGATTTTCTGGCGGTCGGCCTCCGGGATGTCGAGGGCGTCGATCGCCGCGATGATCTCGCGGATGAAGAGCGGCCCCCCCTCCGGGTCGAACGGGCAATCGCTGCCAAACACCACCTGTTCGGCCCCGAAGAAGTCGAGGCCGCAGGCGATGCCTGCCCGCGAGCCTGCAAGCGCGGTGTCGCCGATGAACTGCTTGAAGTGGTCGAGCGGCCGGCCCAGCTCCGCCACGAGCGGGCCGAAATCCTCGTCGGCCGTCCGTGTGCCGAGCTGGTCCCAGCCGTGGCCGACGCGGCCGGCGAAGAACGGCACCATCGCCCCCATGTGGTGGCAGATCACCTTGAGCCCCGGCAGCCGGATGAAAAACCGGGCGAACACCATCCGGGCCATGGCTACGCTCGTCTCGTAGGGCCAGCCGAAGGTCCACCAGATCTCAAACTTCGACTTCGGCTCGCCGGGATAGTCGCCGCAGCCGGCCCCGCGGGTCGGGTGGAGCCAGACGGGCAGGTCGTGGGCGTGGATCGCCTCGAAGATCGGCCAAAACTCCGGGTCGTCGAGCGGCCGGCCGGCGACGTTGGTGAAGAGTTGAATCCCGATCGCCCCGAGATCCTCGATCGCCCGCCGCAGTTCCGCGAGCGCCGCGGGCACGTTATTCAAGCCGAGCGAGGCGACGAAGCCGGGGAAGCGGTCGGGCCGCTGGGCCACGAGCTCCGCCATGCAGTCGTTGGCAAGCCGGGCGAGGGCCGGAGTGTCGTCGGGTCCGGCCACGCTCTCGAGCGCCGGCATCGAGAGCGTGAGGATCTGGCGGTAGTCGGCCCCAAACTCCTCCATCATGGCCAGGCGGGCGCCGAGGTCGTGGAGTACCGGGATGTGCAGCCACCGCTTGATCGCCCCCTTGTCGGGCGCGATCTCGACGAGCCGGTCGAAGTAGGCCCGCGGCAGAATGTGGGAGTAGGCGTCGATCTTCATGGCCGCCACTCTGGCCGAAGGCCAGACCCGCGACAAGGGCGTCCGAGGTTTGGCCGCGATCCGAGGCGACGGTGGATTGAGCCGCCGAAAGCCGGGGAAAGCATTCCCTGTGACGCCCTCTGTGCAGCGCACCACCGGAGCCGTAAGTGCGCACTTTTCCCGGTTGCGGCCGGGTGGCAGGCGATATCCTGTGCGCGGGGTTGAGGGAGAACACGTCGCGAAAGAAACGCAGAGTCGTTTTTCTTTCCATGGATCCACATTCCGGGGGCACCAGGACAATCTTCACGTGGGATGGGAATGGAACGTTTATGCACAGCATTCGCATCAGGTCTGTTCGCCGAGCGGGCGGAGTGCTGGCCGTGGCGTTCGACGAAACAGCGGCTCGAGGGAACCTCAAGAACCTTTCCGGGGAGTACGTCATGCGTGTTGGAACCAAGACCACGATTCGGCGGTTGAGGCAGGGTGTCGTGTGGGCCATGGTGGCCGTCGCGGGTATCTCTCCGATATGCCCGGTCAGTGCTACCGACGTGACCTTCACGGGCGGGGCAGGGTTCTTCGATTGGTCGCAGCCTGCTAGTTGGGTGGGCGACAATTTGCCTGGCTCCGGTGACGTCGCTGTCTTCTCGGCGAACTCCGGGGATGCCACCGTGTCCGGCCTGGCCGCCGGAGAGGTGGCAGGGCTACGGTTTGTGAATCCTGGGGCAACGAGGATCCAGGGTCTGTCGCCGGGTTCGGCTCCGGCCGATGTCAGCGGTTGGGTCGGACTCAACAACACGGCCGTCAACAACAACTACGTTGTCATCGACGACACAAGCGTTGGCGGCAACTTGATGGCGCGGGTCACGTCGGGGGCCTATCTGGCTGAAATCAATCTCGAAGGGGGCCCGATTACGGGCTCGTACCAGGCTTACGGAAGTCTCGCGTTCGACGCCCGAATCAGCGGCGCCCCTGTCGTGGATCCGGTCGTGATGGTCGGCTTTTTCAACACCGCCACCTTTCCGACCCCCAATCCAGGCATCTCAGGCCGCGGCGGTTTTGGATTTGCGGATCAGAGCGAGACCGCCTTCCGCGTGCAGTTATTCGGTGGCCCGCAGTTCCAAGCGAGCGAGGGAAGCTATGAGTTTCGGATGGAATACGACACGCCCTGGTCCACTGCCGGCAATTTGCGGCTGGACTTTTTCGCGAGCGGGGCGGATGTGTTCACCGACATACCCCTGGGTAGCATCTCGCAGGAACGCGAGGCCACCACCTTGGACGCGTTCGGGATTTATCAGACAAGCTCGGGGAATCAACCAGACAACATTTGGTCGCTCACGCTTTCCAACTTGACGTACACGGGCATGACGCCGTTGTCGACGAACTCCGCACTGAAAATTGGCGGCGCGGGAATCGTAGTCGCCTCGGGAGCGGGGGTCGCATCGCTCGGTGGCCCGTCGGGCAGCCGGCTTGCCGTGGAACTGACGGCTTCGCAGACGTGGCTCAACGAATCGCTGATCGCCGGTGCCACGCTGGTCGAGTCGGCCTCGCTCCAGACGCTCACCGGTGGCGTCCCAGCCTCGGTCGTGCTCAACGATCATACGTTGTCGATCGACGGAGTCGGTGTCACGCTGCTCGCCGGCGGCATGACCGGTACGGGTGGGATCGTGAAAGACGGCGCGGGCGTGCTCGTGATGGCGAACAACAAGGAGTTTTCGGGGGGCGTCGAACTCAACACCGGCACGCTCGCAATCGTCAACGGCACGGTGCTTGGCACCGGCTCGCTCACCCTTACCGGCGGCCAGCTGTTTGCCAGCTTGACCGGCCGGTCACTTCCCAACGCATCCGTGTGGAATGGCGACTTCAACATCGCCGCCCCGACCGGATTCGACGGATATGACCTCACGCTCGCGGGCGCCACGACGCTGACCGGCACCAGGACCGTGACGGTGAGTGACGCGGCGACGGTGTTCACCGTCGGCGCCGTGGGCGAATCGGGGGGCAGCTACGGGATCGTCAAGGATGGACCAGGCATCCTCTCCTTGCCGGAGGCGTCGACCTATAGCGGAACCACGGTCGTCACCGCGGGCGGTCTCGTGATCGGATCGGTCGGCTCGCTGCCCGGCTGGGATACCGCCGGCCGCTACAGCGTGGCCAGCGGCGGGCTGCTAGCCGTCGGGAATGGCGTGACCGAGGCGGAAGTGGCGACGATTCTGGGCACGGGCAACCTCGCGGCCGGCGCATCGATCGGGTTCGACACCGTCGCCTACCGCAGCGTCTCCGCGGCGATCGGCGGCGATCGCGGCCTTGTCAAGCTCGGTCCGGCGACGCTGTCGCTCTCCGGCACCAATACCTACACCGGCCTGACCGACGTCCGCGCGGGGATTCTGAATATCGCCTCCACCGCGTCGCTACCGGGCTGGGATCAAGCGGGCCGCTACGCCGTCGCGGCGGGAGCCGGGGTGACGATCGGCAACGGCGTGAGCGATACCGCGGCCATGACCATGCTCGCCACCGGCAACTTCGCCCCGGAAGCCGCCTTTGGCTTCGACACCTCGGCGGGGGATCGCGTCTACGCCGACCCGCTGGAGATCCTGATCGGCAGCCAGCCCTTCGCCAAGTCGGGTCCCAACACCCTGACCCTCACAGGCACCAGCTTCCTGTCCGGCACGAGCCTCGTCTCGGAGGGCACCCTGGCGATCGGCGACGGCAGTACCGGCTCGTTTTTTGGCTCGATCAACAACGGGGCCACGGTCCGGTTCAACCAGCCTGACGGCAGCAGCTTCAACGGCACGATCTCGGGAGCCGGCGTGATCGAGAAGGTCGGTCCGGGGTCGTTCTCGATCACGGGGCCGGCCGCCGCCGGAGGGCTCGCTGTGACGGAGGGCACCCTCACCCTTTCGGGAGGCTTCACACTGTCCTCTGCCGCCAACGTGCTTACGGCGGCCGCCGGCACCAGCCTGGAAATCAGCAGCGTCATCAACGGCAACAGCGACTCCGCCGGCCAGTCACTGACGCTCGCAGGACCGGGGGCTTTCTACCTCGGTCAGTTGCAGCGCAGCACCTTCGTCGACGGCTCGGTGACGGTCACGGGGGGTGCCACGCTCTATGCGCGGTCGGGGAGCGTGCCAAACTCAGCTCAAGGCCACCAGTTTGATGGCCCGCTGACGATCGCTGACGGCACGGTGATCGCCGGCCAACTCAATAATGCCGGTAGCAACAGTTCGATCGGACGGAATGCCTTGCTCAAGATGGGCTCGGGTGAGACGTCGGGCACGCTCAGCTACCAAAATTCAACCGTACGCAGTTCCATCGCGCGGCAGATTCAAATTGGTGACGACAGCATCCCGGAAGGCGTCGGCGGCGCCGTGATCGAAAACGTGCAGGCACCGGAGAGCGTTGGAAGCGGCCGGATGGCGTTCCAGCCCGTCGCGCCCGGCGCGTCGTTCAACCTGCCGATCGTTGCCTCGGCCAACCGCAGTCTGACACTGGGCGGCAACAGCACCGCCGGAAATGCCGTCAATCCACCGATCGTGGATAATCTCGGAACTGGAGGCACAATCTCCATCGTCAAGCGGGGCACCGGCCTTTGGCAACTCGGGGGTGAGAACACCTACACCGGCGGCACGACGATCGAGGAGGGCACGTTGTCGATCAACGGGTCTGTCGTCGGCGATATCAGCAATGATGGGACGCTTCGGTTCAACAGCGGCACCGACCGGACCTTCGCCGGGCTGATCTCAGGGACGGGCTCGATGGAGAAGCAGGGAGGCAACACCCTCACACTCACCAACGTGGCGACCGTGACCGGTACGACGATCACGGCCGGAACGCTCCAGATCGGTGATGGCGGCACCGCGGGATCGCTGACTGGCGACGTCGTGGTGACCGCAGGCACGCTCGCGTTCAACCGTTCTGATGACGTCACATTTCCGGGCACGGTTTCGGGCGGCGGGGCGCTGGTCAAAAACGGCCCCGGCACGCTCAGCTTGACGGCGGCTAACGCGGCGCTCAATGGCCGGGTGTTTGTCAACGCGGGCACGCTCGAGGTCGCTGGGATCGGCAGTGATTCATCTGCCTCGATCTTTCTGAGCAGGGACAATGATTCGGGCACGTTTCGCTACGTCGGTGCCGAGAATGTCGTGTTCGCAAACCGTCAGGTGCAGGTGGGCGACGTCGCCGACGGCACCGGCAGCGGCGTGATTCTCAGCGATGGAGCGGGCACGCTGTCCTTCACCCGACCCGATTTCAGCAACACCTTCGGCGGAGCCGCGGCGGCCCGCAGTCTCGTGCTCGGCGGGACGAACGCCGGCGAAAACCTGATCTCGGGCGTAATCGCCGACAACTCGGCGACTGGAGCCATTGGCCTGGTCAAGCAGGGCGCAGGCAGGTGGATCCTCGGCGGCGCCAACACCTACACCGGCCCGACGACCGTCTCGGCCGGGACGCTCGAGGTGGCCAACGCCGACGCCCTGGCCGCGACGACCGTGACGGTCGACACCGGCGCCACCCTCGCGGTCGCCTCGGGCACCACCATGAAGGCTCCGACGGTGATCGTGGATGGCGGCACGCTCTCGGCTGCCACGCTCGCCGTCAACGGCTCCACTGGCATCGCCTCGCTGGCGATCAACGCCGGCACGGTGGCCGGGGCGCCGGTGGTCACTATCGACGCCGGCGGCCAGATGAGCCTCGTGCAGGACGCCCGGGTGACCGCGGCCGTGGGCGGGCTCTCCGTGGCCGAAACCAGCGGTGGCGGCCGGCTCGACCTGGGCGCGGGCCAGGTCTCGATCGCGGCCGGTGGCATCACTGCTGAAGACCTGCGGGCCGACATCATCGCCGGCCGCAACGGTGGGGCCTGGAACGGCGAGACGGGAATCATGTCGAGCACGGCGGCGATCGCCGGCGGCACTCGGGCAGTGGGCTATGTCGCGAATACCGACGGGTCGGCCGTCGTCTCGTTCGCAGCTCCTGGCGACGTGGATCTCAGTGGCGCGGTGAACGTGTTCGACCTGGTGAGCATCAACAGCTCCGGCACGTATGGCACCGGCGGGGCGAGCGCGTGGAACGAGGGTGACTTCAACTACGACGGAGTGACGAACGTGTTCGACCTCGTAAGCGTGAACACGGCTGGGGCCTACGGCCAGGGCAACTACTTCCCGGCGGCCCCCTCGTCGATCGCGGTGACCGCGGTGCCGGAGCCCAGCTCGCTGGCCGGGGCAGGGGCGGCGTTGGCCGTCGCCGGCTGGCTCGGCAGGCGGTGCAGCGGACGCGGTCGTGCATTGGCAGGCCAGCCGATCGATGGCCGTGAGTCGCGAACGTCGATGATCAAGGTATCCATCCGACCCGCTCTGAGGCGGCGTG
>ERZ889217.665-NODE-665-length-19761-cov-10.127829_pt1 | contig 19761 bp, 19 predicted proteins | sample MGYA00521098_ERZ889217 | MGnify/ENA primary metagenome ERZ889217 (study PRJEB32303, sample SAMEA104408613) | aquatic metagenome | biome: Brackish water; feature: Pelagic; material: water | place: Baltic Sea | collected 2014-06-10T22:04:00 | depth 2,362 m ... | reverse complement strand
GTGGAATTGCGATAAGGGGCGTTGGGCCTTTAAATATTTAACAAGCAGAGAGCGCGTAACTACACCAATGATTCGCGGCGCAGATGGCGAACTCCATGAAGCATCTTGGCCCGAGGCGCTTTCCTTCGCTGCAGCAGGGCTAAAGGCAAAGCGCACAGCAGTTCTAGTTGGCGGAAGAGCAACCGTTGAAGATGCTTATGGGTATAGCAAATTTGCCAGAGTCGCACTGAAAACTAATGACATTGATTTTCGTGCTCGTCCGCACAGTGATGAAGAGAGCTCTTTCTTAACAAGTGTCGCACTAGGTTTAAAGACAACCTATAAAGATATTGATAAGGCAGATCAAGTTGTTCTACTTGGCTTTGAACCAGAAGAAGAGTCCCCAATTGTATTTTTAAGGACTTATAAGCAAGTTAGAAAGCGCGCCTTAAAAGTTATAAGCGATGCACCATTTGCAAGTCGCGGCGCAGCAAAGTTAAGTGCTGAACTAATGGGAGATATCTCTTCGATCTCAGGGCTTACAGCCAAGAGTGTGATCTTGATAGGCGAGCGGTTAGCTGAAAAGACTGGCGCCCTATCTGCTGCAGTAAAACTTGCAGAAACATCTGGCGCAAAATTGGCTTGGATTCCACGTCGAGCAGGAGAGCGCGGAGCACTACAAGCTGGGGCAATTTCAACTCTTCTTCCGGGTGGCAGACCAGTATCTGATCCAAGTGCTCGCGTTGATGTTGCAGCAGCTTGGTCAGTTGATTCACTTCCGGCAGATGCAGGTCGCTCTACCTCAGAGATTCTTCTAGCGCTTAGCGTTAATAATCTAGATGCCGTTGTAATCGGCGGTGTAGATCCTTTGGATATTTCAAATACCGCGCTATCCCAGTTACTTAATTCATTTGTAGTCTCACTAGAAATTACCCACAGCGCAGTAACGGCTGTCGCAGATGTAGTTCTTCCAGTAGCAGCTGTAATTGAGAAGAGTGGTTCATTTCAAGATTGGCAGGGAAGCCCTCGCTCATTTAGAAAAGCTGTAGCCGATTCACTCTCAAGAAGTGATGTGAAAATTCTTTCAGCACTTGCTGATGAGATGGGAAGCCCAATAAATTTGCCAACCGTTTCAGCAACTGCGCGTGAAATAACAGCTCTTGGAACTTGGGATGGTGCAGTAAACAAATTTAAAGGCGTTGCACCTGAAAAAATAGAGCTAGCGGCAGAGAAACTACAACTCTCTTCTTGGCGGTTATTACTAGATCTTGGCACGCTGCAAGATGGCGAAGCAAATCTTGCTGGTACGGCCCGCAAGGCAGCGGCACATATATCGAGTGCTCGGGCGCAGAAGTTGGGAGTAATTGCGGGGGATCAGATTGCGATTTCAAGTGATTCTGGCTCATTAAAACTTCCAGTTGAAATTTGTGAGATGTCCGATAGCGCAATTTGGGTTCCGCGTAATTCAATAAATTCTCAAGTAATTGCAAACCTTGGATTCACAAGTGGTTTAGTTACGGTGGCAAAAGCATGAGCACAGCAGATTTAATAGCTACAGATCCAGGTTGGATATCTTTAGTCAAAGCTCTACTAATTTTTGCCGTCTGCGTTTTAGCTACCCTAATGTCTGTCTGGGGTGAGCGACGCATAGTTGCGCGCATGCAACAACGAATGGGGCCTAACCGAGTCGGACCTTTCGGCTTAATACAGGCGCTTGCAGATGGTGTGAAACTGGCACTTAAAGAGGATCTGATTCCTAAAGCAGCTGATCGCATAGTCTTTGTAATTGCACCAATCATTGCGGTAACAACATGTTTTATGGCATTTGCCGTAATACCACTTTCTGGAACCGTTGTTTTATTTGGTCACGAGACTGTAATGCAATTGACCGATATTCCAGTAGGCGTCTTGTATATATTGGCAACTGCCTCAGTTGGAGTTTATGGGATTGTTCTTGCCGGTTGGTCTTCAGGGTCTACCTACCCACTACTTGGTGGATTGCGTTCAAGCGCGCAGGTAATTTCATATGAGATTGCGATGGGCTTATCTCTTGTAGCTGTATTTATTTATTCTGGCTCGATGTCAACGGCAGATATCGTTGGCGCGCAAGATAAGTGGTGGTTCTGTGTAACGCTATTTCCATCATTTGTAATTTACGCAATTTCCATGGTCGGCGAGACCAACCGAGCTCCCTTCGATTTAGCAGAGGCAGAAGGTGAGCTAGTGGGTGGATTCCACACTGAATACTCATCACTAAAATTTGCGCTCTTCTTCTTAGCTGAATATGTAAATATTGTTGCAGTTTCGGCGCTAGCAGCAACGCTCTTTCTTGGCGGTTATCACGCACTTCCGGGACTTGGATTTACTGAAAGCTGGCTTGGGGGTTGGTTTACCGTTATTTGGTTCTTGGCCAAAGTTGTCTTCTTCTTCTTTATCTTTGTCTGGCTCCGTGGCACCTTGCCAAGACTTCGCTATGACCAATTTATGAAATTTGGCTGGAAGGTTCTAATTCCATTCTCATTAGTTTGGATCATTATTGTGGCCACACTGCGCGTGCTTTCATTGCAAGGGGCGCCTCGTTCAGCGCTAATCGGTTTTACAATTGGCATTGTTCTCCTTGTTCTCGCTGGTGCAAATTTGTATGAGTCCTCAAAGAAGCGTCGAGCTCTAGCTGATTCTCTAGGTGAAGTTGCAACTCCAAGCTTTCCAGTTCCTGCCATACCTCAAAAAATATCCAATACTAGAACGGAGCAAATAAATGGATAGTCCATTAACTCCGCGTTCTAATGATCTCGGTTTAACCGCAGCATCAAAGGCAAATGTGCCGATTGAAAGCCAGGAAGCCAAGAGTTTCTTCCGGCAACTTGGGGGCTTCTGGGTAACTTTTAAAACCATGTTTAAGAAGCCAAACACCGTTGAATATCCTGAAGTTAAAGAGCCAACCGCCGAGAGGTTTCACGGGCGTCATCAATTAAATCGCTATGACGACGGTTTGGAAAAATGTATTGGTTGCGAACTCTGTGCCTGGGCCTGTCCTGCAGATGCAATTTTGGTTGAAGGTGAATCAAATACCGATGAGGAGAGATTCTCACCAGGTGAGCGTTATGGCAAGGTCTATCAAATCAATTATCTGCGCTGCATCTTCTGTGGCCTATGTATTGAAGCCTGTCCTACAAGAGCTCTTACAATGACAAATGAATATGAATTAGCTGATGAATCCCGAAGCAAGTTAATCTTTGAAAAAGAAGATTTAATGGCTCCATTAAAATCTGGAATGCTGCTACCACCTCATCCAATGGCTTCCGGAAAGACGCATCTTGATTATTATCGCGGTGAGATAACAGGTAGCTCAGATGAGTAATCTGGCACTCGGCGCCCTAGAAGTTGGTAAAACACTTACGCCAGAGGCTGTGTTGTTCTGGATACTTGCACCTCTAGCTGTCGTAGCTGCACTCGGAATGCTCTTCGCAAAGAAAGCAGTCCACTCTGCGCTACTGCTGGCCTGGGTAATGGTGACCTTGGCAATTTTCTACATCGCACAAGATGCCCTCTTCCTCGGAATAGTCCAGATTGTGGTTTATACCGGCGCTGTAATGATGTTATTCCTCTTTATTCTTATGCTTGTTGGCGTTGATTCTGCAGATTCTTTAGTTGAATCTATTAGAGGACAGCGCTCAGCAGCAATTGTTGCAGCAATTGGCCTAAGCGGACTAATTCTTTCACTAATCTCCCGAGCAACAATCGGAGTCGAAGCCATTGGTCTTAAAGATGCAAATTCTGGTGGAAATGTTCAAGGTCTAGCTTCAGAGCTATTTACTAAATATGTCTTTGCATTTGAAGTGATTTCTGCCCTCTTAATTACAGCTGCACTTGGCGCAATGGTCTTGGCTCAAAGCACAACAACTAAATCTCGTACCGCCCAGCGCGATCAATCAATTGCTCGCTTCCGCGGCGCTTCACTTGCAACTGCTGCTGGTTTACCTGGCTCGGGAGTTTATGCAAGGCACAATGCGGTCGATGTCCCAGCGCTACTACCAGATGGAACTCCTGCGCCGCTATCGGTTTCAGCAACGTTAGAAGCGCGTGGCGACATGCTCTCTTCTAAGCCATTTGAATTAGAAGTAAAAGAAGAAGAGGAAGATTAAATGGATATCTCAAACTACATTTATCTTTCAGCAATCCTCTTCACTATTGGTGCGATTGGTGTAGTTATTCGCCGCAATGCGATAGTTGTATTTATGTGCATTGAATTGATGTTGAATGCAGCAAACTTAGCTTTTGTAACATTCTCTAGAATCCATGGAAATTTAGCTGGCCAAGTTGCCTCCTTCTTCACCATGGTTGTTGCGGCCTGCGAAGTCGTAGTTGGTTTAGCGATCATTGTGACGATTTATCGCTCCCGTCGATCAGCATCTGTCGATGATGCTAGTTTGTTGAAGCGATAATGACTACAAGCACAAGCCTGGTTTACCTAATAGCGCTTCCACTATTTAGCGCTGGATTACTTTTAATACTTGGTCGCATTGCTGACAAGTGGGGCCATATTTTTGCGACTCTAGTATCGGCAAGCGTATTTATAATCGGAGCCCTTGAGTTTTTTGCTATGCAGGGGCGCGAGGGTGAAGCCAGAGCCGCTACTCAGAAGTTATTTGAATGGATCTCAGTTGGTTCTTTTAAGGTCGATGCCGCCCTGCTCCTTGATCAGCTTTCAATCTGTTTTGTTCTCTTAATTTCTGGCGTAGGAACACTTATCCATATCTATTCAATTGCTTATATGTCTCATGATCGAGATCGCCGCCGCTTCTTCGCATATTTAAATCTCTTCATCGCTGCAATGTTGCTGCTTGTTCTAGGCGATTCATACTTAAATCTCTACGTTGGCTGGGAGGGCGTAGGACTAGCCTCATACCTACTTATTGGTTTCTGGAATCAGAAGCCAGCCTATGCAACAGCAGCGAAGAAAGCATTTGTAGCAAACCGAGTTGGCGATGTTGGTTTATCACTTGCGATCATGATCACCTTCACACAATTTGGAACTGTAACTTTTGCTGGTGTAAAAGAGAGCGCCTCGGGCGCTTCAGCTGGCGCACTTACCGCCATCGGAGCGATGCTGCTATTAGCTGCAGCTGGAAAGTCAGCGCAATTCCCATTGCAATCTTGGCTCGGTGATGCAATGGCCGGTCCAACTCCAGTTTCAGCTTTAATTCACGCTGCAACGATGGTTACTGCAGGCGTGTATCTAATAACTCGCTCAAACTTTATCTTTGACGCTTCTCCTACTGCCCAGCTTATGGTGGTCTGCGTTGGAGCTATTACCTTGTTATTTGGTGCGCTAATTGGTACGGCAAAGGATGACATCAAGAAGGCGCTTGCCGCATCCACGATGTCACAAATTGGATACATGATTCTTGCTACTGGCCTTGGCCCAGTTGGTTATGCCTTTGCAATCATGCACCTTCTGACTCATGGTTTCTTTAAGGCGGGAATGTTCCTAGGCGCTGGTTCGGTGATGCATGGAATGAATGATGAAGTAAATATGCGGCGCTATGGCGCAATTAGAAAAGTCATGCCAATAACGGCTGCAACATTTGGTCTGGGATATTTAGCAATTCTCGGAGTTCCACCATTTGCTGGTTTTTATTCCAAGGATAAAATTATTGAAACTGCATTTAACGCTGGCGGAGTACAAGGAATCTTGCTCGGCGGTGCAACGCTATTTGGCGCGGCAGTTACTGCCTTTTATATGACTCGAGTATTTGTCTTAACTTTCACCGGAACTAAGCGTTGGGATGAGAACGCTCACCCTCATGAACCTTCGATCCTAATGTGGCTTCCTATGGTAATTCTTGCTATTGGATCAGTAACTTCAGGATTCTTATTGAGTACTGGAAATGCACTTGTTAACTGGCTAGAGCCAGTTGTTAATGAGAGCCAAGAACATCATGAACATGAATTCCTGCCACCAATCGTTGTCTCCTCGATGGCTCTAACATTTGTTGCAATTGGCGTTGGCCTTGCGATATTCAAATATCGCACAGTCCCAACCCAAGCTCCTGAAAACGTATCAATATTTACTAGAGCGGCCCGCAAGGATCTCTATCAGGATTCATTTAATGAGGCGGTATTTATGCGCCCAGGTCAGCGCTTAACTTCGGCACTCGTCACAACAGATAACAAAGTGGTAGACGGCTTAGTCTCCCTAGTTGGCTGGCTCGTTCAAACAATTGCCGGTGCAACTCGAGCAATTCAAAATGGGTACGTTCGTAGCTACGCGTTGATCATGGTTCTAGGCGTCATTGCCCTACTTGGTGCAATTTGGATGGTGACGCTATGAGTATCTTGACCACGCTTCAACTTCTTCCACTCTTTGGCGCAGCCTTGATCGCCTTTATACCGACAGCTAAAACGGTTCTGATTAAGCAAGTAGCACTGGGCTTTGCACTTCTTGTCGCTGCAGTATCAATCTTTATGGCCTTTGCATTTGACGGGTCGGATGGCGCACTTCAATTTACAGAGGTTCGCTCTTGGATTTCAGCATTTAATATTAATTATGCTGTTGGAATAGATGGAATGGCGTTAGTCCTGATTTTAATGACCACAATATTGGTACCAATTGTCTTTCTCGCTGGTTGGTATGAATCTGAGACTGGCCGTTGGAGCGTCAAAACTTTCTATATTCTCTTACTGATTCTTGAAACCATGATGATCGGGGTATTTGCTGCAACTGATGTCTTCCTCTTCTATGTAATCTTCGAGGCTATGTTGCTCCCTGTTTACTTCTTGATTGGCGGCTATGGAAAGGGAGCGCGCGCAGCTGCGGCAATGAAATTCTTGCTCTACAGCCTCTTTGGCGGACTCTTGATGCTTGCCTCAGTAATCGGACTATTTGTAATCTCGACAAATCAAGGCGGGGCTACATTTGATATTTCAAAACTCTCTGAGTTAACAATTGATAGCCAGACTCAGAACTGGCTATTTCTCGGCTTCTTTATTGCTTTCGCTATTAAAGCTCCGCTCTGGCCATTTCACACCTGGTTGCCAACGGCTGCTAAATCTGCAACACCGGGTACTTCAACTCTACTCTTGGGTGTTCTAGATAAAGTTGGAACTTACGGAATGATCCGCTTCTGCATGAGCTTCTTTCCTGATGCAACTCGAACATTCACACCGGCGATTATCACCTTGGCGGTAATCTCAATTCTTTATGGCGCATTCTTGGCAATCGGACAGAAGGATATAAATGCACTGATTGCATTTACCTCTATCTCGCACTTTGGTTTTATTACACTCGGAATATTTGCCCTGACCTCCCAAGGACTTTCTGGCGCAATCTTCTATATGGTTAATCACGGTTTCTCTACAGCAGCGCTATTCCTAACTGCTGGCTGGATGGCTAAACGACGTGGATCTACGCTGATATCTGATTTTGGTGGGCTACAGCGAACCGCCCCAATTCTCGCCTGGTCATTCTTCATAGCTGGCATGTCAGCGCTAGCGCTACCAGGGTTATCTAGCTTTGTAAGTGAATTCTTAGTCTTGGTCGGAACCTTTGGTAAATATCCAGTAGCTGCAATTCTTGGAACGACTGGAATTATCTTGGCTGCGCTCTACGTCTTAATTGCAGTACAACGAGCACTACATGGCGAGACGCCAAGCACAAGTAAGGGAATTACAGATTTGAACCTACGCGAAAAGTTAGCCATCGCCCCAGTAATTTTGGTCCTGATAATTCTTGGTTTTTACCCTAAGCCAGTATTAGAGACCGTAAATATGACCACCGATACCGTCATGGTTCATCTCGGCGTAAGTGATCCAATCGCAAAGGTGGCTAAATAATGTTATCTGCCCCTAAGTTAGATTATGCGCTACTAGCTCCAATGCTGATTATTCTTGGCGCCGCAGTTATTGGTGTTTTAGTTGAGGCATTTGTGAAGCAGGCGATTCGTGCCAGGTTGCAATTAGCAATTGCGGTTACTGCGATAATTATCGCTTTAGAGCAGATTTATCGAATTCGAAATCAAGGCTCATCCATTGCAGCTATTACTTCGGTTTCAATTGACAGCGTAGGAATTTTTATGCAAGGTGCAATTCTGATATTTGCCTTGCTTGGAATCTTATTAATTGCTGATCAGGATAATTTTGTAGCCCAAGCATCAACTCTTCCTGGTTCACTCGAAGAGGCTTCAGCGCTCGAGACAGGCAAGCAGCAGACTGAGGTGTATCCACTAACCCTCTTTGCTGTAGCTGGAATGATGCTCTTCCCGGTAGCTACTGATTTTATTACGCTATTTGTGGCACTTGAAGTTCTCTCACTTCCACTTTATCTAATGGTTGGATTATCTCGCCGGCGCCGATTGCTCTCGCAGGAAGCTGCACTGAAATACTTCCTGTTAGGTGCTTATTCATCAGCCTTCTTCTTGTTTGGAGCCGCACTTCTTTATGGATATTCAGGCTCGCTATCACTAAATGGTTTAACTGATGCAATTCGTGGCGCCGGTGGTAACGATGTATTTCTACTTCTCGGCATTGTATTTCTCTCAGTAGGTTTACTTTTCAAGGTGGGCGCTGTTCCGTTCCATTCTTGGACGCCCGATGTCTATCAAGGTGCACCAACTCCAATTACTGGCTTTATGGCAGCTGCGACCAAAGCAGCCGCATTTGGCGCAACACTTCGAATTTTCTATGTCGGTTTAGATGCAGCTCAACTTAGCTGGAAGCCAACTATTGCCGTTATCGCCGCGATTACAATGATTTTCGGTGCTGTTGCAGCGATTGCACAACGAGATATAAAGCGAATTCTAGCTTTCTCATCAATTGCACACGCAGGATTTTTACTTACCGCAGTTGTCTCATTAAATAAGAACGCACTCGCTGCCTCACTCTTCTATCTTCTGGTTTATGGTGTTGCCACAATCGGAGCATTTGGAATCGTGACCTTGATCCGTGATTCAGCTGGCGAAGTTAGTGATGTTAATCGCTGGGTTGGGCTTGGTAGGAAATCTCCACTAGTAGCCGCTGTCTTCTCACTTTTCTTACTTAGCTTTGCTGGAATCCCTTTGACAAGTGGATTCGTAGGAAAGTTCGCCATCTTTGCCGCAGCCTATGAGTCAGGAAATATTGCTCTAGTTGTTGTCGGTGTTCTATCTAGCGCCATCGCAGTCTTCTTCTACATTAGATTAATTCTGATGCTCTTCTTTGCAGATGCAACAAATGATTCAGTTTCAGTTGTTATTCCATCTATCCTCACTAGGATCTCTATCTCAATTGGAGCTATTTTGACTATTGTGCTTGGAATAGCACCATCACTACTCCTAAATATTGCGCAGAACTTTGCTCAATTCCTGCGCTAATGTCTCAAATCGGGATTCCAAATATTGACTCAAAATTAGAGTCCGAGATCCTGCGTTCGATGAAAGAGGTAGAGAGGGCACTACGTGAAGCGATAGAGGGAAAATATCCACTCGTAATTGAAACCTCTAGGCACCTAATTGATGCCGGCGGTAAGCGCCTTCGCCCCTTAATGGTCTTGCTCGCTGCTCAATTTGGCAATCCAGGAGCTAAGGGAATTATTGAAGCGGCAGTCGTCTGCGAACTAACTCATTTAGGAACTTTGTATCACGATGATGTTATGGATGAGGCGCCACTTCGACGTGGGGTAGAGAGCGCCAATAATCGCTGGAACAACACGGTTGCAATCCTTACAGGTGATTATTTATTCGCAAAGACTTCCCAGCTGCTCGCAGATTTAGGACCGGAAGCAGTTCGGCTACAAGCCCTAACCTTTGAGAGATTAGTTATCGGACAGATAACTGAGACCCAAGGCTCAAGTGCAGGTAAGACGCAGCTAGAACATTACCTAGGAGTTGTAGCAGACAAGACTGGTTCGTTGATCTCTGCAAGTGCAAGATATGGCGCGATGATCTCAGGCGCCGATGCAAAGGTAATGGAAGCGCTCACAAAATTTGGTGAAGAGATAGGAATTGTTTTTCAATTAGCTGATGACATTATTGATATCACAAGTGATTCTAAAGAGTCAGGCAAGACTCCCGGAACAGATCTTCGCGAAGGAGTTCCGACGCTGGTAACATTATTCATTCTTGAATCCGATGACCCTGCTGATTTCGAACTAAAGCAGATATTATCGGCGCCAATTACTGATGAAGCAGTTGTAAAGGAAACTATTACCAAACTGCGGACCCATAGCGCGCTTACTAAATCTCGCGATCTAGTAGCCAAGTATGGTACGTCAGCACAGCTTCATCTTGATGAACTTCCTGAAGGGCCAGCAAAAGATGCACTAATCGGGCTGAGCCAAGCGGTTATCTCTAGAACTTCCTGACTTAATTAAGTCATAACCCAGAGTTATCAGAGCGAGCCATATAAATACAAATCCAAGCCAACGCCCACTTGGCATTGGTTCATGGCGCAAGAAGACTGCAAGAAGAAACTGAATTGTTGGCGTCAAGTATTGAAGTAGCCCAATCATTGTAAATGGAATTCGTGATGTTGCACCGTTAAATAGCAAGAGTGGAATGGCGGTTACTAGACCTGCGCCAACTAAAAGAAGTGTTAGCCCAGGAGCTTTACCAAATTGACCCGTGCCATTTGAGCCTATCCAGATTAAATAAGTGCCATAAAATACTGATGAAATAAGGGTTTCGATAGCCAAGCCTTGTAAAGCACCTAAATTTAATTTCTTCTTTACAAAGCTATAAGAGCTCCAAGAGAAGGCAAGTGCAAAAGAGACCCAAGGTGGTCGCCCATAATCGATAGTAAGAATTATGACGCCAAAGGCTGCAACGATAAAAGAGGCCCACTGTATCTTTCGCATCTTCTCTTTGAATGCCAATATTCCCATCATGACCAGGAGGATTGGTTGCATGTAATAACCCAGCGATGCTTCAACAATCTGCTCATTATTTACAGCCCAAATATAGGAAAGCCAATTTATCGAAATAAAGAATGCCGCTAGTGTTAAGCGCCAGAAAATTCCCGGAGAGATCATTAGCGTGAAAGTAGATTTAAGTTGATGGCCAATCGCAAGCAAAATTACACAGAAAACTAGTGACCAGACTGCCCGATGGGAGACCATTTCTAACGGTGTTGCTGGTTGTAGAAGTGGCCAATAAAGTGGGAAGAGCCCCCAGAGCGTGTATGAAGATAATCCGTAAATTAAACCGAGGCGGTATTTACTCATTAATTAACGATAATTCGTAAATTGAACCGCAAAGTCTAAAGTCTGTTCTTTTACCATTGCCATCGTCGCCTGTAGATCATCACGGGATTTGCTCGTTACGCGCAGAGTTTCACCTTGGATCTGGGTCTTTACAGATTTAGGACCTTCATCTCGAATAATCTTCGCCAACTTCTTGGCATTCTCGGTGGAGATACCTTCCTTTAGTGAACAATTAATCTTATAAATTTTACCGCTAAGTTCTGGATCAGAAGATTCAAGATGCTTCAATGAAACTTGACGCTTGACCAATTTATCTTTGAAAACTTCTAGGACAGCCTTGGCCTTCTCTTCGGATTGGCCCTCAATTAAAAACTTCTCGCCAGATTTTTCAATCTTGCTGTCAGTATTTTTGAAGTCAAAACGCGTAGCAATCTCTCGGTCTGCCTGGTTGAAAGCGTTATCTACTTCCATATGATCTACTTCAGAGACGATATCAAAACTTGAATCAGCCACTTTTGGGACCCCTTAATCAATTCATTATTTCCTGCATATTCTAATGAGCGCAATTGTAGGGTAAATTGGCGCCATGATTCGGAGCTCTCGTAAATTCCCGAGCCTTCCATACTTCTGGTCTCTAATTGATTGGCACCTGCCCTCTCTAAATCCATATAAAGGCAGTCTTGAGCGGGCGCAAAGTATTTATGATCTAGCCTCAATTGCCAAGAAGCGCGTACCAAAAGTAGTTTATGACTACGTTGAAGGTGGTGCAGTAGATGAGATTGCCTATTCTCGAACCCGAGATGCACTTTCAAGAATTGAATTCAATTCCAAGGTTCTGCGTGATGTCTCTAAGATTGATACCAGTGAGAAGATTCTAGGTAAGAGCGTGGATATTCCAATCTGCTTTGCTCCTACTGGCTACACCAGACTTATGCATTATGTAGGAGAACCAGCAGTCGCTAATGTTGCTGCAAATAAAAATCTTATCTACGCACTTTCAACCATGGGAACAACTTCACCAGCAGAACTCGCTGCAGCAGTTCCAAATTCAAGGCGCTGGTTCCAGCTTTATATTATGAAAAATCGTAATGACAGCTTGGCCGTTATTAAACAGGCAAGAGATAGCGGTTTTGAAACACTAGTCTTAACAGTTGATACTCCCGTAACAGGATTGCGCTATCGCGATAATAGAAATGGACTTACAATTCCGCCGCGAATTCGAATTAATACGGTCTTAGCTATTGCACGCAAACCTATTTGGTGGCTAAATCTTTTTACTACCGGCAAATTGGAATTTGCGGCCTTTCGAGGTTGGGATAAATCTCTTTCACATTTGGCTGCCGCTATTTTTGATCCATCAACTACATTCAAAGATATAACATGGTTGCGTTCTGTCTGGAAGGGTCCAATTGTAGTCAAAGGAATCCAAAGCGTTGAGGATGCAAAAGCAGTCGCGAAGTTAGGTGTTCAAGGAATAATTCTTTCAAATCACGGGGGCCGTCAATTTGATCGTGGTCCAATTCCTCTAGAGATTCTCCCTGAGGTTGTAAAAGCTGTTGGAAATAAAGTCGAAGTTTATATCGATGGTGGAATTATGTCTGGCCTAGATGCACTGGGTGCAATTGCACTTGGCGCCAAGGCAGTATTCATTGGCCGGGCTTATCTATATGGCGCAATGGCAAATGGTGAAGCGGGCGTTGATCAAGTCATTGAAATTATGCGACGGGAATTTGAAAATGGAATGGCCCTTACTGGCGCAGCAAATATTTCTGAAGTTCGGGAAAACGGCGCTCGGATTAGGAGCAAATAGATGAGCAAGATTGCAATTGTTACCGGAGGAGCCAAAGGAATTGGCTTTGGCAGTACAAAACGTTTATTAGATGATGGCGCCACAGTAACTATGTTCGACTTAGATGAAGCTGGACTCGCAAAAGCCCAAGAGGATCTTAAGGAGTACGGTGATCGAATAAGTGGCATCAAAGTTGATGTCTCCTCTGACTCCCAAGTGAAGAGCACAGTTACCAAAGTTGGAGAAAAGCATGGGCATATTGATTATTTGGTAAATTGCGCTGGGATTCAAACCTATGGAACTGCCGTGGATACCAGCGAAGAGACTTGGGATAGGACTTTTGATGTAAATGTTAAGTCAATGTATCTGACGGCAAAATATGCAATTCCCTATATGCGAAAAGCCAATGGCGGCTCGATAGTAAATATTTCATCGGTGCAATCTCTTGCAAATCAGAAAGGTGTAGTCGCATACGCGGCCTCTAAGGGCGCTATTAATTCGCTGACGAGAGCCATTGCAATTGACCATGCAGCAGAACAGATTAGATGCAATGCAATTTTGCCCGCGTCAGTAGATACCCCAATGCTGCGCGCTTCAGCCAGAGCATTTAGTGGCGGAAGAAGTGAAGACGAGATATTAAAAGAGTGGGGCAGCTCGCATCCAATTGGTCGAATGGCGAGCATTCACGATATTGGTGAACTAGTTGGATTCTTATGTTCAGATAAGGCCTCATTTATAACTGGAAGCTCTTATGTAATTGATGGGGGATTAATGACTCAAGTCCCTGTGATTTTGCCCGAGTAATTACGATTTCGAGCAAGCCATTTAATAAGGTAATCTACGCAAGCCGTAAAAAACCCTGGCGGGTTGCCCGAGCGGCCAATGGGAGGGGACTGTAAATCCCCCGGCTCTGCCTTCGAAGGTTCAAATCCTTCACCCGCCACCATTCATTCAAGCCGAGGTCTTTCTGTAAATCCCCATACCTTCGAAGGTTCAAATCCTTCACCCGCCACCATTCTTTGAATTGGAATATTCCAGCCACGTAGTCATCTTTCTAACAAAGAAAGAGTTTCGATGAGTTGCAATCCAACGATAAGCCCAGCGTCCCAAAGCGCCAGATCCTGTAATCAGAGACGATAGACCGCGGTTACCTCGGTTTTTCAATAAATAGGCAATCGCGTTGGCCCCCGCGTAGTTGCAAGAATCTGCAATTACGTAAACCGATTTGGAAACTTGATCTAAAGTGAGATTAAACTTTTCGAGCTCTGCCACTTGAAATGGAATCGCAGTAATGCTCAGCTTCTGCTGGATCCAATCAACACTTGCCTGACAAAATCGGCACTGGCCATCGTAGATGACAACAATCTTATCTTTCGATGAAATATTTCTCATGCAACTAATCTCAGCAAAAAAGCAGAGTTTAGATCAACTCTTTAAAGGGCCAAGTAAAAAACTACTCAAGCGTTGATTAGGTTTGCCCTGACTTCCATGTTGGGCCTTAAAGTAATTAGTTCCATCTACACCACACAATGAAAGAATTGCACTTGATCCACCAGGATGAGAACTAATCCAATCTGTTAAATCATAGACAGATCCATCGATTACGCTCCAGCAACTCGAGCGCCCATTATTAGCTGCAACTTGTGTAATTGTGAATTCAACAACCGTTGGCGTTGCTGCAGGGGTTGGCGTTGCTGCAGGGGTTGGCTTTGCTGCAGGGGTTGGCGTTGCTGCAGGGGTTGGCGTTGCTGCAGGGGCGTTCCCTCTAACCACCTCACCCATTGTCTCTACCTCACCTATTGCAATTGTGATCGCAGATTTACCGCGAGAAGTAATTAGAAAACTGTAAGTACCTGGCTCTGCCGGTGCGTCATATCGACCTAAATAAAGGTAGTCAGTCTTGCCGTACGGTTCGAAGAATTTAGTTCGCTCATTTAATTTCACTTTGATTTTTTTGCCAGTTGGGGAAGTTACGACAAGCTTTGGCTGCTTTGATTTCTTTAGAGCGTTCTCTGGCTTTTTATCTAAAATCAAATATTGAATTGCGAGTTGCTCGCCAGCCTTCAAATTCGCCCGAAACCCGCGCTTATCTCCAGATCTCTTAAATGTTGCACGAATTGCAAATGAGATAGTTCCATCGATCAAAAGTGGACCGTTAGCTGCGGAGGTATCACTCGCTAAAAGGGAAACAGGCTGATGTGCTGATGCTTCAATAGGGGCAAGTAGAGCGGTTGCTAATGCAAAGATAAGAAATCGTTTCATTTAGCAAAAGTACAACAAGGCGCACCAAAATTCATCTTTAAAATTTCCTGAGTGCCCAATACTACTTATTTGCGCCAGTTTTCCGCGCAGCACGAGATAGGAACAAGGCGAAGACGAGCGCCAAAACTATTCCAGTATTCACGCCCATTTCAATTAGAGATCGGTTGAAATACTGGTCTGTCTTCTCTTTCTCCATGGTGAGTGAAGCTCCCACAGTAAGAATGTGTCGCACGGCCGCGATTACACCAATAATTAAGAAGTTATCAAGTTGGAAAATTCCATCGGTAAATCGCACAATAACTGTTCGCATAATCTCAAGAATAATTATGACAAAGAGGATGTCATTGATTCCTTGAATCATTCCCACTGGAAAAAATGGACGAGTTTCAATCAGACGATTCAAAGTGTAGCCAGCAGCCAGAACGGAGATGATAAATAAGATTATTCCAAGAAAGCCATGCAAAATATCTTCGAGCTTATCGATAAATGTAACTGGAATAAGCGAATCATTTTTTGTGAGCAGGCCTTTGACTGATTTGTACTTCATGTTTACCACCCCTAGACCCTCTTAGTAGAGATTCACAACCTATTTAGCTTTTAGATTAACTAACTAACTAACTTCACCTGAGCGGCGACGGCGAACGTTATCTCCCCATACTGCAATAACGATGACGATTCCCGTAATTACATATTGCCATTCTTGTTGAAGTTCGAGAATTCGAAGTCCATTAACCAGAACAGCCATAATCAAGGCACCAATTACGGTACCGCTGATTGTTCCCTTTCCACCAAGTAGTGAAGTTCCACCGATGATTACTGCTGCAATAGCTTCAAGCTCATATCCAAGACCTAGGTCAGGACGCGCAGATCCAAGTCGTGAGGTTAGAACAACTGCTGCCATTCCAACATAGACTCCACCGATTCCATAAATCGCAATAAGCCACTTATTGACCTTTACTCCAGAGAGCTTGGTAGCGGCTTCATTAGAACCAATTGCAAAGGTATATCGTCCGATTACTGTCTTATTCAAAATAATTGCCGCAATTATGGCGCCGATAAAGAGAATTAATACGCCATTTGGAATCTTAGGAATTATATTTCCCGTGGCTATCGAATCCCAGCCTTTTACATCTGTAGTGAAGAGAACTGGCTTCATGTCGGAGATAATCAGAGCTAGACCCTGAGCAGCCTTCATCATGGCTAGCGTGGCGATAAATGGCGGCAGTCTAAGCATCGTAATCAATAAGCCGTTAATCATTCCAAATAAGCCACCGACAATAAGGCCTACCAGAATTCCAGCCCAAACATTTAGGCCCAAGCCTTGAACCGTTTTACCAACAATAATTGCTACAAGCGCTGTTGCAGTACCAATAGAGAGATCGATTCCTCCAGTAATGATTACAAAGGTGGTACCGATGGCAAGGAGTCCGATAACAGTGGTGGACATGAGAATTCCACCAGATACGTTCTGCCATGAAGCGAAGACAGGGCGCATAATAGTAAAGAATATAAAGATTACAACGAGGCTACCTAGTGCCAGGACTCGACCAATTTCGCGCTTTACGAAGGAGGAGATCCAGCTTCCGCCCTCTAACTCATTATCTGTAGCATTTGCAGCATTTCCTTTTGACATTTCTATCCCTTTTCCTTGTCTCGTTGAAACATTAAATTAGTCGCGGAATTTCGTGGCATATTGCATTATTTTATTCTGATCTGCATCTTTATTATCAATTATTCCTGTCAATTTTCCTTCACACATAACTGCAATGCGATCAGACATCCGCAAGATTTCAGGTAGCTCTGAAGAAATCATAATGATTGACTTTCCTTCGGATGCAAGCTTCGTTAGTAACTTATAAATTTCATCTTTAGCGCCGACGTCAATACCTCGAGTAGGTTCATCAAATATCAATATGTCACAATCTCGAGTTAGCCACTTTGCAATGACTACTTTCTGCTGGTTTCCACCAGAAAGATTCTTTACATACTGATTCTCAGAGGGAGTACGGATAGAAAGTTGTTTAATTGCCTCTCTAACCAAGGCACCAGCAGGTTTGGTCTTCAAGAAGCCAAATTTATTTGAAAAGGCCGGGATAGAAGAAAGAATTGTGTTGAAGGTGACGTTCTGAATTAGAAGCAGACCATACTTCTTGCGATCTTCAGAAAGATAACCAATGCCAGCCTTAACTGCATCCGAGGGGTTATTTATCTTGACTTCTTTACCGCGCAGAGTTACTTTGCCGGCAGTTTTTTGATTAGCACCGATAAGGGCCCTTGCTAACTCAGTACGACCAGCTCCCATGAGTCCGGCAAATCCCAAAATTTCGCCCTTACGGAGGTCGAAAGAGACATCGCGCAGTAAATGTTGATCTGAAATTCCCTCTACGCTTAAAACTATCTCGTTGTTATGTGGGCGCAGATCAGGACGTTGATCTTGATCTACTTTGCGGCCAACCATAAGTGAGATTACCTCTGAGATAGAAGTTTCGGCAGTATTTAAAGTTTTTACATACTCGCCATCGCGCAACACAGTAATTCGATCTGTGATCTTATTCAACTCCTCTAGGCGGTGTGAGATGTATACAACTCCCTTGCCTGCAGCCTTGAGAGTACGGATAATTTTAAAAAGTGACTCAGTTTCGGCAGGCGTAAGAGATGAGGTTGGCTCATCCATGATAATTACTTCACCACGATAGGAGACAGCTTTTGCAATCTCAACCATCTGTTGTTTTGCAATTGTAAGGCCGCCAACTATCGCTTTTGGATCTAGGGCCAATTCAAGTTCAACAAGCAATTCCCTGGCAGCGTTATTTAACTTAGCGTTATTTAGAAAAACTCGCCCTTTGCGACGATCCTCACGCCCGATAAAAATATTCTGTGCCACGGTTAAGTCAGGCATTAAATTCAACTCTTGGTGAATGATGCTGATGCCAAGTTTCTGGGCTTCAAAAGGGCTAGAGACGTTTACCTGCTTGCCCTGGTAATTAATATTTCCGGCATCTTTTTTATAGATTCCAGAGAGAATCTTCATTAGGGTCGATTTACCTGCGCCATTTTCACCAACTATGGCATGCACTTCACCCCTATTTAAATCAAAATGGACGTTATCTAAGGCTTTAACGCCAGGGAACTCCTTGCTTACTCCAGTTAGAGATAGGAGCTGAGTTGTTGCCATTTCGTCCCCCGATACTAAAGTCGAACTGCTTAAATCTCTTACGAATAATAAAGCATTATGGCCAGGATTTCTCCCGGCCATAATGCCTAACTTTATTACAAAATAATCGATTTAATCGAATTATTCGTAAAGGTTACCGGCGACCTTTGGATCGGCGATGTTCCTCTTATTGTAGTAGTAGAAACCAGTATCAATAAGTGGCTTTGGAGTTTTACCATCGCGCACGTAGTTAACCAGTGCTTCTACAGTCTTAGCTCCGATACCCATTGGGCTCTGAGTGATTGCACCTGATTGTAGGCCTGACTTGATGTTAGCCATCTGTTGCTTGCCTGAGTCAAATCCAATCAACTTAACTTTACCCTTCTTCAACTTAGCTGCCTTGAATGCTTGTCCAGCACCAATTGATACACCTTCGTTGGTTCCATAGATACCCTTTAGATCTGGGTTAGCAACAAGAGCTGCGCTAACGATTTCTTGTGCCTTTAGAGCATCTCCACCTTCTGAGTACTGAACAGTTAGAAGAGTGATGTTCTTGTACTTCTTGATTTGGTTAACGAAACCATCGCGGCGATCGATACCAGTCTGGTTTGTCTGTGAGTGACCAACAACCAAAACCTTACCCTTGCCACCGACTAGAGCAGCCATCTTTCTAGCAGCCATCTTTCCTGCAGCCTTGCTGTCTGTGTATGCAACGCCTAGTGCGCAGTCAGAAGACTTTCCAAGTGCACCTGGGCAGCTAGCAGCTGTATCGAACATGTAAACAGGAATTCCTGCAGTATTTGCAGCCTTTAGGTGTGAAACAGATTCTGTTGTACCTAGCGCTGCGTAACCGATTGCATCTGGCTTAAGTGCAATTGCTGCATCAAGCATTTCTAGTTGCTTATCGATCATTGTTTCGTTAGCAGGTCCTTGGAAGTGAATTTCAGCATTCATTAACTTAGCTTGATCTTCAGCACCCTTTTTAACCGCTTGCCAGAATTGGTGAGTCTCACCCTTTGAAATTAATTCAATCTTTAGTGTCTTCTCAGCAGCGTTAACAGCTGAGCCTGTTCCGGCAACTAGAGCCATTGCTGATGCGACAGCAACGATAGTTAGAACTTTCTTCATTTGTTTCCCTTCGAAAGCAGCGGAATCGCTGTGCCAGAACTCTATAAAATAAAGAGGTGCCCCGTCCATACCCAGAATCCTGATAGGCGCTACTAGAGGGCATTGTTATCAAATTGTTACCAAAGAGGGTGACATCTCAGAGGTTATAGGCATGAGTAGCGGTCCTACTCCAAAATGAATCCTTCTCACTTGGACTCAGCCCAAAGGTTAAGTCCTCAGCAAGTTTCACTATCTCTAAGTAACTGCCACCTAGAGTTGCAACTGGCCAGTCAG
>ERZ889217.664-NODE-664-length-19798-cov-36.774097_pt1 | contig 19798 bp, 17 predicted proteins | sample MGYA00521098_ERZ889217 | MGnify/ENA primary metagenome ERZ889217 (study PRJEB32303, sample SAMEA104408613) | aquatic metagenome | biome: Brackish water; feature: Pelagic; material: water | place: Baltic Sea | collected 2014-06-10T22:04:00 | depth 2,362 m ... | reverse complement strand
GCTATTCAGCAACGGGCACACCAACTGGCAGCGTAACGGCCTTTACTAAGGCGGCTACCTGGACTGGTGGTTCAGGCAGTGCTGCTATTGGAGTTGTGGGTCAACCAACTGCCTCACTTGGTAATTATGTAGGTGGCCACCTTGCAGTTGCTGGCTTGCGCGGTAATCCTGGTGCGCCAGCTGGTGGCACCGGAGTTACTGGCACCTATGGCTTTTTGAATAATGCCTTGCCAACTGGCACGATTGTTACTTCCGATTTAGTTGGCGTGATGGCAAATACCATCAGCAACACATCAGGTGCAGCGCCAACAATAGGTGGCTTTGTAATTGATAAAAAGGATATGCAAAACCTGGTGGCATTAGGTAATGCTTCACGGGCAGTCAAAGGTGGCGGGCTTATTCGCTATTCCAGCAATGTTGCAACTGCTCCATACACAACGTTTACGAATACCGCTCTTGGTGGATTCACAAACGCTGGCACATTTAATAACCCGCTTGATCTATCGATTGCTGAATACGGCACCTTAAGCCCGCTGCAGCAACAGAACCCCACGGTAAAATCAGCAGCGCGTAAGTTCCTGAAGGATTTAATCGGCGGCAATGTGGGAACACCAGAAGCAGTTAGCTTCAACTACGACGTGCGCTTATCACTCAATACCAGTTTCACTGGTAAAGATTTACTGCGCACCCGTTTGCGTGTTGGTAACTTTGGCCAGAGCGTATGGTCTGGCAGCCCATATCCATCTCTTGGCGCTGAAACTGCCTTTGAAGAAACCTCCGGCGCCAATTCCATGGGGGTAGATCGGGTTTTCTATCAATTCCCGATTGGATCTAATTTCACAATTACCGCTGGCCCAAGGGTTCGTCAAGACGACATGTTGGCGGTATGGCCTAGCCAATATCCAGCCGACACAATTCTCGACTTCTTTACCTACGCCGGTGCCCCTGGTACATACACCCTCAACCTCGGTGGTGGTGCTGGTATCTGGTGGGCTGATAATGGCTTCAGCGTAAGTGCCAACTATGTGGCAGCTAATGCTGCAAGCTCTGATTCCGCTGCTGGCGGCGTCGCTACCAGCGAATCAGGCGGCACCGGCACAGTGCAGCTGGCTTACACCGCAACTAACTGGAACTTAACTGCTGCTTACGCTTACTCCCAAAGTGGAGCCTATGGCTACATCCCAGTGGGTACAAATTTAGCTGCTAATCCATTCGCTGGTTTGTCGGCATTTGATGTGAATTCACTTGCCATCAGCGGCTGGTGGAAACCAACCAAGGTGAGCTGGATCCCATCGATTAGTGCGGGTTGGGGTTCGAACTCCTATAGCGCTAAGAAGGCATCTCAAATCTGGGGTGTGGAAACAAACGCGGAAGGAGCAAAGGCCCAAAGCCAATCTTGGTATGTGGGTATGCAGTGGGCTGATGCGCTTATCAAAGGGAACACCTTTGGCACAGCCGTTGGTCAGCCAACATTTGTAACCGGAAACGATGGTTTCTTAGGTACGGATGAAAGCACCTTTGCTTGGGAGATTTGGTACAAATTCCAAGTTACCGACAACATCAGCGTTACACCTGCCTTCTTTACGGTTACAAATCCAGCTGGTAGCGGCAGCAACAGCGCCTATGGCGGTGTGCTGAAAACTACTTTCATGTTCTGATCGTTTCCTAACTAGGCGGTTGAAATTTCAGCCGGTGTGTGCCTGCGGGCCTCACCGGCTGCTTTTATAAGCTCTTTTTTAGAGATCCATCAAAAGTGGACGCATGATTTGCTGGCCTCTAAAAGCTGATTTACTTCTTCACAAACTAAAAAACCAGGTATTTTGAGTGAGTTGGTGTGCTGTGGGCAGATCCGTCTGTTCATTGTGAACCAATAATTATCCTCTTTATTTGGTGTGAGGACTCCATGAAATTATTCCAGCAACTCCTGCTGGCACCTGCCGCTCTCGGCTTGGTTGCCCCCATGGGCGCCATGGCCGCTGAGCTCAACATGGACGGCGTTAACAAGTACGCCGCTTCCAGTGAGCAGGTCACCAGCATCACCCAGTTTTCTGATGTAAGGCCCACCGACTGGGCTTACCAGGCACTGAGCAACCTGATCGAGCGCTACGGCTGTGTAGCTGGTTATCCAAATGGCACCTTCAAAGGTGGCCAAGCGATGACCCGTTTCGAAGCTGCTGCATTGCTTAATGCTTGCCTTGATCGCGTTACCGAAATTACCGACGAACTACGTCGCCTGATGAAGGAGTTCGAAAAAGAACTCGCCATCACCAAGGCCCGTGTAGACGGCCTAGAAGCCAAAGTTGGCGAACTGCAAGCCACCCAATTCTCCACCACCACCAAACTCAAGGGTCAGGTGCGTTTTGTGATGGGCGATGTTTACCGTGGCGATGGCTACGCAAACTTCGGCCAAGCCAAAGCTCTCATGGGCGCCGCCAAGCTCTACGGCCAACGCGCTTACGACGGCTCCACCGGTGGTTTCCAGGATCGTTCCACCAACATGATTAAAGATAACCAGTCTCAGGGTGGGGCCTACTACTATTACCGCGCTGGCGGAGACGGCCTAGCCACAACCAGCACCAAATTTCAGCCTGCTAAAACATTCGCTCCCCAGGCCCGTCAACTGGCCTTCAGCACCACCTGGACCGGGTTCACACCTGAGCCCGGCGGCACCATCTCAGGATCACCCAAAGCTCTGAACTCACTGTTGGTTAACCCCAGCATCCCCGGCACCACCATTGCTAACCCCCTCAACGGTGGCACTGTTGGCACTCCATACGCTCCTAACCGCATCCGCGCTTCCATCTATACAAAAGATGGCTATAAGAGCGCAGTTGCAGTGCCCACCACCCCTACCGGTGTTGCACCCACAACCACAAATAAGACTATTGAGTTTTTGCTCCCTAATGTGAGCACCGCTCTGCCTTTAACCGGCAATGAGATTCTGCTTCAAGATAAATTCGGCGACACCACTCTGTTGCGTGTTCAAACCAGCGGTTCCACCAGCAGCAATTATTCAAGCTCAAGCATCCTGCTCGATCGCAAAGACATGCAGGCTTTGGTGGCCTTGGCTAACGAATCCCGTCGTGTAAAAACCTACACATACAACGGTAAGGCTGGTGCAGTTACCAAGCTTGCTAACCAGTACGACTTCATCAACATCAACGATGCTTATAGCCGCACTTATACAGGTGTAACTGCCGCTGGTGCAGCTACAACTATCGGTGGCGCTGGCCTAACCGTAACCCCAGGTGGTTATGTTCAAAACAGCAACACCTACAGCAACGTAATCAACTACCTGTTGGCTGAATACGGTTCATTGGGTGAAGATCAGCGCAAGGTTGGTTATGTTCAAAATGCAGCCACTAAGTTCGTTCGTAACTTGGCTGCTTACACCACCAACAAAAACTACGTTGCTGATAAGAACGCCTTCACGTTCTCCCACGATGCTCAACTGAACTTCAATACCAGCTTCACTGGTAAAGATCTGCTCAACTTCCGCATCCGCGGCAACAACACCCACGCATTCTCAGGCCGTGCTGCTAATCCAGCTGCTGCCCTCGCCTACGACGGTTCAACTACTGCGTGGCCTAATGGCGCCAAATCAAACATCTTCATCGACAAGCTGTTCTACCGCTTCCCAGTTGGCGATTACGCCGTGGCTGCTGTTGGTACACGCTTACCGCAAGATGCAATCCTGCCTACCCGTGGTACTTACTACACCAAAGATGCTCTGCTTGAGTTCTTCAACACCTCTGCTGGTGTATTCCCCTCCTATACCGGTACCGGCGTAGGTTTGTCCTTGGGCAAATTGGGCGGTAAGGGTGCCTTAGGTATGAAGGGCGTGAGCTTCGGTATTGCCTACTTGGCTAACGAATCTGATGCTGTTGCACCTGATGCTTCCAACACCATGACCCAAGGTTGGTTTGGTGCTGATACCCGCTTCCGTATGCCTGTTCAGCTTGCCTGGCAGAGCAAGAATAAGAAGTGGTTGGCTTCTGCTAACTACGCCTATGAGCGCGGTAACAACTCCATGGGCCAAGTGGGTACTCAGCTAGCGCTTACCCCCTTCATGTATGCAAGCCTCAACGAATCCAACCAGTTTGGTTTCACCCTTGCTTATCAGTGGTCTAAAGACTTCAGCCTTACTGGTGCCTACGGCCATGCAGCTGTTAATGCCCGCTACGACAACAGCGTATTGGGTGTGAAGATGTCTGATGCCGGTGATTCTGCTGTGATGAACAGCTGGATGCTTGCAGCTAACTTCAAGAACGTGTTCCTCAAAGGCAACAGCGCCGGTATTGCTATCGGTGGCGTTCCTTCAGTTGTGAGCAACAGCTCCGGCTGGAACAAAGATGGTGGCATGCCCACCGCGATTGAAACCTGGTACCAGTTCCAGGTAACAGACAATATCAGCATCACACCTGGTATTTTCTACATCTCCAGCACCACCAACTCCGATGGTATCGGCGGTGGCGATACCTGGGGTGGCGTGATCAAAACTCAGTTCAACTTCTGATCTGGATTTAATCACTTAATTGCAACTCACTTTTCACACTTACATCGGCCCCTCTTTTGGAGGGGCCTTTTTTTTAGCTTGTTTAGTATTTTCTCCAGCTGTAACAGCAACAGAAAACATAATTACTGAATTTGAAGCCACTCAGTTTTCTGCTACTACTAAACTCAGTGGGATTGTTCGTTTTGTTACTGGTAGTGGTTATCGCGCTGCTGGTTATGCAAATTTTGCGCAAGCTGCTGCGCTTACAGATATCGCTCAGCTCTATGGCCAGCTTGCCTACGATGGTTCTGATCTAGCAGTTCAAAATCGATTTATTAATAAGATCCCATCACCCCATAGCCAAGGGGAAGCCTTTGTTTTTTATCGTGCTTCTGCCACTCCATCACTTAGCCGTGAATTGGCCTTCAGCACCAGCTGGACTGGATACATACCAGATAACCTAAAAACAGCTAGCTCCAGTTCTATTAATGCTTTTGCCGAACCAGCAGATACAAATGTGATGCAAGGTGTAGGAAGTGGCCAAAATCTTATCCTCAATGGACCTGCTCGTAATATTATTGCTCAAGCTAATCTTAGTAGGATTAGTATATTTAGTGAATCGGGCTTTAGGCAAGCGGTGCAACTTCCCAGCACTAATTTTACGCTTGAATTTCTAATGCCAGCCACAAATATCAATCAGCCTCTACAGGCAGATCAGATTTCATTGCAGGATCGCTATGGCCGCAGCAATGTATTATTTAGCACCAGCAGTGGCTCCAGTAGTAGTGAGTTTAGTAGCGCTAAAATTCTTTTAGATCGTAAAGATATGCAAGCAATGCTAGCTTTGGCAAACGAGGCTCGCCGCGCTAAAAGTTATGCATTCCTAAATGAGAATGGTAATATTTATTACAAATCCACCGGTCAGTATGATCCGATTGTAATTGCAAGTAGTGCGGGGCGTAATTATTTAGCAACCAATTATTCTGGCGAGGCAGTTCAAAATTTCAGTGCAGCAGGCACTGGTTTGGTGGTAACACCTGGCGGCCTTGTAACCAATCCCACTATTTATAATAATGTTATTAACTATTTAATTGCTGAATATGGATCGCTCAGCGAGCAGCAACGTAAATTCAACTATGTGCAACAAGCTGCCGCACGCTTAATACGTAATCTTGCCGCATATCCCACCAATAAAAACTATGTGGCAGATGGAAATGCCTTTACTTTCTCCCACGATGCCTTCTTGAATTCAAGTACTAGCTTTTCTGGGGAAGATGAGTTGTTATTTCGTGTGCGTTCTAATAACACCTATAGCTTTGCTGCGCGCATGGCAAATCCAGCCGCCTCTCTTGCCTACGATGGTGCCGTGATCAATTGGCCTAATGGCGAAACACCATTTGTATTTTTGGATCGCTTATCTTATCGCTTCTTATTAAACAAAAACATCAGAATTTCCCTCGGTGCCCGTGTTGCTCAAGATAGTATCTTGCCCTCGCGCGGTAGTTTTTATAAACAATCAGCGTTATTGGAATTTTTTAATACTGCCGCTGGTGTTATTCCCGCCTTCACCGGAACCGGTGCCGGCTTTGATGTTAGTCCGTTTGATTTAGATTTTCTTGCCCTTAAAAATCTACGCTTTGGTATTGCCTACCTTGTTAATGAAGCAGATGCTGTTAGCTCTGATGCAAATAATGTAATGGCCCAGGGTTTATTTGGTAGTAGTACTCGTTTTCGTGTGCCGCTGCAACTTGCCTGGCAAAGCAGCAACCAAAAATGGCTATTTAGTGCAAATTATGCCTACGAACGTGGCAATAATTCGATGGGTTCAGTTGGTACATCATTGGCACTTACGCCTTTTATGTATCCCAGCTTAAATGAATCAAGCCAATTTGGGTTTACACTTGCCCATCAACTAACAAATAATCTTAGTATCAATGCAGCCTACGGGCGCGGCTTTGTGAGAGCTCGCTACAACAGCAGTGTTTTGGGTGTAAAAATGACATCAACTGGCGATCAAGCTGAGCTGAGCAGTTGGCAGCTTGCAGCTCACTTCAATAATGTTTTCGTTAAAGGAAATAGCGCTGGAATTGCTGTTGGTGCTGTTCCAGCACTAATACGCAATAGTTCTTGTTGGAGCACTGATGGCGCCTCTCCTATCGCTGTTGAAACCTGGTACCAATACCAAATAAGTGATAACATAAGCATCACTCCAGGTGTATTTTATATTTCAGGTGTTGCAAACTCCGATGGCATTGGCGCCGGTAGTAGTTGGGGTGGTGTGATCAAAACCCAATTTAATTTTTAGCAAATGTCTTTTTTGCAATTTGCTAGAGCTCAATGCGTTAAAGGCCTGGCATCTGAAGCAGAACGTCAACTGCTCGCTCAATTTGAGCAGCAGCCCTCCCCCCCTAGCGCTGATTTTGGCTTAGCACTTGCCCTTTGCAATTTGTATCTGGAGCGCCTAGATCAAACACAGGCCTGCCTTGATCGGGTGCTGCTTGATCACGGCGACAGCAGCGAGCTTCTACAACTCGCCATCAGCTGGGAGCAGCGCCGTAATGAAGGTTCCCTTAGCCCCTTGTTGCGAAGGCGGATGCAGGCATTCCTTAACGATTTGCCGATCGCGTTGCAGTGGTTGCAGCTGTTAATTGCTGATCTCGATGCCCGGGCTGCTATCGCTTGGGGGCAGCAGCTTTTGCAGCAATGGCCAGAAGAGATTTCTGTGCAACAGGCGCTCAAAACTTTGGCTTGGGAATTGCAGGATCCGGCCCTTCTAGCTCAGTTGGATTTGGGTTCCGATGCCGAGCTGCATTTATGGCAAGGCCGCAACCAATGGTTGTTAGGTGATCTGATTAATGCAGAGCAGCAGCTGCGGTGCTGCCTCAGCCATGGCGATGCACGCCCTGATCAGCAGCTGCAGGCACTACACAGCTTGATATTTCAGCTGCAGCCTGGGCGGCCTGAAATCCTGTTAACAGCTTTTTGGGATTTATTTCAGGCTTCTCCCGATTGGGCTTGGTGTTTTGGCCGTGCTCTTTTAGCTGCTGGTGCATGGCAGCAGGGTTGGCAGTTATACGAGCAGCGTTACTACAGCCAAGATCGCGCTCAAATTCTCCCCCCTGGTTTCCCCTTAATCGGCTTAGAGCAGTTGGGTTTGGAGCGCTTAGTTAGTTCCAAGGCTCCTGGCGGTAGCCATGTGTTGATCTATGGCGAACAGGGCATTGGCGATACCCTTATGTTTGCTTCTTTGCTGCCACAGCTGCAAGCAGAGTTGCAGGCAACTGGTGGTTCGCTGCAGCTGCTGTTGCAGCCCCGCTTAGTGCCCTTGCTGCAAAGCAGTTTCCCCGCCATCAAATGCGCTGCTAGCTTTCCAGCTGAGTTGCTACGGCAACTTGATCTGGCTTGCAGTATTGGCAGCTTGGGCCAGCGATATCGCCCAGATGCACAAAGTTTTGCGGGCCATTCCCCTCACCTACAGCTGCCGGATTCAACTAAACAAAATTGGCGTAAGCGCTTAGCGGCCCTAGGCCCTGGCCTCAAGGTGGGCATTGCCTGGGAAGGCGGCGGCACCTTAGGCAATCGCCACCAGCGTTCGCTCCAGCTCGAGCAACTTTTGCCGCTGTTAAAGCAATCGGGTTTGCATTGGTTCAATTTGCAATACGGCCACAAACCAGAGGAACTGCTTGCTTTGAAGCAAAACCAGGGCGTTGAGATCTTGCATTTCGATGGCATTAGCACTGATCTGCTCGCCACCGCCGGGCTCACCGCTGCCCTTGATCTTGTAATCACAGTGCAACAAACCGCTTTGCATCTTGCCGCTGGCCTTGGTGTGCCCGTGTGGGGCCTTTTGCCCTATCGGGCTGAATGGCGCTATGGCCAAGGGGGTTCTCAAATGATTTGGTACCCCAGCGTGAAATTGTTTCGGCAACAGCAGCGGGGCAATTGGCATGGCGTTATTGAACAGGTTTCGCAGCAATTGCTTAAACGCTTAGAGGAACGCTGAAGCGCTCTTAATGATCAGAATGGATGAATTATCACTACATCCAATGGCGATTGCTCCTGATATCACCGCCCTCGTGGGCCATACCCCTTTAGTGCGGCTTAATCGCCTGCCTAAGGCAGAAGCTTGTTGCGCCGAGATAGTTGCGAAGCTTGAAAGCTTTAATCCCACCGCATCAGTAAAAGATCGCATTGGTTTAGCGATGGTTCTTGATGCAGAAGCGCAGGGGCTGATCAATCCTGAAAATACAATTTTAGTAGAACCCACCAGCGGTAACACCGGTATCGCCCTTGCGATGGTGGCTGCCGCCCGCGGCTACCGCTTGATCCTCACCATGCCAGACACCATGAGTTCGGAGCGGCGATCCATGTTGCGGGCTTATGGAGCAGAGCTTGAACTCACCCCAGGGGCGGAAGGGATGAAGGGGGCAATCGGGCGGGCCCGCGCCCTTGCGGCGGAGTTGCCCAATGCTTATCTGCTACAGCAGTTTGCAAATCCAGCCAATCCAGCCATCCACGCCCGCACCACTGCAGAAGAGCTTTGGCTTGATACCGATGGCCGCATTGATGCTCTAGTGGCTGGAGTGGGTACCGGTGGCACCATTACCGGCTGCGCTCAGCTGCTGAAGCAACGTAAGCCCAGTTTTCAAGCGATTGCAGTGGAACCCACCGGTAGCCCAGTGCTCAGTGGTGGTGCCCCTGGGCCCCATCGCATCCAAGGAATCGGTGCTGGTTTCATCCCAGACAACTATCAAGCTGAATTGATAGATGAGGTGATCCAGGTAACAGACGCAGACGCGATGGCGATGGGGCGGCGATTAGCGCGGGAGGAGGGTTTGCTCAGTGGGGTGAGCAGTGGCGCCACCATGGCAGCAGCTTTAAAACTGGGGCAAAGGCCTGAATGGGCTGGCAAATTAATAGTTGTGGTGCTCGCCAGTTTTGGTGAGCGTTATCTCAGTACTCCGATGTTTACCGACGCCACGCCGTGACCGCTGCGGATCCATATCGTGTGTTGGGGGTATCTCAAGGGGCCACCACAGCTGAAATCAAGGCCGCCTATCGAGCCTTGGTGAAACAACATCATCCCGATGCCAAGGCGAGCGGCGCTGGCCAGAATTCAATTAAGGATCCAAGCCAGGATTCAAAACAAATAATTGCCATTAATGCCGCCTGGGAGCTGCTGCGGCATCAAGAAAGCCGTCGCCGCTACGACAGTTCAACCCCCCAAGCGCGCAGTAGCCCCAAGGCCAGCAGCAGCAGCAATAGTGAGGCCGCCCTCGAGCGCTGGTTGAGTGGCGTGTATTGGCCTATCGATCAACTTTTAGGGGAGGTATTAGAACCTTTTGGATCAGAATTCACAGCGTTATCAGCTGATCCTTACGACGATCAATTGATGGCAAATTTTTGTTCATATCTCGAGCGCAGCCGCAACTATTTGGAAAGGGTGGAATATTTATTTCGTTCTCAGGCCTGCCCGGCAATTGCCAAAAGTTTTGGCCTCAGCCTTTATCACTGCTTAAGTGGCGTGCAGGATGCCATTGCTGAATTTGAGCGTTACACCGCCGGTTATGTAGATGGTTATTTGCGTGATGGCCGCGAGATGATCCGCGAAGCATCGCAGCGGCGCCAGCGTTTACAAACTCAGCAACCTAGGTAAAAGGCTCTAACTGATCAAGCCTTAACCACACATCAGGCACCGGTTGGCGAAAACGCAGCTGGGCATAGCTTTCACTAATTATCAATATTTCCCCAGGCCCCTCCAGTAGATAAGCCGGTGGTATGGGCGCACTAGCAGCAGCTTCTGTGCTGCCAACATATGCCTCGCGATTTACCCGCACTAAGGCTCCTTTTTTGAAGCTGTTGGCCATGGTTTCTATCGCGCTATTAACAGGCTAAAGGGCAGCGGTTGAGGTTAACGTCTGCAAAAGATGCCTAGGTAGTAATGAAGCTGTTGCTGATTGGTTGCACTGGTTTTGTTGGCCGTGAATTATTGCCGCTTTTAAAAGCTGCCGGCCACGAACTCACAATCGTGAGCCGCAGCTCTGCTGCTAAAGGAAGGCTGCAGGCCAACCCCGCCCTTGCCAAAAGTTGGCTGCCGGATACTCCCCTTGCAAAGGCATTAGCAGAAGCGGATGCGGTGGTGAATTTGGCGGGGGAGCCGATTGCTGAACAACGCTGGACGCCAGCCCAATGTGAATTACTGCGTAGCAGCCGCATAAACACCACAAAATTTTTAGCTGCTGCCATCTCTACTGCTGCTTCCACTAATGCCTCCCCAAAGCTGCTGATAAGTGGTTCGGCCATTGGCTTTTATGGCAGCAGCCTCGTTGAAAGTTTCACGGAAAGCAGCCCGAATGCCACTGATTTCCTTGGAGAGTTGTGCCTGGAATGGGAGCAAGCCGCGGCGGCAATACCTGCAAGTTGCCGGCTGGTTGTTTTACGCACAGGCATTGTGCTGGCAGCTGATGGTGGCGCCCTCGGCAAAATGTTGCCAATTTTTCGCGCTGGCTTTGGCGGCCCCATCGGTTCGGGCCGGCAGTGGATGAGCTGGATTCATCGCACTGATTTCTGCGCTCTTATCGCGATGGCCCTCAGCAATCCCGCCTACAGCGGCGTTTATAACGCCACCGCTCCAAATCCAGCAACGATGGCGCAGTTTTGTCAGAATTTAGGCAAGGCTCTTGGCAGGCCAAGCCTGCTGCCGGTGCCCGGCGCTTTGTTGCAGTTGCTGCTTGGCGATGGCGCCTCTGTAGTGCTGGAAGGCCAAAAAGTGCTGCCAGAACGGCTGCAACAGCAGGGATTTAACTTTCAATACGGCGATTTGAATGGGGCCCTCGCCGCTGCCACCAGCTCCAAGCAGCGTTGATTAATGCCCCAGCCATCAAGATTCCAAGGGCTGGGGTGAACAGCGGTTCCCATAGCTTTTTAAATAGGGAAAGCGGCGCGTGTATTTGGCGCGCTTCTAAGGCAACAGCAGCTAAAAACCAGATAGCGGCAAAGATCACCAGAAACACATTGGCCACCAGCAGGCGATCCAACCAAATCTTGATCTGATTAGGGGCACTCATCGCTGCATCGCTTGGATGATGGCAGTAGCGATCCGGTTGGTTCCGCCACTGCGGCCTAAGCGTTTCTCCCCCTCTTCTTGCCAACTCTGTTGTTGGTTTTCCGTTTGTTTCGTCATTAACGGAATTAGTAATTGCACTGATTGCTCAAGGGTTGTGGCAGCGCCCACTGGCCCTTGCGCGCAGAACACTCCTGGCCCCAACAGGCGGCGTTGCGCTTCCGCAAATCCAGCTGTGAACTGGGGCCCAAAACCGGCTAATTGCAACACCGGTATGCCAAGCCCCACCGCTTGTTCGCTAGCGGTGCCCGCCATCGATAAAGCCACTCTGGATTCACATAAAACTTGGTTGAACTGCCCCCAGCAAAGTTCTAATTTCAGTTGCTGCCAGTTCAAAGCGCTTGGGCTTGCACTCCAGCCTCGCTGCAGGGCCATTGCTGCCACTGCTTCTTGGTTTAATTCCTGCACTAAAGCAGCTTTAAAGCTCCAGCTTTGAGCAGTTTTTGGTAACAACTCGAGCAAGGCCAGCATCAATTCAAAATTTTGCAATGCCTCCGGCAATCGGCTGCCCGGCAGCAGTGCCAACATTTGTGCTGCGGAGGGTTTTGCTTTCGCCCCCAGCACTTTCTCGATAAATGGGTTGCCAAGGAATTCCACAGATCGGCCCAGTTGCTCGCTTAGATCGCTTGCAGTGAGGTAATCACGGCTGAAAATTGCCCTTGTGCGTTTGCTTGCAAGGCAAGCACCGCAAGGCCATGGCAGCCTCAACTTCCCTTCGTAGTGGCTGGAATAGGCCACAAGATAAGTAGCCACGGGTTTGCCTAAAAGCCAGCACAGCAGCACTGGAATCACATCTCCCACCACCACTAAAGCATCGGCCTTTTGGGCCTCCCGCCAAACGCGCCAACTGCGTTTTAGTAAATAAAGCACCTGCCCCTGGAAGATTTCGGCCCATCTGCCAGCGGCGCTGGTGTAACCCAATCCACCGGTGCTGTAGTTGCGGGTGCGGCCCAGCACTGAAATTCCAGCGGCAAGATATGCATCCCCTCCACCCACAAGGGGGACAGCCGCCACTTGGGCTCCCAGCTCCTGAAGGGCTAGGGCCAGCAGGGCACCGCTTAGGTCTTCCCCGTGGCCGTTGCTTATCAGCAGCAGCCTCATTTCAATCAGCTAGCCAAGCCTTCACTTTCGCTAAGGCTGGCCAGCCGGGCCGCCTTTGCAGCCCATCAGCGATGGAAGCCTCCAGTTCGCGGGCTAATTCAGGTGAAAAGGCCATCAGCTTTTTTATTAATTCAATGTGCTCCCTCACTCCTTTAGCTCCGGTTTCGAGCATGGCAAGGCTGAGGTTGATGCGACCTTGTGGATCTTGTGGATTGATTTTTACAGCGTTTTTTGCTGAATAAAGAGCATCTTGAGGCTCACCATTAAGCAGTTGCAGCCAGGCGAGGCAGGTCCAACCTGCTGATTGGCGCGGCGCTTGCTGGGTGATTTCTTTAAAGCTGGCAATCACTTGCGGCAGCGGAGCACCATTTTGGTAGCTGCTTAGGGCAAGCTCAAATTCGGAAGCTTCAGTGCTGGCATTCATAGAGAGCTTGCTACTCAGTTCAGGTATTGATTCAGATTCGCACCTTGGTGGCTAACTCACGGCTTAAACCGCGAAAGAACTGCCGCAGCCGCAGGTTTGGGTGGCATTTGGGTTGCTGAAATTAAAACCGCCACCTATTAGTGCAGCTGAAAAATCCAGCTGCATACCGTAGATATAAAGCAAACTTTTCGGATCGCATATCACTGTGAACGCAGGGGCTCCAGCTGGTTCGTATACGTAACTTTCATCATCAGCCTGCTTCTCAAGGCCAGAAACAAAGTCCATGGTGTAACTCATGCCGCTGCACCCGCCCGAACGTACCCCCACCCTCAAAACTTGATCACCACCCTGCTGCTGCATCAAGCCGGCCAACTGTTTCATGGCTGGAGCTGTGATCAGAATGCCTTTGCCATCTTTACCGGTGTGGGTGAGGGGAGCTGTTGCGAGATCGGTAGCCATCGCTTTACTTTTAATTTACTAATTACTCTAAGCAACTTCCCAGCTGCCACAGCCCCACTATGGGGCCATTGCTCCATAGAGTTGAGCCATTACAGGAGCTGATGGTGCGGGTTGCAATCGTTGGATCAGGGCTGGCGGGTTTGTCTGCGGCAGTGGATCTGGTGGATGCCGGCCATCAGGTGGATATTTACGAAGCGAGGCCCTTTATGGGCGGAAAAGTTGGCAGCTGGATAGATCCAGATGGTAATCACATCGAAATGGGGCTGCATGTGTTCTTTTTTAATTACACCAATCTTTTTGCTTTAATGCGAAAGGTAAACGCATTTGATAATCTTTTACCAAAAGATCACACCCATTTATTTGTAAATCGTGGAGCCGATTTAAAAGAGCTTGATTTTCGTTTTGCCCTAGGAGCTCCATTTAATGGCTTGAAAGCTTTTTTTACCACTCCTCAGCTGAATTGGCTTGATAAATTACGCAATGCCCTTGCTTTAGGTACCAGCCCAATTGTGCAAGGTTTATTGGATTACGAAGGCGCGATGAAAACAATACGAGCTTTAGATCGCGTTAGTTTTCAGCAGTGGTTTATCGGCCATGGCGGCAGTGTTAATAGCATCGAACGAATGTGGAATCCAATTGCCTACGCCCTAGGTTTTATTGATTGCAAATCTATTTCGGCTCGCTGCATGCTTACAATTTTTTTGATGTTTGCTACTAAAACAGAGGCATCAAAATTAAATCTGTTAAAGGGATCTCCCCACCGCTGGTTAACCGGCCCAATTCTTGATTATATTAAAGCTCGTGGTGGTAATTTACATCTGCGGCATCGGGTAATCGAGCTGGAATATCAAGATTCCTCAGCTGGTTCTTTGGTAACGGGCTTAAAGCTTGGCACTCCCGATGGTGAAATAGTTGTGCAGGCGGATAATTATTTAGCTGCTTGCGATGTGCCAGGTATTCAAAAGTTGATACCAGCCGCCTGGCGGCGTTGGCCTTTATTTGAGCGGATTTATCGCCTGGAGGCTGTGCCTGTTGCCACTGTGCAATTGAGATACAACGGATGGGTAACTGAGCTTGGCGAAAGCGGTAGCGCAGAAGCAAAACGCAAAAATTTAGCTGTTCCTAGCGGTCTTAATAATTTGCTTTACACAGCAGATGCAGATTTCAGTTGCTTTGCTGATCTCGCCCTTGCCAGCCCAGAGGATTACCGCAAACAAGGGCTTGGCTCTCTACTTCAGTGTGTTTTAACTCCAGGCGATCGCTGGATCCCTAAAAAAACAGAGGAAATTGTTGCCCACACCGATGCTCAAGTGCGGCAGTTATTTCCTTCCGCTTCCTCCTTGGAGTTGGTGTGGAGCAATGTGGTGAAACTTGCTCAGTCTCTTTATCGCGAGGCTCCAGGAATGGATCCTTTTCGGCCGGAGCAAAACACCCCAGTAGCTAATTTCTTTTTGGCTGGTAGCTATACAAAACAAGATTACATAGATTCAATGGAAGGTGCCACCATGAGTGGCAGATTAGCCGCAGCAAAAATTCTTGGTTGCTAAACCAACGCTTAAATTTTTCACCTTTTATTCACTGCAGAAATCCCATGGGCCGTTGGCTTGAGCACAGCGTTACCACCAGCATCCGAGCTCCGGTAGCTCAAGTGTGGGTTTTATGGAGCGATTTAGAGGCAATGCCGCTCTGGATGCGTTGGATTGAATCGGTGGTAACACTCGATGATCCAAATCTCACGGAATGGACCCTCTCCGCCCAGGGATTTCGCTTTCAGTGGAAGGCACGCATCACCAACCGGGTAGATGAGCAGCAATTGAATTGGGAATCGGTAAAGGGGTTACCCACAAAAGGAGCGGTGCGTTTTTACCCAGAAGGCCCCAGCCAAACATCAGTAAAACTCACTGTTAGCTATGAATTACCAGGAATCTTGGCTCCATTGATGGATTCCGCCATGTTGGGTGGTCTTGTTAGTAAGGAATTGCAGGCAAATCTTGATCGCTTTCGCGATTTAGTTGAACAGAGGGCTGGCAGCATTTGAAACACCCCTTGCCCCTATCTTTTGTTATTTCCATCACTGCGGCAGCTGTTGCTAGTTGTGCAGTTACGCCACCATTTTCGAATAATTTAATAAGGGCTCCTCTGCCGCCTTTGCAGCAACCTCCAGCAAAAGATCCCCGTTTCACAGCTTTACCAACTCCTGCAGCTGTAATTGCTGCTTTGCCAAAGGGTCGTAATGATCCATTTGCACCATTAGCTGCAACCACTGATCCAAAAGGAGCAAAGCCCCCCAAAAACCCTGCTAAGCCAGCCCTGCAACTCACGGGTGTTGCCATGGCGCGGGGTGTACCTCAGGCTTTTGTTTCTTACAACAACGAAACTGGCGCTGTAGTGCCGGGTGATCTAGGTGGAGCGGGCATTCCATGGTTGCCGCCAGGCTGGCGCGTGATCAGTGTTGATGTGCAGCAAGGGCAGTTGATGCTTGGTAATGGCAGCCAGAAGTTGCCCTTTCAGCTTTGAAGCTTTTGCTTTGAATTAATCGCAAGGGCGCAAGCAGTCAAAAGCCCCTCAAGGTGGTGTGGATCTGCTTCTGCATCAACGCGGCCAAGGAATTCGATGCAGGCTTTTGTGGTTTGAGGCCCAATTGAGATCAGCATGATTGGCGCCAGCAAATCTCGCCAGTTGCTGCCGAATTCCAGTTGCAGCAGGCTCACGCAATGGCGCACCGTTTTTGCACTGCTAAAACAGATCGCTTCAACGCTGCCGGCCTTTATGGCAGCGCTGGTAATTTCTGGGATTTGGCTTGGGCAGCTGGATTCGTAGGCAGCCACTTCCACCACCCTGGCGCCAGCTTCCGCGAAAGCTTCCGCCAAAATGCTGCGGCCGCCGCTTTGCACCCGCGGCAAAAGGACGCGTTGGCCCCACACTCCCACTGGAAAATTTTCTAGCAAGCTATCGGCTACAAATTCCGGGGGAACAAAATCAGCAGGTGCCCCTAACTGTTCAAGCAATGCTGCTGTTTTGCGGCCCACGGCAGCCAGCCTCACCCCTTTGGGCCTTGTTGCTAGAGATTGGCCTAAGTGCTGCAAGTGGCGCTCAACTGCATCCACCCCATTAGCGCTTGAAAAAATGCACCAGTGGAAGCTACTAAATTCCCTTAAAGCATCAAGCAGTGGCCCCAATTCGCTTGGAGGGCCAATCACTAAAGCGGGTAAATCCAGCACTTTTGCGCCAGCGGCTTCAAATATTTGGCGGGCTTCGCCAAGCTGCTGTTCAGCCCGGGTAAGCACCACCGTTGCCGTTAGCTCAAGCTGCATCCAGTTTCACCAGCTCGCCTGCTTTTGCCGCCAATTCCCTTGCTTCCTCTTCTTTGCCTTGAGCCAGCAATAAACCAATTGCTGTGAGAAAACTTGCTCTTGCGGCATCAAAATTCCCTCCAAGTAACTGGGCCGCCCCAAGGTTTTGGTGAATTTCTGGATTATTTGGAGCCAGTTCTAAGGCGCTCTCATAGGCCTCCAGGGCGCCGCCGATATCATTTAATTTGCGCCTAATTAAGCCAAGGTTGTACCAGGCAAGGGCCACTTCAGGGGCGTGGCGAGTGGCAGCTTCGGTGTAACTGGCGGCTTCTTCTAATTTGTTAAGCCTTAGCAGTAATGCGCCAAGATTTAAGCGGGCGCCAATGCTTAAACGCGGGTTTAAAGGTTCATCAAGGGCGGCGCGATAGTGCTTTTCCGCCCGCGGCAAATCGCTATGGGCATGGGCAATTCCCAGATGCAGTTGCAGTTCATATCGTTCGGAGAACTGGGTTTTAGTGCAGCGGCTAAGCCCTTGCTCCAAAAGAGCAATACCTCGTTCCACATTGCCGGATTCGATTTCTAGCCCCCCCAATTTGGCGCTGGCGTAGGGATCACCAGGGTTAGCTAGGAGTTCCGCTTCCATGGCTTGCCTGAGCCGTTCTGCTTTATTGCCCGCTAAAAGGCTCTCCAGCTGGTAACCGCTATGCAGCAAGGCGGGTTCTGGGCAATCCACCACGCGCCATTGAGGTTCAGCTTGCAGCAATTTTTCAACGCTGTCGTCTATGGAAGCGTGATACAGGCGATTCCAGCTAATGGCGGGATGGCGCCTAAATAACCGACTCACAGCTGAATAAGGGGCCTGGGCCGCCCCCGCTTCAAAACGCAGCAGATTGATCACCAACACATCGGGTTGAGCCATCAGTGCTTGTAAAGGGGCTTTGGCATCGCTCAGCAGAAATTCATCGGCATCAAGCACCAATACCCAGTCGCCCTGCACCAATTCCAGGGCTCGATTGCGAGCGGGGGCAAAATCTCCTGGCCATTCCATTGATTCCACCTGGGCACCAGCTTCCGCAGCAATTGCTTTGGTGTTATCGGTGGAGCCGGTATCGAGCACCAGTAATTGATCGCAAAAGCCAGCAACGCTGGCGAGGCATTGGCCGATCTGCCCCTCTTCGTTGCGCACGATCATTGAGAGGCTGAGCATGGCTGCAATTACCCAGGATTTGGTTAGCTAAGAAGATTAAAACTTAGTTCGTGAAGCCACCTTCATAGCTGGCAGCACCAAGGCCAAGGCTTTGCAAAGCAAGAGCTTGCGCCCCGGGCATTTGGCCTGGGCTGTAAGCAATAGCGATGTTGACGGGGATCAGCCCCTTTAGCTCCTGCCATAGATATGGGCTGCCGTACACCACAAGGCCCGCCAATCTTTGCTGCGCCAATAGCTTTTGCACCAGCTCGGCCCAGTAGCCATCAGCGCCGGCGCTGCCTCGAAATGGATTACCCCGCACAAATAATTGCAGCAACACTGGCCCATTTGGCAATTTTTCTAGATCTAAAGCTTGGCTGCGGCCATCGATCAAGGTGGTTTGCAAGCCGGCGGCTTGGGGACGCAAAAGGGCAGGGGCCGCCAGGGGTAAGGGGCTACAAGCAAGGCTGCTATCAACCCTAATTAAATTCACCCCCGGCCCTTTTGGCGGCGCTGAGTTGCAGCCTTGCTGTTGCAAACTCAGTTGCAACAATTCCTGGGCAAGGGCGCCGTGGCTGCTGGCGCAGTTGGCTAAAGCAGATAAGGCAGCCGCTGTATCAAGTTCAGAGGGTTTGCAGCGGGCCAAGGCCAGGCGCCGCCTCTCCAGGCTTTGCTCAACTCGCTCCAGCGGCCAGCGACCTTCGAGGCAACCCTGCTCAAGGGCTGTTAAGGCAGCATCTGTATCGGCTGGCATCAGGATCAGATCTGCCCCTGCTTCAAAGGCCAAAGCAGCTGCTTCTGCTGCTCCGTAGTGCTTAGTAATTGCTTCCATCACAAGCGCATCGGTAACAATCAAGCCGTTAAATCCCAGCTCATGCCTTAATAGCTGGCTTAAAACTGCCTTGGAAAGGGTGGCGGGGCGTTCTGGATCAAGGGCTGGCAGCTGCAGGTGCGCCGTCATCACACTGCCAACACCAGCTGCAATAGCAGCGCGAAACGGAACAAATTCAAGTTCATCTAGCCGTTCTCGGCTGTGGGCAAGTTGGGGTAATTGCAGGTGTGAATCCTGGCTGGTATCTCCATGGCCGGGGAAATGCTTAGCGCAACCCAGTACCCCCTCCCCCTCTAAACCCTGCAGGAAAGCGCGGCTAAGGGCTGTTGTTGCCGCTGCGGTTTCGCCCCAGGCACGCACATTGATTACCGGATTGGCTGGATTGTTATTTACGTCGCACACTGGTGCTAATACCCAATTGAGCCCCAGCAGCTGGGCTTCGTTGCCGGTGCAGCGGCCATAGGCCCTGGCTAATGCTTCTGCTCGTTGGGGTTCCGCCTGCCAGAGGGGAGCTAAAGCAAGAGGTGGCACCAGCCAAGTGGCCCCTTCAAAGCGTTGCCCCACCCCTTCTTCCACATCGGCGCAAAGCAGTAAGCGGTTTTGATCGGTTGATCCGGCCCACTGCTGTAACTGCCGGCAACGTAGAGCTAGATCGGCGGCACTTCCGCCTAGCAAAATCACGCCACCAACCCCTTGCTCTAACCAGTGCTGCAGTTCGGTGTTGCCCAGTTCCCAGCGGGGATAACGCCGTTGGCTATCGGTGGCAAAGCCACTGGCGCGCACAACAAATAACTGGGCTAGCTGGCGGCGCAGGGTCATGGCTCCTCTTCTTCTTGGCGGGCCTCAGCTAAACGATTTAGTAAACCCAAAACCTCCACCCCCTCG
>ERZ889217.663-NODE-663-length-19808-cov-10.751126_pt1 | contig 19808 bp, 17 predicted proteins | sample MGYA00521098_ERZ889217 | MGnify/ENA primary metagenome ERZ889217 (study PRJEB32303, sample SAMEA104408613) | aquatic metagenome | biome: Brackish water; feature: Pelagic; material: water | place: Baltic Sea | collected 2014-06-10T22:04:00 | depth 2,362 m ... | reverse complement strand
GAGCAGCCTTCTTAGCTGCTGCCTTCTTGCGACGCTTTGGAGCAGCCTTCTTAGCAGCTGCCTTCTTGCGACGCTTTGGAGCAGCCTTCTTAGCTGCTGCCTTCTTGCGACGCTTCTTTGGTGCTGCTGTTTTAGCAGCTGCCTTCTTGCGACGCTTTGGAGCAGCCTTCTTAGCTGCTGCCTTCTTGCGACGCTTCTTTGGTGCTGCTGTTTTAGCAGCTGCCTTCTTGCGACGCTTCTTTGGTGCTGCAGGAGCAGCTGCCTTCTTGCGACGCTTCTTTGGTGCAGATTTCTTAGCTGCGGCCATTTACATCTCCTAATCAGAATAGTTCGATCCGTCACCGAACCTGTTCATGGATAAGCGTGTCATTAAATGCAAAAAGTATCCACTATTTTGCGTGATTTTTTACCTGCGTGTCGCAACATTATTTTTTTATATTTTTATGTATTTTCGCAAAATATTGCGGCGAAATTAGCGAATATTTTTAAAAAATATTGAAATTTATTGATTTGGATCTGGATTTTTTGGCAATTTTGCATCTTCAGCGCGAATTCGGCGTTGTTCGACGGCAAATTCGTTGGTTCGGGCATCATATTTTCTAAATTTTGGCATTGCAGCGGCCGCTATCGACACAAATCCGATACAAAGTAGGCCACCGCTTATTACTGAAGTGCGCAGGTTGGTAACCGCCGCAAAAGTTCCGGCCCTCATCTGACCACCAAGTGGTCCAACAGAGTAAGAGAGTAATTCGATTCCGGCCAACCTGCCACGAAGTTCATCCGGTATCGATTGGTTCCAGATCGCACCTCGAAAAAGCGCGCTAACCATGTCAGAGGCACCGGCGAGGGCGAGGAAGATAAAAATTAAGAAGAGCGAATCTGTTGTACCGGCGAGTGTTATTGCGACACCCCATCCAAGTGCTGCGAGATAGACCGCCCGACCATGGAAGTGATAATTCTTTATCCATCCACTAGTCAAAGTAACTATTACAGAGCCAATAGTCCCGGCGGCATAGAAAAATCCAAGGGCCCAGGTTGCATCAATCTCGTCTGCCCAGAATGGAAAGAGTGCATTTGGCATCGCAAAGAACATTGCCGCAAGGTCTACCAAGTAAGTGCCCAGTAGGTCTTTGCGAGAGGTTGCATATTTAATTCCCTCGACCATTGCGCTGAAAGTTGGTGCTGGATTACTTGCCGTAGGTTTAACAGATTTAACTCGGAGAATAATTACTATTGAAAGTACAAAGGTGCAGACATCTACGAGATAGGCAGGCCCCGTGCCAGATGTTGCAAGCAAAATCCCAGCAAGTGCGGGGCCGGTAATAACTCCGAACTGCCATCGCAAAGACATCAGAGCACTTGCCGATGGGAGGTCTTCGTGGCCAACCAACCTTGGCAAGATCGCATCGGCGCTTGGTCGTTGTAACCCATCTAGCGCAGCAAAGCATCCGGCAACTATATAAATCCAGACCAAACTCGGATTGGATTGTTGGCTGTTTATAAAGAGCGAGAGCGTCATCAAGGCCAGAGCAATTTCAGTAAAGAGAATCATCTTTCGGCGATCGACTCTATCTGCCAGGACCCCACCATAAAGTCCAAAAACTATTAGAGGGACTAGCTCTATCGCTCCTACTAGGCCGACGGCGATATATGAGTTGGTTAGCTCTTTGATTTGAAAAGGAATGGCTACGTAGGTGATCATCGAACCGAAATAACTAATCAAGCCAGCGCTCCAGAGTCGCCTAAAGTCGGGATATTTTCGCAGCGGCGAAACATCCATTGAGATCTTCTTTAGCATGGGGGGTAATCTAATTTGAAATTAGTTAAAAGTTTGCTCTGGGCCAGGGAATTGTCCAGAGGAGACATCAGCAGCAAATTCCTTGGCAGCTTCAGTCATCTCTACCCGGAGATTTCGATAGGCCTTTGCCAACTTAGGCGCAGATTTCGTGATCCCCATTAAATCCGTCCAGACCAAGACTTGGGCATCACAGCCGGCACCAGCGCCAATTCCGATAGTTGGAATTGATAGCTCTTTTGTAATTTGAGTAGCAAGCTCAGCTGGCACAAGTTCAAGTACTAAGGCAAAGACTCCGGCAGCTTCTAACGCCTTTGCATCTGCAATAATCCGAGCTGCATCAGCACCGCGCCCTTGGACTTTAAAACCACCAAGTGCATGTACTGATTGTGGGGTCAGACCAAGGTGTCCCATCACCGGAATACCTGCACTAATTAATTTTTCTATTTGGGGGACAACTTTTGTGCCGCCCTCTAATTTAACGGCGTGGGCCTTAGCCTCTTTAAAGAATCGAATCCCGGTAGCAAGAGCGGCATCTGGTCCAGATTCGTAAGAGCCAAATGGAAGATCTGCAACAACCATGGCCCTAGTGGTCGAACGAACAACGGCTCGGGCCAGTGGAATAAGTTCATCAACTGTCACCGGAATTGTGTCGACTTCTCCGAAGAAGTTATTGCCGGCAGAATCCCCGACCAGCAGTACTGGTATCTGGGCCTCGTCAAAGATCTCTGCAGTCATCTGTTCATATGAAGTGAGCATTGCCCACTTCTGCCCTCGACTCTTGTAGCCTGCTAGATCTGAAATAGAAATACGATTATTTAGAGTCATGCTGAGCTCCTGATTTACAAAGATGCGAACTCAAGGCCGGCTTTCGGTCCCTGGTCGAAATTTGCTTACGTATCAAAGTCTAACCAAATCTGATGCAGGTAGGCTAGTCACATGGGATTTTTTCGTAGCGCTTCGGGCAGATATGAAACTGGTCAACTTAGAGTTGCCCTTGCCCAGGTCAATCCAACGCTCGGGGATTTAGCTGGAAATAGCGATCTGATCTGCGAATATGCAGGCAAGGCAGAGGCGGCAGGTGCGCATGTTCTGATCTTCCCAGAGATGGTTATAACTGGTTATCCAGTCGAAGATTTAGCGCTGCGTCAAACTTTTAGAGCGGCGAGCAAAGCGGCGGTTTTGGATGTTGCAGGACGCCTACTAAATCAAGGCGGCGGTGAGATTCTTACCGTGATCGGATATTTGGATGCCAGTCTCGAGGGCCGACCACAAAATGCAATAGCTCTAATTTATCGTGGTGAAATAGTTGCAACATATGTCAAGCACCATCTCCCAAATTATGGCGTCTTTGATGAGTTTAGAAATTTTGTTCCAGGTGATCGCTCGTTAGTTGTTCGCTTGCACGGCATAGATATCGGTCTGGCCATCTGTGAAGATATCTGGGTCGATGGTGGACCAGTTGCAGAGTTAAGGCAGCGAACTCCTGGACTTGTTCTAGTCCCAAATGGCAGTCCCTTTGAACGTGCCAAAGAAGATGTCCGACAACTCCTTGTGCGAAGGCGCGCAATAGATATTGGTGCGCCACTTGTTTATGTAAATATGACAGGTGCCCAAGACGATCTTGTATTTGATGGCGATAGCGCTGTGGCAACTGCTGATGGAAAGATACTTGCAAGAGCCCCACAGTTCTTTGATGGCCTTATGGTCGTAGATTTAGATCTCCAAGTTGCGACTAGCAATCCTGATGTAGTCCTAAGTCAAGAACCACTCAAGCCTTACAAGAAAATTACCCATGGGATAGCCCATCCAATGAGCGATTCGGCGCAGAGTTGGCAGGCACTTGTAATTGGATTACGTGACTATGTTGAGAAGAATAATTTTAAGAGTGTAATTGTGGGCCTCTCTGGTGGAATCGACTCGGCCCTTGTCGCAACTATTGCAGCAGATGCGATTGGCGCAGAACGAGTATTCGGAGTTGGCCTGCCGAGTCGATACTCATCTGATCATTCGTTAAGTGATGCTGCTGAATTAGCAAAAAATATTGGGCTAAGTTATCGAGTTATTGAGATTGAACCAATGGTTGCTACTTTCCTATCTCAACTTGGACTCACCGGGATTGCTGAAGAGAATCTTCAGGCCCGAGTTCGCGGAACTACTTTGATGGGCCTATCAAATCAAGAGGGCCATCTAGTTTTGGCCACCGGAAATAAATCTGAACTGGCAGTTGGCTACTCAACTTTGTATGGCGATGCTGTTGGGGGATATGCACCAATCAAAGATCTCTTCAAATCTGAAGTCTGGTCCCTGGCAAAATGGCGAAATAGCCAGGCAGTTAAGAATGGCTACATTGCGCCAATTCCCGAGAATTCGATCTCCAAAGAGCCAAGTGCCGAACTTCGCCCAGATCAGAGGGACACTGACTCACTTCCAGATTATTTAACCTTAGATAAAATTCTCCATATTTATATTGAAGAGGACTTGGGCTTAGCTGGAGTTCTGGCTGCTGGATTTGAATTAGAACTAGCCACCAAGATAATCCGCATGGTCGATGCCTCTGAATACAAGCGCCGCCAATATCCACCGGGCACAAAGATAACTAAGCGTGCCTTTGGGAGAGATCGCAGATTGCCGATTACCTCTGCCTGGCGTGAGCGCAATTAGACAATTGCCATAAACTTATTTAGTATTTGTCCAAGGTCACGAGTTCCAGTTTTTAGCCCCGGCTTACTGGACGGCAACCCTCCACCACGGTGGGGTGCTCCGGGTGAAGACCAGGTCAGTTGCAAATTGCAATTGGCAAGCGTGGGTAACGAATAAATAACGCTACCCCCTTAATTTCTGGGAGGTCTGTAATGTCATTTTCACTAGATAAAGCTTCATTTGAGACTCGTCAGGTTCATGCTGGGCAAGTTCCTGATCCAACAACTGGTGCGCGCGCATTGCCGCTGTATCAAACAACTGCATATCAATTCCGCGATACAAAACATGCAGCAGATCTATTTGGATTAGCCGAGCTAGGAAATATCTATACCCGCATCATGAACCCAACTCAAGATGCTGTTGAACAACGGATTGCTTCACTTGAAGGTGGCGTTGCCTCACTTCTCGTAGCTTCAGGTTCTGCCGCAACTACCTATGCAGTATTGAACGTTGCCGAAGCGGGCGACCATATTGTTTCATCACCAAGTCTCTACGGCGGAACTTATAACTTATTTCACTACACACTTCCAAAGTTCGGCATCGAAGTTTCTTTTGTTGAAAACCCAGATGATCCTGCTTCGTGGCAAGCTGCTGTAAGGCCAAATACCAAAGCCTTCTTTGGTGAGACGATTGCGAATCCAAAGAATGATGTACTAGATATTCAGACCATTGCAGATATTGCTCACAAAAATGGCGTACCGCTAATTGTCGATAACACAGTCGCTACACCATTTACTATCCGCCCAATAGAACACGGCGCAGATGTAGTTGTTCACTCTGCAACAAAGTTCCTATCAGGTCACGGAAACTCGGTAGTTGGTGCGATCGTAGATGCCGGAAAGTTTGATTATGCCCAGCATAAAGATCGCTTCCCAGGCTTCAATCAGCCGGACCCTAGCTACAACGGCCTGGTTTATGCCCAAGCACTTGGCGTTGGATCAGCCTTTGGCGCCAACCTCTCTTACATCTTTAAGATCCGTCTGACACTTCTCCGCGATACTGGCGCTGCTGTTAGCCCATTTAATGCTTGGTTATTGGCGCAAGGACTTGAAACTCTCTCACTTCGCATCGAGCGCCATGTTTCAAATGCAAAGACCTTGGCCACTTGGCTTGAGAAGCAGCCACAAGTTGAGAAGGTTAACTACGCATCACTTCCATCTTCACCTTGGCACAAATTGGCAACTAAGTATGCGCCAACAGGATCTGGCTCAGTTCTCTCCTTTGAAATCAAGGGTGGTATCGAGGCTGGTCAAAAGTTTGTAGAGGCGCTAAAGCTGCACTCACATGTTGCCAATATTGGTGATGTCCGCTCACTTGTGATTCACCCAGCCTCGACAACTCACTCACAGCTATCTCCTGCTGAGCAATTAACTGCTGGAGTAACGCCAGGACTTATCCGATTATCTGTAGGAATAGAGAACATCGAAGATATTAAAGCTGATATCACCGATGGTTTCGCCGCAGCAAAATAAATAATCTGCGAAACTGACTTCATGGAATCTGACTGTAATTGTCATATCACTGGGGCGTGGCTTGAAACCCATAGCCCTGGTGATCGGCGATTTCTAAAAGTTGGGGACCTTGAACTTGAATCTGGTGAAAAACTTTTAGACACAACTATTGCCTATCAGAGCTGGGGAGAGTTAAACGCTGCTGGTGATAATGCAATTCTGGTCAATCATGCTTTAACTGGCTGGTCTGATGTTCCATCATGGTGGCCTTCGATGGTAGGGCCAGGTCTGCCATTAGATAGCGATAAATATTTCATCATCTGTCCTAATGTAATTGGTGGCTGTCAGGGAAGTACTGGCCCATCGACTATTGCGCCAGATGGGGAGCGTTGGGGTTCGAGATTTCCAACGCTCACGATTAGAGATATGGTCGCAGCCGAACTTGCACTCACAGATGCCCTCGGTATCTCGCACTATGTACTTGCAGTAGGTCCATCACTAGGTGGAATGCGCGCTCTTGAATGGGCAATCGAACATCCAACAAGAGTCAATGCGATCTGCACAATTGGCTCATCGGCCGTTGCGACCGGCGATCAGATCGGCGCGGCCTCAATTCAAATTAGAGCAATAAAATCTGATCAGAACTTTAAAAGCGGTGATTATTATGGGCAAGAGCAAGGACCAACTGAGGGGATGGGAATTGCTAGGCGAATTGCCCATTTAACTTATCGAACTGAGACCGAGATGGATGTTCGCTTTGGCCGAGAGCTTCAGGGAGATGACACTGGGCGTTATGCCGTTGAGTCCTACCTTGATCACCAGGCCTCAAAGCTGGCAAAGAGATTTGATGCCAATACCTATATCGCTCTAACCGAGGCGATGAATTCACATGATGTCGGACGGGATCGAGGCGGGGTAGCGGAAGCGCTAAGTACGATAAAGATCCCAGTCATTGTTATCTCAATCGACTCAGATCGCCTCTTCTGGCCGCGATTACAGGAAGAGATTGTTGAATTGACCCCTACCGCGCTGCCATTAGTGACTATTTCCTCACCTTTTGGCCATGATGGCTTTCTTATTGAGGTCGAAACTGTCGGAAATGTCCTCAGAGATGCGCTCGCCATCGGCCTTAAGGGCAATTTAGGAAGAATTTAGGAAAATAGATTTTAGGCATGAGCGTTTTGCGATGTGCATAAATGCCTGTGGACAATTTATAATATACCCAAGCAAGTTTCGCTGGCCCGATCAGAGGCCAGGCAAACCAAAGGATAAATTGTGGCTGGAATTCGTGCGCAAAAAAGCGGCGCTAGTAGTAAGAAAGTTGCAGCCAAGAAGGTTGCCGCTAAGAAAACTGCCGTAAAAAAAACTGCAAAGAAAGCTACAACTAAAAAAATCGTAAAGAAGTCAGCCGGATCTCGTCGCTTTCCAACGAAGGCTGAACTCGAAGCCTTAAAGTTGGGAGAAGCTGCAAAGAGCGAGAAGAAATCTGCGCCAAAAACCGGTGGGAGAAAACTATTTCCAACTAAGGCCGAACTTGAAGCCAAGCGAATGGCGGCGCTCGGGATTAAAACTCCTGTTGAAGGAAAAGCTGGTAAGAGAATTGTTACAAAGATTGATGGCGAAGATGTTGAACTCGAAGATGTTGAACTCGAAGATGTTGAAACACTCGTTGAAGAAGTTAAAGGGATTATTGAAGAGGAGAAAGAGAGTGAAATTCGCGTCGTAAATGTCGCCGAAGAGTCACAGAATGAAGCAAACGCATTCACAATTAAGGATTCTGAAGAAGATGATGCCCCGGTTCAGACGGTTCTGACAGCTGGTGCAACTGCCGACCCAGTTAAGGATTATTTAAAGCTAATTGGTCGGGTGCCACTTCTAAATGCTGAGATGGAAGTTGATCTCTCGCTACGTGTTGAGGCTGGCCTCTTCGCTGAAGAGATTATTAAGCATGAGAAGAAGATTGATCGGAAATATAAGCGTGAATTAGAGCAATTAGTACTAGATGGAAAGCGCGCCAAGAATCATTTACTTGAAGCAAACCTTCGCCTAGTGGTCTCACTTGCAAAGCGCTATACCGGTCGCGGTATGTTGTTCTTGGATTTAATTCAAGAGGGCAATCTCGGTTTAATCCGCGCTGTAGAAAAGTTTGATTACACCAAGGGCTATAAGTTCTCGACATATGCAACTTGGTGGATTCGCCAAGCAATTACTCGTGCGATGGCTGATCAAGCAAGAACTATTCGTATTCCAGTCCACATGGTTGAAGTAATTAATAAGCTTGCGCGCGTACAGCGCCAGATGCTTCAAGATCTTGGCCGCGAACCAACACCAGAAGAGCTAGCGAAAGAGCTAGATATGACCCCGGAGAAGGTTGTTGAAGTTCAGAAGTATGGTCGCGAACCAATCTCACTTCACACACCACTTGGCGAAGAAGGTGATTCAGAGTTCGGTGATTTGATTGAAGATTCTGAAGCAATTGTTCCTGCAGATGCAGTCTCATTTACCTTGCTACAAGAACAACTTCACTCAGTTCTTGGGACGCTATCGGAACGTGAAGCCGGCGTAGTAAAGATGCGCTTTGGACTTACAGATGGCCAACCAAAAACTTTGGATGAAATCGGTAAGGTTTACAGCGTTACCCGTGAGCGGATCCGCCAAATTGAATCCAAGACAATGTCCAAACTTAGACACCCATCAAGGTCGCAAGTCCTTCGTGATTACCTAGATTAAGAGAGAGAAACATGAGCGATAAAGTCCAACTTAGATTTAAAGAGAATGGTCCTATAAGAGTAAGTGGCAGCGTCGATATTGTTGATGCGCAAGGCAAGGTCATTGAGAGTAAATCTGACTTCTCATTGTGTCGCTGTGGGCTATCGAAAACTAAGCCATTTTGCGACGGCTCACACAATGGAAATTTTGAGGCCTCCGAAGGCCTTGGCAATTAATTAAGTAGGTAAATTTTTAGTTGGTGTTAGATGAGACCGCAGATAATTTGTCGGTTTCATCTTGAATAACTTTGACAACTGGCTTTAGCTTCTCAGCATATTCTTTAGCATGATGTCCGCAGAACAAGAGCTCACCACCGTTTAGCAGTACGGCACGAACATATGCCTGGGCTCCGCAGCGATCACAACGATCAACAGCATTGAGCGGTGTGGTTTCGAGAATCAGTTGCTCGGTCATTTCGCTCCTTTTTAGTGCTAGCTCTTTTTAATTAACCGGAGTTAATTACCTAGGGGAACATCAAACCACTAAACCTTTATTCCCCGCTCGTTTAATTTGTTAAATTCACGCTCGGGCGTGTCATAAATCCCACATAATTTGCCGTAAATGGCCTGATTAAATAATTCTGGCCCAAGGTATTGCAATCAACCAAGAAAATCACCCTTTACAAGATAACCTTCATCTCCGTGGCTACCGACGATCTTGCATCAACTACTGAGAATGGCTATAACGCCAAAGATCTTGCGGTCCTTGAAGGTTTAGATGCAGTACGCAAGCGCCCTGGAATGTATATCGGAACAACTGATTCCCGCGGGCTCATGCACTGCCTCTGGGAGATTATTGATAACTCGGTAGATGAAGCTCTCGCTGGACACTGCAAGAACATTGAAATTAATCTGGAATCAGATGGCTCGGTCGAAGTACACGATGATGGTCGTGGGATCCCAGTTGATAAAGAGCCAAAGACTGGTCTAACTGGCGTCGAAGTTGTTATGACCAAGTTGCATGCTGGTGGAAAATTTGGCGGCGGCTCATATGCTGCCTCCGGAGGATTGCACGGTGTTGGTGCATCTGTAGTTAATGCGCTTGCTTCAAGGCTAGATGTAGAAGTTGATCGTAATGGAAAAATTTATTGGATGTCATTTCAACGCGGCAATGCGGGAATTTTTGAGGGCGACGACCCAAAGGCTTTGTTCACTGAATCTTCAGGGCTTAGAGTTATTGGAAAAGTTAGTACAAAGGTAACTGGCACACGAATCAAGTGGTGGGCAGATCGTCAGATATTTCTGAAAGAGGCCGAACTTGCAATTGAAGATATTCACGCTCGCGCCCGTCAAACTTCTTATTTAGTGCCTGGGCTAACGCTCACCGTAAACGATAATCGGAGCAAGACAAAGAGTTCAGAGAAATTCTTTCACAAAGGCGGCATCTCCGAGTTCTGTTCTTTCTTGCGCCCCGATGATCCAATTGGTGAGGTAATTAGACTTTCAGGCTCAGGTGAATATACCGAAACGGTTCCGGTGCTTGACGAAAAAGGTCACATGATGCCAACAGAGGTTAGCCGTGAGATGGACGTTGATATCGCGCTGCAATGGGGCAATGGCTATGAGAACACCATGTCGAGCTTTGTAAATATTATTGCTACACCTAAGGGCGGGGCACATGTTCAAGGCTTTGAGCGCGCTATCACCAAAGCATTTAATGACGCACTTCGTGCAACTAAGACGCTTAAGAACAACGAGGCTGATGTAATTAAGGATGATGTCCTTGAAGGTTTAACATCGGTTGTAACGGTTCGAATGTCAGAGCCACAATTTGAAGGTCAGACTAAAGAGGTACTCGGAACTACAGCTGCGACCAAGATTGTGGCTACTGTGGTTGCCGAGGAGATGAAGAAATTCTTTGCAACAACTAAGCGAATTGATAAAGCCACTGGAAAGGTGGCTCTAGAGAAAGTCGCTAGTGCATCTAGAACACGTATCTCGGCTCGAGCCCATAAAGATATCCAGCGCCGCAAAAATGCCCTTGAAAGTTCATCGCTTCCAACAAAACTTTCAGATTGCAGATCCGATGACACTGATCGCACCGAGCTCTATATCGTTGAGGGCGACTCAGCTCTGGGCACTGCGAAGGCAGCGCGTAACTCAGAATTCCAAGCAATCTTGCCAATTCGTGGAAAGATTCTAAATGTTCAGAAAGCTTCGCTATCGCAGATGCTTGAGAACAATGAGTGCGCGTCAATAATTCAAGTCATCGGCGCCGGCTCTGGTCGTTCATTTACCTTAGAAGATGCCCGGTACGGTCGAATTATTCTGATGTCTGATGCTGATGTAGATGGTGCACATATCCGCTGCCTACTTCTAACTCTGCTCTCACGTTATATGCGTCCATTAATAGAGGATGGACGCGTATTTGCTGCGATGCCTCCTCTGCATCGAATCGAAGTTGTTGGCGGCAAGCGTGGGGAAGTTCATTACACGTATTCCGATGATGAGAGGAAGAAGCTGAATGCAGATTTAACGAAAGCCGGAAAACGTTGGAAGGAACCAATTCAACGTTACAAAGGTCTGGGCGAGATGGATGCCGATCAGCTTCGCGAAACCACAATGGATCCCGCACATCGCACCCTGCGTCGCATCACAATGAATGATGCAACGGCAGCAGAGGCCATGTTCGAGCTCTTAATGGGCAACGAGGTTGCACCTCGCAAAGAATTTATCTCCACCGCTGACATTGCCAGAGATCGAATCGACGCTTAAAGAGTTCGGCCGCGCTCTAACTGTTCTGGCCAAGGAATGTTTATACCCAGTTTTTCTGCTGCAAAGAGTGGCCACCTTGGATTTCTAAGCATCGCTCGCGCAAGAAATACTGCATCAACTTCACCAGATTCGATTAGATGTTGAGCCTGATCTGGTTCCGTTATTAAGCCAACTCCGGTCGTTGGGATTCCAACTTCACTGCGAATTGCGGTTGCAAATGGAACTTGAAAGCCAGGTGCTGGCTTAATTGGGGCGCCATGAATATTTCCGCCAGTTGAAACATCAATAAGATCCACGCCCAATTCCTTTAGCTTCGAGGCTAGCTCGACAGAATCAATTAAATTCCAACCATGCTCAACCCAGTCAGATGCCGAGATCCTCACAAATAATGGAACTTTATCCGAAATTGCTATGCGAACTGCCTCGACAGTTTCAAGTAAGAACTTTGTGCGGCCTGCAAAATCTCCACCATATTCATCGCTCCGCTTATTGGAGACAGGTGAGTAGAACTGGTGGAATAAATATCCGTGGGCAGCGTGAATTTCGATTACATCAAAACCAACGGATATTGCACGCTTTGAAGCTTCAACAAATTCGGCTACCAACACTTTTATTTCAGGAACTGTAATCTCTCGAGGTACGGCATAGCCGTGATAAGCAATCGCTGATGCTGAGACACACTGCCAGCCGCCCTCTTCAGGTGAAGCCATTAGATGATCATCGTTAGGTAACATCGTTGAACCTTTCCGGCCGGCATGGGCTAGTTGGATTCCAATCTTTACATTCTGCGAGTGGGCGAAATCAATCATTGGTTTAAATGCTTGGGCATGTGAATCATCTTGAATAGATGGACAGCCAATTGAAATTCGACCTTCTGGTACTACTCCAGTTGCCTCAACCATTAGCAAACCTGGTCGGCCACTTGCAAGAGAACCAAGATGGATTCGGTGCCATTCACCCACGAGGCCATCTTTGGCCGAATATTGGCACATCGGGGATACCCATGCTCGATTTTCGAATTTAACTGAGCGCAGAGTTAGTGGATCGAATAAATTAGACACACCAAAATCTTAGTGCAACCTATTGGATAACACTCATTTAACTTCAGCCAATCGAGCTTTAACAAGTGACAGGATTAACTTGGAATCAACTTTCCAGTCATTTGGAATTCCGATAGTTTTCTTGAGCACAACTAAATCACTCATCCTAGGCGCGAAATCAGCAATTACATTTGCGCTCCACGGCGATATCAAAATTCGCTTACTTGAAGCCGAAGCCCCAAATACATATTGACCGTTAATGCGCAGCATTGGTTGATTCCAAGCAATTACAAGTTCAGCCTGTGGGTATTTATTGATAATCACTTTGAAAATTGCACGTATGGTTCTTGCTTGTTCTGAAGTGACTGACTTGTTAAAGGCCGTTTGAGTTTCAAAACGCTTTGCCGATTTCGAGCCACGGGAATGCATAACGAGAGCGTTGGCATGGGCTTGTGAAAAGCCAAAGTTCTCTCGGAGGTGGGCAATTTGTTCTGCATACTTAGCATCAGAGAGCTTTGCCATTACCTTAAACCAGTAGGCCATTTTTTCGCCGTAGCGTCTTTCGATTGCGGGGAAGTGGGCTTCCCTACTTGCATCTTTATATGCCACGGAGCAACATTACCGAATTTTCAGAATCAACTTGCCGGTAGATGTGCGGTTCTCCAAATTTAAGTGCGCATCAGATGCCTGGCTTAGGGCGTAACTCGCAACAATTGCAATTTTTAAGTCATTACGCAGAAAGGCAGCGAAGACGTCATTGGCGCGCCAGAGTAATTCTTCTCTGGTGGCAACAAAATCAGCGAGGGTTGGCCTGGTTAAAAAAATCGAACCAGTAGAAATTTTCATTATCTCGATGGGTTCGACTTGGCCACTTGCAGCGCCAAAAATAGCAAATGTTCCTCTGCGGCCAAGAGCCTGCAACCCTTGTTCAAAGGTGCTCTGTCCTACGCCATCGTAGATAACGTTCACACCCTTGCCATCAGTAAATTCCTTCACGCGAATTGCAAAATCTTCGTAGCCAATTGCTAAGTCTGCTCCTGCAGATCTTGCTAAGTCTTGCTTCGCCGCAGTAGATGCAGTGGCAATTACTCGGCCGCCAAGTGACTTTATATATTGTGTTAACAATAATCCAACACCACCAGCACCTGAATGAACAAGGGCTGTATCACCTGGGTTAATTCTGTATGAATCTCTGGTCAAATAATGCGCAGTCATTCCTTGAAGCAGGAGCGCAATAGCATCTTCATCGGCAATATCTTCTGGAATCGGAATCAAACTGGCCGCTGGAATCGCAGCAAATTCCGCGTATCCGCCACTTGCCATAACCCAACCAACTCGCATTCCAATCTGTAAATCTTCTGCTGCATCTGCTCCAAGTTCAGAAATTGTGCCTATACCTTCAACACCTGGAGTAAATGGGAGGCTCTGCGGATATCTGCCAAGGCGATGGTAGATATCAATGAAATTAACGCCTGCTATAGAAACTTTAATCAGCGCTTGAGTTGCCGTAATAGTGGGAGGATCAATTTCGGATAAGCGCAGAACCTCAGGACCACCGACTTCTGAGATCTGAATTGCTTTCATATAGTCCTAGGCAATACGTGTACGGCGCGGTGTTGCAAAGTTCTTGGATACCTCATCTAGTTCGAGTGAGACCTGAGCTTTTATTGCCTCTTCTGAGGCAAGTAGCGTCTTTAGCTTTGTCACAATCGCCTTAAGATCTTTCTGCTCAGTTTCAAGCTCTAGCTTGCTTAACTTAGTTAGGCGACGAAGTGGCATATCAAGGATGTAGGTAGCCTGCTCATCAGAGAGCTTGTAGGCCTTTATTAAAGCCGCCTTAGCTTCAGGTGCATCTTGGGCAGCTCGGATCAACTTAATTACCTTGTCGATATCGATAATCGCCTTTAATAATCCATCAACCAAATTCAAGCGGTTCTCGGCCTTGGCCTTACGAAATTCAGATCGGCGACGAATAACTTCTATTCGGTGATCTATGAAGACCTGGAGTAACTCTTTTAACCCTAAGGTAAGTGGCTTTCCACCGACGAGAGCAACGGCGTTGACGGAGAATTGATCTTCCATCGGGGTTAATCTAAAGAGGTTTGCAAGGACTTCCTCTGGCTCATAACCATTCTTAATTTCTACTACAACCTTGGTCCCTTGCTGACCATCGGATAGGTCAACGATGTCAGAGATACCCTGGATCTTCTTTGCCTTAACTAAATCTGCAATCTTCTCAACAATCTTCTCTGGTCCGATGTTGTAGGGGAGTTCGGTTATGACTAGCCCCTGTTTTCTGGCAGTGACTTTCTCAATAGCAACTGTTGCCCGAACCTTGAATGCGCCGCGACCACCCTCGTAGGCATCAACGATGCCCTCTTTGCCAACTATTTCGCCTCCAGTTGGGAAATCAGGAGCCGGCACAAATTTCATTAGCGCTTTAAGGGTAGCTTTGGGATTTTTAATTAAATGTTTTGTAGCTGCAATTACCTCACCTAGATTGTGAGGCGCCATATTTGTCGCCATTCCTACAGCGATACCAGTGGCTCCATTTACGAGAAGGTTTGGAAATGCCGCTGGCAGCACCTGTGGTTCTTGAATTTGGCCATCGTAGTTTGAACCAAAATCAACAGTATCTTCATCGGATTCATCAACCATTGCCATTGCAGCTGCGGCGAGACGAGATTCGGTATAACGCATTGCAGCTGGACCGGCATCTAGTGAACCAAAATTTCCGTGGCCATCAATTAGCGGAAGGCGCATTGAGAAGCTCTGAGCCATTCGAACCATTGCATCATAAATTGCGCTATCACCATGTGGATGCAACTTACCCATTACTTCACCAACAGCTCGCGCACACTTTACGTGGCCCTTATCTGGACGAAGTCCCATCTCAGACATCTGATGAAGGATGCGACGTTGAACTGGTTTTAAGCCATCGCGGGCATCAGGAAGTGCACGGGAATAAATAACGGAGTATGCATACTCGAGAAATGATTCCGACATCTCAGTTGAGACATCAATATCAATTATTCGACCTGGGTTCTCACCTGGTTTCGGGAGAACGGCTTTTGGAGTTTTTGCCATGATGCGTATCTTGCCAATGATTTACGGAATTAGTCGGTAGCGACTCGGGTTAAAGAAAGGGCCGGGCTCCAACTAATGCGACACATTTGCCTGCAAGGTCAGCTCCAGATTCTAAAGCGCCAATTAGCGGCCCGTTATTAGCCCAAATCGAAATAAAACCAGCAGCAAAGGCATCGCCAGCACCAGTTGTGTTTAATACCGTTGTCTTCCTCGCCTCAACTTGAATTAATTGGCCACCTCGACTTTGTCCGAGCGCACCATTAGATCCCCGCTTTATTACAACAGTATTTACTCTACTAAGTAATTGCGAAGCTGCATCTATCGGATTTTCTTTACCAGTCAAGAAGTGCGCCTCTTCTTCATTCAAAATAATTGTGTCAATAAATTCAAGCCATTCATTAGCTGGGCTAACCCCAACATCCATTAGTACGCCAACTGTTGCGGGATCGAGAATAATGGGAAGACCAGCGCTCTTTACCGCTTGAATAATTTGCATTACGCCATCGTGAGAACTGGGATTAATCAATGAATATGCAGAGAGATATACCGCAGTAAATTGCGATAGATCAGGTAAGTCAGAGAGTCCGAGGCCGGCATTTGCTCCAGAATCTGGAAACATTGTTCGCTCGCCTTCGCTGCCAACAATTACGACTACTACGCCGGTGTTCATATTATTGATCACTTTCGAAGAGTGCTCCACGCCGTAGGCATCCAACTCAGAAATTAGAGTCTGCCCAGCAGCGTCATCACCGATTCTCGTCACTAAGTAAGAAGGTGTTTTATTGTAAGCAAGCCAGGAGGCAACATTCGCGGCAGCACCGCCGCCTTGGGTAGAAATCCTCGCCCTAGTCTCTAAACCCTCAACGATTGGGCGATTAAGTAGGACGATTACATCCAACATAATGTCACCGATGCAGAGAATTTTCTTAGCTGACATTGTTACCTAGAGGGCGCAGGCAATCTCTGCGGCTAGCTTCGAATTAGCCCTGATTATTTCGATATTTACTCGCAGAGACTCACCTTTACTGGTTGTATGGAAATGCTCAAGTAGAAATGGAGTTACCTCTTTACCAGTCACATGCCCAGAGGTTGCGAGGGTTAAACCACTCTCCAAAATTTCATTATGTAATTTTAAATCCATCTGATTCGTAACTGGATTGGCGACAATAATCGCCGTGGAATCTGTAGCTAAGTTCTGGCGGAGCCCCCAAATTCTTGCAATTTCGCCAACGCTCTCGACTCGGTGCTCGATTGTGAATCCAGAATCGGTGAGATAGAAACCAGGAAAGTTATTAGTTTTGAAGCCGAGAACTGGAATTGCAAGGGTCTCCAACCGTTCAAGGGTTCCTGCAACATCTAAAATTGACTTAACTCCCGCACACACAATAATAATTTTGGTATTTGCCAATTCAGTTAAGTCAGCAGACTCATCATAAAGATTGCCACGATGCACACCGCCAAGACCACCAGTTGCAAAAACATCAATATCTGCAAGATGTGCAATATGAGATGTGGCAGCAACTGTTGTGGCTGCGCTTCTACCCGCTGCGCAAATTATTGCAAGATCTCTAGTTGAAGCTTTCACAATATTCTCATCATTTGCAATGCGAATGAGTTGATCTGCTTCCAGGCCAACGAAGATTTCACCATCAATGATCGCAATTGTTGCTGGCGTTGCCCCCTGGCTTCGAACAATCTCCTCAACTTCTCTGGCAACCTCAAGGTTTGTCGGACGGGGTAGACCATGCGAAATAATTGTGGATTCGAGAGCAACAATTGGCCGGCCCTGACTCTTGGCGGCGGAAACTTCCTTCGAATATTTAATCACCAGGGCAGATTACAGCAGGCAATTGGGCAGGTGTTAAACAGGGGTATTCAAGTTAGGGCAAGATAGCGCCATGAATCCACGGAATTTGGCAGCGCTATCAAATTCCATTTTCGCTTCCCTTCAAGTTGCGGGCACATCAAATGAACTTGGTTTTGCTGAAAATCCTGGCGCCCGTGAATGCTTATTGCTTATTGATGGAATGGGTAGCGAGCTCATAAAACAGTATGGCGCACAATTTCCAATCTTCAATGAACTTAAATCGCTTCCTAATTTGGGCTCACACTTCCCATCAACTACTGCAACAAATCTCTCATCACTTGGAACTGGAGCTCCTCCTGGAGTCCACGGAATGCTCGGTTACACAGTTCGAGTTCCAAGAAGTGGTGAACCAGGGCGCCTGCTCAACTCCCTTAAATGGGATGAGCGCGTGGATCCAGTAATTTGGCAGAAAGTCCCAACGCTCTTCGAACGCGCAACAGCTCAAGGAATTGTAGTTTCACATATTGCAGCGAAACGATATGAAGGCTCTGGTTTCACCCAAGCAGCGCTGCGTGGGGCAAAGTATCTTGGCGCTAATCAGATTGCTGAAATTATTGAGAATACTGTTGCAGCAATGCAGCCCGCGCCAGCGTTCTCCTACGTATATATCAATCATTTGGATGCCGCAGGCCATGACGATGGAGTCGGCTCTGAGAAATGGCTGCTTGCCCTATCTATAGTTGCAGAATTAATAACAGGACTTCGAGATCGCCTACCTAAGGGGACAAGACTCTGGGTGACCGCCGACCACGGAATGATAAATGTGGGCGAGAAAATAATTCTGGGTCAAGACAATGAACTAATGCAGAGCGTCACTCTGGTTGGTGGTGAACCTAGGGCGCGACACATCTATGTAAAAAATGGCGCGATTGGTGAGACAGTTTCAATTTGGCGTGAGTTCTTAGGTTCAAAGGCTGAAGTTCTAAGTCGCGATGAGGCAATATCGGCAAATCTATTTGGCCGAGTTACATCAATAGATAGCAGCGAGCGGATGGGAGATCTAATCGCGATTGCGAAGGGGGAGGCAATCCTGATCGATCCTTCTCGCATAAAAGAAGAGAGCAAGATGGTTGGCCATCACGGCGGGTTGGAAGCGGCAGAAGTAGATATTCCGCTCTTCTCGCACCAGAATTAATTTTGCGAATTATTCGTCTTCAGGTTTTGAGCCACCGAACATAATGTCATCCCAAGATGGCAATTTTGGCCTGGTCACAATTCCATCTTTAGCCGGGTCTGATTCATCAACGATGTCAATATCTAATTCTTCTGCAAAGTACTCTTCATCTTCTCCAATTTCATTCTCAATTTGAGTTGTTATTTCGGTAACAGTTACCTCTTGGCGAACTGCAACTAATCTAGGGGCAAGAGATGGCGGGGTAGTAGGAGCAAATGGAGTTTGTTGATTTGAATTTACAAAGCCATGAGTCTGCGTCTTGGGGCGCGATTCTTTTGCTTCCCCAGCAATCCATCTTGCAGAATCATCTAGAGCGGTAAGGATTCGATTTCCTAATTCAAAGTTCCAATTTGCCTGCGCCGTACCATCGATATTTGGGTAATGGAGAACAATTTTCCAGGTGCCATCAACATTTCGATGGCTATTCCATTCGACAAGTTCCATATCCACGCCGTGGTTTGAGAGCTGGATAAACGCGGCATCTTCAAGAATTGGCGAATTTGCTTCGCGACTGAGATTAGATTTAAGTGCGTTCTCAATTACATATGCGCGTTCTTGCAGAATTGGTCCGGCGAATTTCTCAATTTTCTCTATCTGCCAATCAGTAGTTCTAGATATTGAACCCATACTCTCGCCAGCGCGGAGCCTGGCCTGAATCTCTTTAACGCTAAAAGTCGGGCGCTCGTCTATGGGCAGAACCGAGACCAACCTTGGCGCCGTAATCGCTGACTTTAAATCTTCAGTAATTGGAAGTGTAAATTTTTCACCTTGAGCGTCTACCAGCTCTATTGAGGGAGTACTTGACGACCGGCCAACTAATTTAAGCTCGGCTGGGTTTCGAGATATTTCATCGCTCACGGGTGTAACTCTGCCACAGGGGGTGGGAAAATGTGGGTAGCAACGAGTGGTTAAATTCTCTAATGAAGAGTGAAATTAAAGCCGAACTTCTAGATCTGGCCACTGATATTGCCAAAGCAGCAGGAGATCTGCTTATGGCTCGGCCTGATGTCTTTGATTTAGAGATGAAGTCCTCAGCAATCGATTTTGCCACTCAGATGGATTTAGCCAGTGAGAAATTGATTGTTGCTAAAATCTTAGAAGCCCGACCAGATGATGGAATTATTGGCGAAGAGGGATCTGCGATACCTTCGAAATCGGGAGTTACCTGGGTAATTGATCCACTGGACGGAACTGTTAACTATTTTTAT
>ERZ889217.662-NODE-662-length-19821-cov-11.303703_pt1 | contig 19821 bp, 17 predicted proteins | sample MGYA00521098_ERZ889217 | MGnify/ENA primary metagenome ERZ889217 (study PRJEB32303, sample SAMEA104408613) | aquatic metagenome | biome: Brackish water; feature: Pelagic; material: water | place: Baltic Sea | collected 2014-06-10T22:04:00 | depth 2,362 m ... | reverse complement strand
TCGTATACTGACATCTGCTGGTTGTGTCGGTGTGTTGGTTTTCTTATTCTTGTGTCAACCCAAGCTCTGAATGAATCCTGAAAAATACACGATTAAGCTCCGCGAGGCTCTGAACTCGGCCTTGGCCCTTGCCACAAACAAAGAGAACCCAGAGATCACGACCGAGCATTTTCTTTTGGTGCTGCTTGAGCAATCCGACGGGTTGGCGCGGCCGCTCTTGGAAAAGCTCGGGGTGTCACTTTCTTCTTTGGAAGGGCGTTTGAAGGATGTCCTCACCGGATTTGCCAAGGTGCGCGGCGCCGCCCAACCGCATCTTTCCCAAGAGCTCCGCAAGCTGCTCGATGAGGCTGAGTCAGAGATGGCCGCGCTGAAGGATGAATTCACGAGCGTCGAACATTTTCTGCTGGCCCTTCTGGGATCAAATTGCACAACTGCAAAGTTGATCAAAGATTCAGGGGTCACCCGAGACAAGCTCATGAAAGCGCTTGTTGAGGTACGAGGGAGCCAGCGGGTTACGGACCAGGATCCTGAAGGAAAATACCAGACCCTCGAAAAATACGGACGCGATCTCACCGCATTGGCGCGGAAGGGAAAGATCGACCCTGTGATCGGGCGTGATGATGAAATCCGTCGTACAATGCAGGTGCTCTCCCGACGCTCGAAAAACAATCCTGTTCTTATCGGCGAACCCGGAGTGGGCAAAACGGCGATTGTCGAAGGTCTCGCCCGCCGCATCGTAAGCGGTGATGTGCCCGAATCCCTCAAGAACAAGCGACTTATTGCGATGGATATCGGCTCTATGGTTGCCGGTGCGAAGTTTCGCGGTGAATTTGAAGACCGCTTGAAGGCATTTTTGAAGGAAGTTACGGCCAGCGAGGGGGAGGTAATCCTATTTATTGACGAACTCCACACGATTGTAGGGGCTGGGGCCGCGGAGGGCTCGATGGACGCTTCAAATCTTCTCAAACCCCAACTCGCTCGTGGCGAACTCCGCACGATCGGGGCAACAACTCTCGATGAATACCGTAAATACATCGAGAAGGACGCCGCACTCGAGCGACGCTTCCAGCCCGTTATGGTGAACGAACCCTCGGTTGAGGACACGATTGCCATCCTGCGCGGGTTGAAAGAGCGGTACGAGGTCCATCATGGCGTACGAATTCAGGATGCCGCCATCATCGCCGCCGCAGTCTTGAGTGATCGATATATCAGTGACCGTTTTCTTCCGGACAAGGCGGTCGATCTCATGGACGAGGCCGCAGCGCGGTTGAAGATAGAACTCGAATCGCTGCCTACAGAGATCGACGAACTTGAGCGCGAGACGATGCAACTCGAGATGGAGCGCGAGGCATTAAAAAAAGAGAAGGACGCTGCCAGTCGTGAGCGTTTGGAGAAGCTCGAGAGGGATCTCGCCGAGGTTAAAGAACAATCTGCTGCTCTCCGCGCCCAGTGGTTGAAGGAGAAAGAGGAGATCGGAAAATCCCAGAAAGTTGCTGAAAAAATAGAAGCTCTTCGCGCCGAACTCGAGAAGGCACAGCGTCAGGGAAATCTCCAGCGTGCGAGCGAGATTCAATATGGGCAGCTTCCCGAGTTGGATCGCGAACTACAAAAAATCGAATCCCACGGTGCCCCTGAATTTTCCAAAGGGCATCCAGCAATTCTTAGGGAGGAGGTAACCGAAGAAGATATCGCGAAGGTCGTTTCAACATGGACTGGTGTCCCTGTCTCTCGCTTACAGGAGGGGGAGCGGGCGAAGTTGGTGAAAATGGAAGAACGCCTCATGGAGCGTGTTGTTGGTCAAGGGCAAGCCATCAAGGCTGTATCGAACGCTGTGCGTCGTGCCCGCGCGGGCTTGCAGGATGAGAATCGCCCGATCGGATCATTCCTTTTTCTTGGACCGACGGGGGTTGGCAAGACTGAATTGTCCAAGGCTCTTGCTGAATTTTTATTCGATGATGAGGGGGCCATTGTTCGACTCGACATGTCGGAGTACATGGAGAAGCACACCGTGGCGCGACTCATCGGCGCCCCCCCCGGATACGTTGGTTACGAGGAGGGTGGTCAACTGAGTGAGGCTGTCCGCAGAAAGCCTTATGCCGTCATCCTCTTCGACGAAATTGAGAAGGCTCACACAGATGTTTTCAATGTCCTCCTCCAAGTGCTCGACGACGGACGCATCACGGATGGGCAGGGGCGCACAGTAGATTTTAAAAACACGGTCATCATCATGACTTCCAACATCGGCAGCCAATACATCATGGAAGAACTGCCTAAAGAAGAGCGCGACCGGCGTGTGCAGGAGTCGCTACGTGGCCATTTTCGTCCCGAGTTTCTTAACCGGATCGATGAAATTATCATCTTTGACCGTCTCGACAGCTCGCAGATATCGCACATCGTCGATATCCAGCTCCGCCTTTTGTTGGAGCGCCTCGCCCGTCAAAATATCACGCTGGACCTCGATAATTCGGCCAAGGCGTTTCTTGCCAAGGAGGGCTACGATCCCGCTTTTGGCGCCCGCCCGCTGAAGCGCGTTATCCAGAGGAAAATCCTCGACCCACTCAGTCTGGAAATCCTCGAAGGAAGTTTCGGCGAGGGGGACCGCATCGCCGCCACAGTGATGGATGGATGTCTTGAGTTCACAAAAAACCCAGGCTGAGACGCCTGGGTAGAGAGGAGAGGCCTGATAAGATTGGTTCCCCGGTGGCCTCTTCAGTAGACATCACTAATAGAATCAGTTCTTAAGCAAGATGCGGATTGGCTCTGGAATGGGGGAAGGTGAGCCGGTGGCGGGGTTGAGATGGCATTGGATGAGGGTGCCTTGAAGGGCGGGGGAAGTGGTGCCTTTTTTAGCTGCCATAAAGTTCCATGTGATCGAGGAGGAGCCGATTTTTTCGGGTTTCAGGGCGATTTGAACAAGGTCGCCGAATTTGAGTGGGGCGGAGTAGTCGATCTGAAGAGAAACGATCGGCCATGCTGTCGAGGAATCCAAAATCGGAATTCCAGAGTTTTGAAAAAATGCATGAATTGCTTCCTCAACGATCACTGCCGACTTGGAAAAGTGGGCCACTCCAGCGGCATCGGTGTCAGCGAAGGTAATGCGGCGCTCAAATGGGCATGCTTGTACGGACATGGAGGAGGTTTTATCAATTCCCTGAACGAATTGGAAAGGAATCTGTGGCCCTCCCAGTCTGGCATTCGTATTAGGGAAGGTATAGTAATACGACTCCATGCGTGTGAATATCCCCGAAGCCTTAAGCCTTGGCATGCTCCATGATCTCTCAGCCCTTGCTGGGCGTGAGCGGTTGTCCTTTTCAGAAGTGAGGCGATTGGAGTGGGAGATTGAGGGCGGGGTGGCATTCACTCCCCAATGGCTTGAGTCTTGTCCGGCGTATCCCAGAATGTTTTGGCGTTCACGCTCTGGGGCCTCACAGACACTTGCATGCGGTGTTGCCGCATCCGGGCCCCTTGCAATGCTTCTTGAAATGCTGAAGTCAGCCGACCCCGGAGTCAGGATATTCGGAGGCCAGCGCTTTGATGCTGGATTTGCTTCCAGTGAGGAGTGGAGCCGTTTTCCCTCCACGTATTATTTTATTCCAAAAGCCGAGATCATTCACTCTGGCGGAAGGGCGCGTCTCGTGGTGAACCTTGTTCCCGGTTCCTTGGATTTGGATGATATTTCCGAGTGGATCGCATCAATTGGCGGGGAAATGCCACTTCCGCGTAGAAGCGTGTTGATGCGTTGGGATCAGCCAAATTTCGAAGACTGGTCAGCATCAGTGGACTCCTCATTGAAGGCTTTCGAGGCTCATGACATGAGCAAGGTTGTTCTTGCTCGCAAGTCCTGCCTGGAACTGAACGAGCCGCTGGGGCCCTTTGCATTGGCAGGGATTATCATGAGTTCATCGCCCGCTTGTTTTCATTTCTGCATTCAGCCCACGCCCGACTCCGGTGCTTTTCTTGGAGCGAGTCCCGAGTTGCTGTACCGCCGGGTGGGAGAGCGATTGGAGAGCGAGGCAGTTGCGGGGACGCGTCCCCGGAGTCTCGATGCCGTGGAGGATGCCCGCCTTGAGGCCCAGTTGCTTCAAATGTCAAAGGAACGCCTAGAGCACCGCTTGGTGGTGGATGCCCTTGAGGGAACATTTGAAAAACTCTGTTCACTATCTTCCAGCGACGATGTTCCGGGAGTGTTGAAATTATCGCGTGTGCAGCACCTTCGCACCGCGTTTCAAGGGACTCTCCATGAGGGAATCGATGATGCCACGATCTTGAAGGCATTTCACCCCACTCCGGCCACGTGTGGGAGCCCAACGAAGGCAGCCTTTGAGTTTCTTGCGCATCATGAGGGCTTCGATCGCGGATGGTATGCAGGCCCAGTCGGTTTTATCTCTCAGGATGAGGCTGAATTCGCAGTGGCGATCCGCTCAATGCATTGGCGCGGGAGGCAGTTGGATGTCTTTGCTGGGGCTGGTATAGTTTATGGGTCGGATGCTGAGCGCGAGTGGATGGAGCTCGAGGACAAGATTTCCGGTGTATTGAACCTCCTCGTCCCATGAACGCGCCGGTGACAAACCGTTCATGGGGGAGGGCTATTGTCGCTTTCATCCAGGCAAGTGGTATTCATCGAGTCTTCCTAAGCCCTGGAGCGAGATCTTCCCCAGTCGTTGCTGCGTTAGCTGATTCCGGAATGGAGTACGTGAGCCACTATGATGAGCGTGGCATGGCATTTGCAGCACTCGGATGTGCATTGGCCTCAGGGGAGCCTTCTGTATGCCTGACGACCAGTGGGTCTGCCGTGGCGAATCTTTTGCCCGCTTGTGTTGAGGCCTCGCAATCGCATGTGCCAGTGATTTTTCTTACGGCAGACCGCCCTTCGGAATTGCGTGGCACCGGAGCGAACCAGACGATTCAACAACCTGGCATCTTCGGCGGGTATGTGCGTTTTGCTGTGGATTTGCCAAGTCCGGAGGAGGTAACTGGCATAGACGAGCTCTTGGAGCCATTGCGCGAGGCATTTAAAACTGCAATCGGCAAATGTCCCGGTCCGGTGCATGTGAATCTTCAATTTCGAGAGCCGTTGCTCGGTGCTGATTCTCCAATTCCAGAGTTGCGTGGATTAACGGATCACAAAAGTTCCATAGACGAGGTTCAGCTTCCGGTTGACTGGCATTCTTTTATCTCTGCAAAGCGCGGGGTGGTGGTGGTTGGGCGGCTAGATGCTTCCAGCCAGCGTGAGGTGGGATCCATTGTAGCCTTGGCGAAGGGGTTGGGATGGCCGGTCATTGCGGATGCATTGTCCGGCGCGAGGCACCTTCCAGGAGTAGTACGCCATGCAGATTGGATTCTTCGGCGTAATGATGTGCCCAAACCAGAGCGTGTTCTTCAGTTTGGAGGCAGTTTGGTTTCGAAGGTCCTTGGTGAATGGATTTCAACTTCCTGCGGAGGAGTCGACTGGGTTCAGGTTAGCCCTGCCGGGGAGGTTTGGGATCCTTGGGGCAGAAATCCGACGAGAGTTTGTGCGGCGGTTAGCCCGTTTTGTTTGAGTGTCGGAAAGACTGCGGTGCCACAGTCAAAATCATTCTGGAGTGAGGCTTGGCAGCAAGCTGATGGCGCCGTCGGGAATTTGTTGGCGGAGCACCTTCATTCCAATCCTGGGCTCACCGAACCTGACATTGCGCGATTGGTCGGACGATATGCCAATGTAGTTTTTTTGGGAAACTCGATGCCCGTTCGTGATTTTGATTCATCCGACTTTCTTGAACGTGAAGGCTTCCGCCTTGTTTTTGGGAACCGTGGGGCAAGTGGGATCGATGGGAATATTGCAACAATCTCCGGCATAGCTCGGGGATGTGGGAGTCCGGTGCTTGCTCTTCTTGGCGATTTGGCAGTTCTGCATGACATGAACTCACTCCATCTTCTTCGAGGCCTGCCGGTGACGATTGTTGTTGTGAACAACGATGGGGGCGGGATTTTTCGTTTTCTCCCGCTCAGTGTCGGCGATTCCCAGCGTGAACTTTTGTGGGAGACTCCTCATGGCATGGACTTTGAGAAGGGGGCATCGCAATTTGGCATTTCCTATAGCCGCATCTCATGTGCCGATGAATTGGAAATGCACTTGAAGGTTGGCAGTACGTGGCCACGACTACTTGAATGCCGGACCAATCGGGCTGAAAACTATGCATTGCATCAGGAAATTGCTTCCAGAGTTTTGGCTTTAGAAATGAATTGGGTCGGATGAATTGGAAATCTCACGGGGAGGAATCAAATCGGGTATTGATTTGCCTTCATGGCTTCATGGGGGATGCCAGTGACTGGGATGCATTTGCTCAGAGCTTTATTAATCTCATTCCAGGGTGGCAGGTCGTCGCCGCCACGCTTCCCGGGCATGATGATGGCGACTCAGTATTCAATGAAAATGAGATTTCAGATGGAATATTCGATTGGATGGATTCACGGGCGATTTCAAGCGCGGCGATTGCCGGGTATTCTCTTGGCGGGCGCCTTGGGTTGAGACTGGCATTGGATCATAAGGCCCGTTTTCCATTGTTTATCGGCATTTCCACCACGGCGGGTATTTCTGATCCTGAGGAGCGGAAATGCCGCCGCATTTCTGATGAGATTCTTTCAGAACGAATGCGCTCCATTGGCAACCGTGAGTCTTTTACTGCATTTCTTGATGAGTGGTGGCAATTGCCATTATTTGCCTCACCCGGCAAGCGTGACATTCACCGCGAAAGGTTTCTGCAATCGCGTTTGAAAAAGTCCCCTGTGCTTCTTGCCTATGCCCTTCAGCAGTGGAGCTCCGGGGTTCTTCCCTCAGAGTGGGATCGATTGGGTGAATATCCCGGGCGGGTTCTCCTATTGAGCGGTCAAGAGGATCAGAAATTCACCAATCTCTCCGAGCGGATGCAAGCGGCATTTTGTGATGCGCATTCTCATCGTCTCATCGGGGCCGGGCACCAGTTGCTCTTGGAATGCCCTGATGAAATTGCCGCTATTGCGGCAGGATTCTTAAACGAAAAACAATCGAAGGCTTCCCAGTAGCGAGAGGATGATCAGCATCCACTCAAAGGCTTGCTGGTTGATCTTCCCAAGCAAAAACCTCCCGGCAAAAAGTCCTCCAACCACTGCTGGAATGAGTGCTGCATTGAATGCCAGGGTTGTGGGAGTAATCAGACCAAGTGAGGCGCTGAATGGGACTTTAAAGACATTCACAATCAGAAAAAACCAGGCGGCAGTACCAACGAACTCATATTTTGGAAGCCGGCAGGCAAGCAGGTAAACAGTAACAACAGCCCCAGCCGCATTAGCCAGCATGGTTGTGATGCCTGCGATGATGCCTAGGGGCCAAGCAATAGCCGGGTGATCTCCAGCGATGTTTTGGAGCCTGTTCGACAGTTTCTGTGCAGCACTCAATGCAAGCAGGGCAATAACTAGAACGGCAATAAGTTTTGAAAATGTGTCATGCGGAATGTCAGGCATGATCCACCACCCTATGAGCACGCCTGCAAGCGATGGCGGAAGTATTTTTAACAAGATTTTCCAGACGGTGAACCGACGGAATGCCGCAACCGCAAAAACATCAGCCAAAATCAACATGGGCAGAATCACTCCCGTTGATTCCCTGACAGGAAATACATTTGCCATGAGTAGGATTCCAGCCAATGCCATGGCACCAAATCCCGCTTTGCTCATGCCAAGACAAGCGGCGGCCAGAATGGCAAAAAGCCACTGAGAAGTAGAATAATCGTTCCAAGTCACGGCAGATGGCCTCAGGAGTGCACGGGAGAGGCGGGAGGATGATCCTTAAATGTGAATGAGGGATTCTTTTCTTCAAGGTATCCAATCGTCCACTGGCTCGGCAGGAGGACAACCCAATAGCCTGATGCGTCCTTGGAGAGGGTGCAGCCGCTGGGAAGCATGATGTCCGGTCGTTCCATAAGCGGTGATCCCTCATGGAGAGCCCAGCGAACAAAAAGCCATGGTGCGGCCTCCACTCTGCACTCCGCGCTGTACTCAGTCTCAAGGCGGTATTGGAGAACTTCAAATTGGAGCGGTCCGACGGCGCCGAGGAGTGGAACGCGCTGGACGGCATCAGGGAGTTCGAATTGCTGGGCCACGCCCTCCTTGAGGAGTTGATCAAGACCTTCGCGAAAGCGTTTGAACTTTGCCGTGCTTGAATTGCGAATGTAGGCGAAGCATTCAGGCGGGAAGCGTGGAATCTCATTATAGGCGAGAGAAGCGTCTTCGCTGACTGTGTCGCCGATCGCAAAATCGTAGTTCCCAACGATACCCACGACATCACCAGCCCATGCTTCATCAACTGTTTCACGATCTTGGGCAAAGAGACGCTGGGAATTTCCGAGGCGCACAGTTTTTCCTGTTCGTGAGTGTGAAGCCACCATGTCGCGTTTGAAGCAGCCTGAGACAATACGAATAAATGCCACACGGTCGCGGTGCTTAGGGTTCATATTTGCCTGGATCTTGAATACAAATCCTGAAAATGCGCTCGATGCAGGCGAGATTGGTATGTTTCCGCTGAGTCGAGGAGTTGGTGCTGGGGCAAGGTTCATGAATCCATCAAGGAGCAATTGGACGCCAAAATTGTTCATCGCACTCCCAAAGAAAACCGGGGTTGCTTCGCCCTTCGACACAGCCTCGAAATCGAAATCTGTGCCAGCGCCATCGAGCAGATCGAGATCCTCGCGTACCTTTGCATGGACATCCGGCGCAAGCGCATTCCTCACAGTCGCATCATCAATGCCGGCAACTGAGACTGGTGCGCGATAGATGCCTCCAGGTGTTTTCTCAAAGAGATGCACTGCTTTTTCCCTGCGGTCGAACACCCCTCGAAATTCGGCGCCATCACCCAGTGGCCAATTCATGGGAAGAGCGTGGATACCTAAAACTGACTCCAGTTCGTCCAAAAGTTCAAGCGCCGGGCGTGAGGGCCTGTCGAGTTTGTTCATGAAGGTGAAGATGGGGACACCTCGTTGACGACAGACTTCAAAGAGTTTGCGGGTTTGTGATTCAATGCCCTTGCCCGCATCGATCACCATGACTGCGGCATCCACTGCAGTGAGGACACGGTAGGTATCTTCTGAAAAGTCCTTGTGGCCGGGGGTGTCAAGGAGGTTGACCACGGAATCCTTGTAGTCGAACTGAAGGACGGTCGATGTAACGGAAATTCCACGCTGTTTTTCGAGTTCCATCCAATCACTCGTAGATGCCCGTTGATTTTTTCGTGAGGTGACACTGCCAGCCAGTTGGACAGCTCCACCATAGAGCAGGAACTTTTCAGTAAGAGTTGTTTTGCCCGCATCGGGGTGGGAGATGATGGCGAATGTGCGGCGACGGGAGATTTCCCTCTCTGCGTGAGTCATATTTCGAAAGGTTTCGGGTAGGTAGATAAGAGACGAGCTCCGGAATTGGTGACAAGAATGACATCCTCATGGCGGACGCCGCCGATGCCAGGCCAATAGATTCCAGGCTCAATGGTGAGGACTTGTCCGGGGAGGAAGTTGGTGGCGGCGAACCGGGGGTATTCATGAACTTCAAGCCCCAGTCCATGCCCGGTTCCATGAAAAAATCCGCGCCAACGCCCCTTGAAGGTTGAGGTTGGGTAGCCCTTTTCTGCAAAAGAAGCTTTTATGGCTTCATGGATATCAGATCCATTGACACTTGGTTTGACGGATTTCAGAGCTGTTTGTTGCCCTTCCAGGCATGTTTCCCACAGTTTGTGTTGCTCGATAGTTGCCCGTCCACGGACAACCGTGCGGGTGATGTCGCCGAACCAGCCTGATTTGGCATCACGCGGGAAGATGTCGAGAATGATAAGTTTATGGGCACGGATAGGACCACTGCCACGCTCATGAGGGTCGCAAGCCTGCTCGCCACAGGCAACAATTGTATCGCCTCGGGCTTCACCTCCCGCCTTGAGGATGGCTGATTCGATTTCATAACGGAGTAATTCCGAAGTAAGAATATCGCCTTGATACTTTAGGATCCCATCTTTTCGAATGCTCGAGCCTTTAAGAACCTCGATTCCTCGGGCCATGCCCGCCTCTGCGATCCGCAAGGCTTTTTCAATGCATTGGATTTCTTTGCGGGATTTTATTTCCCTGGCTGGAAGGAATGGACCCTGAACTGGCTTCACATCAATGCCGTAATTCTTAAGCTCAGAAGCGATGCCCAATGGGAACTCTGCTGGAACTTTGACTTTCTTTGCCTTTTTTGAGGTTAGCCATGCCGCAATGACTTTTGCATAAGCAGGGGGCTTGCCCGATTTTGAGGAAACCGATTTTGCAACACTCGAGTAAGAATCGACGTCGTTTACATTTGCCTGTTTACGGCCTCGGTCTATTTCTAAATCATTCAATAGAATATGGGTTTTCCCATCAGTTTCTAGAAAGGCAAAGGCATCAGGCGCACGAAATCCTGTAGCATAGAGGATATCGGCGTTTGTTTCGCTGGAAGCGATGATGAGTTTTGAGCGCGCCATGGTAGTAGTTTGGAATCCATACCATTGAACTGACGCACGGGCCAGCGGCGTTTTCCCAAGAGTCAAACAAGGTAAGCGTCAATTTATGTGACAACATATGGGATTGTGAATATTATGTGTTATGAATCACCACACTATGGAGATCCGCCAATCGAAGGTTAACAATGCGACGATTCTGGAGTTGAAAGGGCATTTAAATTCACAAAGTGCTCCGAACCTTGAGAAATTGGTTGTTCAATTAATCGATCAAGGTGTGCGGCATTTGGTATTTGGTTGTGAAGAGCTTCAGTATTGCAGCAGTGCCGGGCTCAGAGTCTTTCTTATCGCTGCGAAACGCTTGAAGTCTCTTGAGGGACGATGTGTTTTTGCCTCCTTGGGCGCCGTTGTCCACGAGGCTTTTGAGATCACGGGTTTCCTGCAGGTGTTGGATGTGCGTGAAGGAATCCCTGAGGCGGTTAACTAATCCACCGGTTTTTAGGCCTCGGCTTCCGGGTCATTGTCATTTTCAAAGTGAGCCGGAATCATGAGGGTGAAAGTGGACCCCTTGCCGAGCTGGCTTTCGACGGTGATATCTCCCCCGACCAACAGGGTAAATTGCTTGCTGATGGCCAGGCCGAGTCCGGTTCCGCCGAATTTACGGGTGGTCGAATCGTCAGCCTGAGTGAAGACGTGGAAGATTTTTGCGAGTTGGTCGGGGGTCATGCCGATCCCCGTGTCGGAGATCGAGATAATGATCTTGTCAGGCAGGCCATCGGATTGGAGGCGGGAGGCATTTACAGAAATGGTGCCATCGGAGCTGAATTTGGCCGCATTGCTCAGGAGGTTGAAGAGCGTTTGGCGGATCTTTGTCAGGTCGCTGTGCAAGGCGCCAAGGCCGCTCTGAGCATGAAACATGAGGGAGTTGTTGTTTTTTTTGACTAACGGATCGACGGTCGCCAAGACATCCTTGATCAACTCGGTGAGATCGAATGTTTCGCAGTAAACATCCATTTTTCCCGCCTCGATCTTTGAGATGTCGAGAATGCTGTTGATGAGTTCCAGGAGGTTCCGGCCAGAGCTGCGGATTTGATTCAAGTCGGAGATGAAGCCTGGGAGTTTGGAGTCCTCAGCCTCCTCGATGAGCATTTCGCTGTATCCAATGATAGCATTCATCGGAGTCCTGAGTTCATGGCTCATATTGGCAAGAAAAGCGCTTTTGGTGCGGTTGGCGGCTTCCGCTTCCGCCTTCGCTTTTTCTGCATATTGCAAGCGCCGCCTGTCTTCGATGTTTCGGATGAAGGCGCAGAGGCTAAAAGAGCCTGAAGCTGCTGGAATCTTCCACACCACAAGTTCTGCGGGGAATGTGACTCCGTTATTCATCAGAATACCGACTTCGTTGGGTTTTAAGAGGTGAGGGACATGGGCGCTGTAATCTTGCAGCGACAAGCGCTCCCCAGAGTCGGTGATGATGGAAAAAACCTCGGAGACATTCTTGCCAATCAAATCCGCTCTCTTGATATCGAATTCCTGCTCGGAGGTTGTATTCCATTCGGAAATCGCCCCCTCATCATTGACCTCAATGAAGCAATCCGCCGCAGTCTCCAAAATCAATCGAAGTCTGTTCTTCTGATCATCAGTGGCAGCCATGGCGGATTGGCGCTCCTGATCAGAACGCAGTGCTTTGATCAGTGAGCCGCAGGAGGAGGCCAAGGGTGTCAGCAGATTAACAATTTCCTCGTCGTAACCACCTTTGCGATTGGCGATGCCCAGCAATCCAATCATCTGGTTCCCGTAGAAGAAAGGCAGGCCTAGGAAGGAGTTCAGCGGAGGATGGCCCTTGGGAAGCGTGTGACCCGCACGGGGATCGTTGAGAGGATCATTTGAGATGACGGCCGCTTTGGTGACCAAGGCAGCTCCAAAGAGCGTCTTAAGGTTCCTGAACTCCAGACCGCTCCGCTCGCTTTGCTCAAAGAGCTTTTTGGTTTCTTCGCTCCAGGAAATGTCGGTCAGGGCAAAGGTCTTGATGTAAGGATCGCCAGAGTGGTCGTAGAGGGTCTCGGAAATGAAGCCGTATTCACTGCCGGTGAAGTCGAGAATATCGTTCAAAAGACCACGGAATAATTCGCGCGGGGTTTTTCCGGTGATGAAGGAGCGTTCAGCGCGTTGCATGATCGAGGCGATGGTTGCCACGCTGCGCTCATACTCCTGCTGCATGATGCGCTCGGTTTGATCCCGGGCTACCCCAAGATAGCCCACTGCATTGCCCGCCTGGTCTTTCAACGTCGATACGGTCAGCAAAACTTGGACCCGTGCTCCATCCTTCCGGATGTATGTCCAATAGTTCGAGTCGGAATTCGACTCTTTCAGTGGCCTGATAAAGGTATCAAATCCAGAGATTTCCTCGTTGTACCTAGCTGATAGCTCGGCGGCTTTATTTGCAACTTCCTCTGGGTCGTGAAATACGGCGGGACTGTTAAGCCCAATCATTTCATCCATGGAGTAACCCAAGAGTATTTCCGCAGCGGGATTAAACTCCGTGATTAATCCATCCAATTCCGTGGCAATAATTGCAGACCCTGCATATTTAACAATTGAGCGACTCAGGTTGCTTTGACGGAACAGGTTTTCGCTAAGGTGTTGTATTGTTTGGGAAGCACTCCTGCGTTCGATCATGCGGGATACATGACGAGCTAAGGCATTGAGCGAGTCTTTCTGCTGTGGGGTAAGGGTTCTGGGAACATGATCAATAACACAGAGCGTTCCAATATTAACACTATTGGTAAGAAGCGGGACGCCAGCATAGAAGCGGACATTGGGTTCTGAGCAAACAAGCGGGTTGTCTAAAAACCGTTCGTCTGTGGTGGCGTCTTCAACCTCAAAAATTTCATTCCCCAAGATGGCATGGCCACAAAATGAGAGATCGCGTGAGGTTTCTTTTGCCTCAAGGCCGAAGCGGCTTTTGAACCATTGCCGATCTTTGTCCACAAGCGAAACCAGAGCGATGGGTGTTTTGCAAATTGCCGCAGCAAGGAGCGTGATGTCATCAAATTCTGATTCGTCCGGCGTATCCAGAATGGCAAGAGTTTGTAAAACTCTTAATCGATCGTCCTCATGCTCTGGGATCAATGGGGCTTGCATAACAAAATTTAAATGACCGATGAGATTTCCTCAAGGCTTCCAATGGCGATCAACTGAGAGAATCCTGCCGTTTCAAGGGCTGCCTTTGCAAATGGAGAAGGATTTAAAAAGAGTAGTTTTCCGGAAGTGCTCGAAGTCAATTTGATCGCTTGGAGCAACATTCTAATCCCCACAGATGAAATAAAATCCATGCCCGAAAGATCGATAAGAAGGCGTTGTTTTCGCCTTGGCAGAGTCTCAACAATTTTGGCTCGGTGGAACATGTGGAGGCTAAATCCAACTTGCCTGAAAGGCTAATCAGAAGCACACCGTTTTCAAGGGTTTCTGATTCGAAAGTTATTGAATCACTAGGCTGACCGGCATTGATCAGCGAGAGGGATCCGCCATGGTTTTGCTGCACGAGCAGAGCCGCATGGATCGCCTCAATGCCTTGGGCGCTTATCTGAGTGGTGTTGCGAAGATCGATAAAAATGTGCTGAGGGGAATCCTTGGTTGCCTCAGCAAGGCGTTCCTTGAGACTTGTCAGCATGGGGCCGTTTATTTCGCCATTGATGCGACAAGTGATTTCAAGCACGCCGCGGGAAACTATTTTTTTGATAGAAAGCAATTGAGTTTGGTCATGGGATAAGAGGACTTGGAATTACAGTAATTAATCTACAAATGATCGATACGATAAATTAAATGAAAAATGAGAGATCGAGATTCTTTGGAAGTTCCGTGACGTGGATGAGGAAAGTGGATAGGCCTTCGCAATGAGTGAAATTCTTTTTCAAGATTTGGGAATCTCCCGAGAGGTATTGAAGGCCGTGGAGGGTCTCGGGTTCGAGAAGCCCTCGCCGATCCAAGCTTCCGCGATTCCAGTATTACTAGAGGGGCACGATGTGGTTGGCCAATCGCAGACGGGATCCGGCAAAACAGCAGCCTTTGCAATTCCGGCCATTGAAATTTGTGATCCGAAAGACAGATCGGTTCAAGTCCTGATCCTTTGCCCTACACGTGAGCTTGCCACGCAGGTCGCAGACGAAGTTCATAAATTAGCCGCACACAAGCACGGGATCCATGCCGTTCCAATTTATGGGGGAGCCTCGTATGAGCGGCAGTTTTATGAATTGAAAAAAGGAGTTCAAATCGTGATTGGCACGCCAGGTCGTATTATGGACCACTTGGAGCGAGGCACTCTTGTCTTGAGCTCTGTAAAAATGGTGATTCTTGACGAGGCAGACCGCATGCTCGACATGGGGTTCAGGGACGACATCGAAAAAATCCTTCGTTCGACTCCCGAAGAAAGGCAGACAGTCTTTTTCTCAGCCACGGTCTCAAAGCCGATCCGGGAAATGATCAACCGCCATTCTCGCGATCCGAAATCAGTTAAAATCGATCAAAAAGAACTCACTGTTCCTACAGTCGAGCAATGGTATTACGAGGTACCACAGCGCATGAAATTCGAAGCACTTCAGCGCTTGGTCGACTTTCACGGGTTCAAGCTTGGTATTGTGTTTTGCAATACTCAGCGGATGGTCGATGAGTTGGCTGACCAACTTGTCGCTCAAGGATTCTCCGCCGATAGGCTCCACGGGGGCATCTCTCAAGCCCAGCGCACGCGTGTCATGGACAAGTTCAAGAAGGCGGAATTTGAATTTCTGGTAGCGACTGATGTTGCTGGACGAGGCATCGATGTCGATGAGCTTGAGTTGGTTGTTAACTACGATCTGCCTTACGATGTAGAGGATTATGTCCACCGCATTGGGCGCACGGGGCGGGCTGGTCGAAAGGGGATGGCGATAACTTTTGTCACTGGCAGGGATATTTACAAAATCCAGCATATTGAGCGTTTTACGCGAACAAAAATCAGCCGGGGAAAACTTCCCACCGCTTATGAAGTCGAGGAGCGACGTGTTGAAGGGCTTCTAATCGACGTGAGGGCGCGGTTGGGCAAGGGAAATCTCTCTACATCACTTGTGGACCGATTGTTGGAGGAGGGGTACTCCTCCACGGATTTATGCGCCGCGCTATTTGATCTCTTAGGCGGAGGAGAGCCAGTTGAGGAGCCCAAGCCCGTTTCCAAGGCTGTCTCTGCAACTCAGAAAAAGAATGCCGGATCGCATCAACTCAGGCCTCCCTCGCGTGGGATGCAATGGGTGGAATTGAATGTTGGTCGTGAGCTTCGTGTGTCTCCTAGGGATATCATTGCTCTCTTGGAAGATTCACTCGGCTTGCCATCGCGTGTTGTCGGTATCATTGATATTGCTCCGGGGGCCTCCTTTGCGCAGGTGCCCAAGGAATACCTTGATGTGCTGCGTGATGGGCCCCGTATGGTCGAGACAGAGGTAAAGCCGGTGGAGATTTCGCTAGTGCCTCTGATGTCGCCCGGTGATTCAAAAAAACAGAGGAAGTCCTAAGGAGTGCGAAGGATTCACTTTAAAATCCCTTTGAAGTGTTGGATAGCGCATCAATAGTCATTTCATCGATAAAAATGGCATCCGGGTTCCGCTCAGCTTTCCGTAAGGAAATATCATTGTGGGTGGGAATCGTTGCCGTTTTTTTTCTGTGGACAGTTGCGGCTCCATTGGTGGATTCACCCTCAAGCCCGTTGATGGGGTGGGGACTCTTTGGCGTGGTATTTTGCACCATGCTTTGGCTGTCGTTTCGTGTGGTTCATCACGCCGAGTGCCTTGCCCTGCGGGTGGGGGAACCCTTTGGAACAATCATTCTGACCCTTTCGGTAATTACCATCGAGGTAGTAATGATTTCCGCCCTCATGCTCCAAGGCAAAGATGCTCCGACACTGGCCCGGGACACTATGTTTTCTGTTCTGATGATTGTCCTAAATGGGATGCTTGGAGTAACTTTGCTGCTAGGAGGATTCCGCCATCATCAGCAGGTCTTCAATCTTGAAGGCGCCCGCGGATTTTTAGCGGTCTTGGGTTGTTTGGCGATTTTATGCCTCGTCCTTCCGAGTTTTACCACATCGAGTCCTGGGAGTTCCGCATCTCCTTTGTTGGCAGCTTTTTTAATCTGCTCCTCGCTGGCCCTCTATGGGGTATTTTTGTTCCTCCAATCGACAAGTCACCGTGAGTTCTACAAGCAACCAGACTTGGAGGAGCCCGATTTTGACGGGGAACATGGCATGCATTCCGCCGGCTAGCATGCGGCTTTTCTGCTGTTGACGCTGCTGCCGATTGTTTTCTTGTCGAAAAAAATAGCTGTCCTTCTTGAAAGTGGCCTCCATGCGCTGGGTGCTCCCGCTGCCTTGGCCGGTTTTGTTGTATCGATGTTGGTACTGGCACCCGAGGGACTGGCGGCATGCAAAGCAGCGTGGAACAATACTCTCCAGCGCACAGTGAATATTTTGCTGGGGTCTGCGCTTGCAACGATCGGCCTCACATTCCCGGCTGTCCTTGTCATTGGGATGTCGACTGGAAAGTTCATTGAACTCGGCTTACAACCAACAGAAATTGTTCTGCTGTCGGCGACCCTTTTTGTGGGAATGCTTGTTTTTTCAGGGAACCGGACAAACATCCTAGCGGGGTTTGTGCACTTGGTCCTTTTTGGGGCTTATCTGGTTCTGATTTTTGATTAGCCAGCACTTGATGCCTTGCGGGCTCTAGGGGTTCCTTTTCCAAGTGCTGTCTGAAGTGCCTGCATTGGCTTGTCTATTGTTTCTGCGGTAATCGTAAGAGATTTCACCTTGGAGGAGGGGAGGCGGAACTTGAGTTCCCGGAAGGCCCGCTCAAGTACAGTCATGAGACCGCGGGCGCCGGTTTGTTCCTCCCGCGCCAGTGAGGCAAGGCGCCGGAGGGCGGAGTCTTGGAAATGGATCTTGATGCCATAGGCGGCAAAGGCACGCTCATATTGGCGAATGAGGCTGCTTTCACTGCGACTTAAGACATGGAAGAGATCATCTTCGTCAAGGGCGTGGCAGGCGACGCGTACGGGAAGACGCCCCACAAATTCGGGCTCAAGGCCGAAGGAAATGAAATCCGCTGTGGAGGCTCGTGAGATAGTATTTTCAACAGAAAGTTTGAGGTTGCCGATCCGGTCTCGAACGATGGCATCAATTCCCACAAAAGCTCCACTGGCTATGAAGAGGATATGCCGTGTGGAAATGGTGTCTGGCATCCCGGGCGTGTTGCCTCGTGCGGCGGACATAGCCGCTTGGAGTTGCCCGCTGACATCATTTTGTGACATGACCGGCACATCGCCATCCTCAAGGATTTTGAGCATGTTTGTCTGGACTCCACGTCCCGACACGTCCCTTCCTCCGCCCTCCCTGGACGCGGCGAGTTTGTCGACTTCGTCGAGATAGATAATGCCGTGGGAGGCTCGGTTGACGTCACCGCCTGCCCGGCGAATCAAATCTCTCACAAGATCATCGACATCACCACCCACGTAGCCGGTTTCGCTGAACTTGGTTGCATCAGCCTTTACAAAGGGAACCCCAATCAGGTCGGCGGCCGAGCGGATGAGGTGGGTCTTGCCTACGCCAGTAGGGCCAAGCAAGAGGACATTTTGTTTTTGATAAAACGGTGATTCGTGACCTTCAAGTGTAAGGCGGACGTGCTGGAAATGATCGCAAAGTGCCACGCTGAGAACTTTCTTTGCCTCATTTTGGCCAATGACAAAGCGATTGAGGTGCCGTGCGATATCGGCTGGCTTGAGGTTGAACGAAAATGTCTGCGATGGGGCAGGCTTTGCGCGTGTGCTGGCCTTAGATAGAGGCTTATCACGATTCGGGCGAAGTTTTTTTGGAATGCCTGAGGTAACAGGGCCGAGTTTGGTTGGAGTCATGGGTAAAAAGATTACTTCGCGGGGTTGTTGTAGAGGGCGGTGTCGAGTTCTCCCTCCGCGTTTGCAACAATGCAGGAGACAGTTGCATCCCCCGTAACATTCACAGCGGTTCGAACCATGTCGAGAAGTCGATCGATTCCTAGAATCAGGGCGATGCCCTCAACTGGCAGACCTGCCTGGGTCAGAACCATGCTTAGCATCACCAGGCCGACTCCGGGGACTCCGGCGGTTCCTATCGAAGCAAGTGTTGCTGTAAGCACAACAATCAACAACTGCGTGGGAGCGAGTTCGAGACCATAAGCTTGGGAAATAAAAATTGTGGCTACGCCCTGCATGATTGCCGTGCCATCCATGTTAATTGTTGCGCCAAGCGGAACGGTAAACGAGGCGATGGGATTTGAAACGCCGAGGCGGGATTCTACTGTGTTAAGTGTGACAGGAATTGTGGCGTTGCTTGAAGCAGTCGAGAAGGCAAAGAGATGCACCTCACGCATTTTCCTGAAAAACGGACGGATGCTCAGCCCGGCACATTTTAACAGGGTTGGATATATCCCTAGGCAATGCAGGGCAAGAGCGACCAGCACGGTCAGGAAATATCCGAGCAATGGCCCAAAGGCTCCGAATCCCTCGTTTGCGAATGTCTTTGCTATGAGCGCAAATACACCTACGGGCGCCAAGAACATTACGATTCCAACAAGTTTTAACGACACCTCGTTCCAATCCCCAAAAGAGGCTAAGACGCGTTTGCCTTGAGCGCCGGCAAGCGTGAGCGCCAGCCCAAGAAAAATGGCGAAAACAATGATTTGAAGCATGTTGCCTTCTGCCATGGAAGCGATGATATTATTCGGAAAGAGGTTTACAAACGTATCAGAAAGGGGAGGAGATGGGAGGGGGTCAAAACGAGCGCCGACATCAAGGGTGAACCCTCGCCCCGGGCCAAACAACAAAGCCAATCCCATGGCCATGGAAATCGCAGCAGCGGTTGTAAATAGATAAAGCGCAAGAGCCCGAAGCCCTACCCGGCCGAGTTTGCGGATATCATCCATCGCCGCCGCTCCGCAAACAAGGGAGAGAAAAACCACAGGCACAACCAACACAGTAAGAAGGCGTAAAAAAGCCTGGCCTGTGACATGGAATATTCCATCGACAAGCCAGTTCTGAAGTCCCCTGGAAATGACACTGGCAGGTTCTAGCGATGTTGTGAGACTGTGGATTCCCGCTCCGGTGGCAATTCCGAGAATCATGGCAATCAGGATCCAGCGAGTCAACCGACCATGGTTCGTCTGTTGGAGGGCGGGAGTGCTCATTGCCCGCACCTTAACTGGAGAAGGAAGATATCAACAAGCGTTACTTCTCGCTCTGCAATGCAATGACCGGAGATATCAAATGACGAAACCTGATCAAATTATAAAACTGTT
>ERZ889217.661-NODE-661-length-19839-cov-18.380510_pt1 | contig 19839 bp, 17 predicted proteins | sample MGYA00521098_ERZ889217 | MGnify/ENA primary metagenome ERZ889217 (study PRJEB32303, sample SAMEA104408613) | aquatic metagenome | biome: Brackish water; feature: Pelagic; material: water | place: Baltic Sea | collected 2014-06-10T22:04:00 | depth 2,362 m ... | reverse complement strand
ACCGACAGATGATCCACCGAACATTTGAGCGAATGGAATTGCTACGCCGGTTGCTACTGCTGCTTGAATGAAATGACGTCGCGACAAACCATTTGTCGAAACTTCATTTGTTGTTTGCTCAATTGTTGACATTTAGTCCCCTTGTTAATTTGGTTTATGAGTTGGTGAAAGTCTTCTAAATATCAGCCCACCACGCTGACTGCCAATTATATGCCGTTTGACACACGGTATGCAAGCCTCAAACAAGGACAGTACCTACTTTGTGTTGCACTAACGAACTAAAGAACTCGCGCACGCTTTAGGCGTTTACTCGATTTCCAGCCAGTTTTGAAGCTACTTTTCCTATTCGGTCAATTCGCTTAAGCAACGCCTCGCGGGCCTTTTCGGCATCGCTACTGAGACCGGTCAAATCAGCAATCTTCCAGTGGCGCAATACAACTGGCACCAAAATCTGCTCGTGGTGAATTGCAAGGTCGTAAATGCCGACTCGAGCGATCTCACGAGACAGACGATCAAAATCAGTGATGCCGGTGCCGGGCATCGCGAACGTTCGCACGGCTCGTTCGATGCCGATAACCATATTTGAAGGATCTACTGCGATTGCGGCAGTGGCAAGATCGCGGTAAAACAAATAGTGCAAGTTCTCATCGTTGCCAACACGCGACATTATTGCCTGACCAACTCCGTCGGCCATCGCTTTGCCTGTGTTGCGGTGTGCGATTCGAGTTGCGAGTTCTTGCATACTCAAATACGCGAGTGCTTCATAAAGGTCTAATGGCGCCGGCACTTGTCCGCTACGCACCTGTTGCATTCGTGCCCGCTCTAATGCGACTGGGTCTATTGCACGCGTCACCGTCAAATAGTCGCGAATCACTATCGAGTGACGACCCTCTTCGGCTGTCCAGTTACGACCCCACTCACCGTAAGCGCCATCGTTGCCAAACAGCTGATCGATGTCGCGAAAGTAATACGGCAAATTATCTTCAGTTAACAAATTTACATAAAGTGACGCACGCACGGCATCTGACATTTCGTTGCTTACCGCTCCGAAATCCGTATCGCTATCTTTCCATTGTTCGCCAGGCACAAAATCTTTGCCGCGACTATACGGAACCATTTCGTGTGGAAACCATTCTTTGGCAACACCAAGATGTCGATTTAATAAATCACCTGCGACTGGTTCAAGTTCTCGCAAGAGTTCGCGTTCATCCATGCTTAAACACTAACTCGTCAAAACATCTACAAGTCGCTGTAAAGGTATGTGATAGTCGTCTAGCAAAGTCAGGTTTGCCTTACGCATTCGTGCATTTTCTAACACCGAATTCGCCGGGCGTTTGGCTGGCCTTGCAGGTTGAAGCAAGTCAGTTGTCGTGGCGATCACCCGATTTGGGTCTAGACCAGCACATGTCAAGACATCCCGTGCAAAACCGAACCAACTTGTTGAACCTTGATTCGTTAAATGCCAAATACCAGTTCGATTACTAATCGCTAGATCAACGATCGCTGGAGCCGCGTCAATAGTAAAAGTTGGTGAACCGATTTGGTCATCAACAAATGTCAGCGTCGGGTTAGATGCAGCCAATCGCAAAATAGTTTTAACCATGTTCGCACCGTGTTCGCCACAGACCCATGAGATTCGAACTATTTGGTCAGTTGTGAGATCTAATTGCTGTTCGCCGGCAAGTTTGCTTGCCCCGTAAACAGATTGAGGGTTAGGCGAATCACTCTCAATATAAGGTGTCGACTTTGTGCCGTCAAACACATAGTCAGTGGATATATAGATGACTCGCGCACCAGACTCGCGGGCCGCCGAAACGATATTCGCCGTACCATCACGATTTACATTCATGGCTTTAGACGAGTCTGATTCGCAAGCATCAACTGCCGTCCACGCAGCCGCATGAATAATCGCTTCTACATTTGCTTGGCCGACTACGCGAGCGACTTGCGATTTGTCGGTGATATCTAAGTCGTTATGGCTAGTTGCAATAACTTCGTGACCAGATTTTCGAGCCGATAAAACTAAATCTGTACCTAGTTGACCTAAGGCGCCGGTGATTAACAGTTTCACTATTTCTTGGCTTTCAGGGGCTCCCACCACCAGCGATTATCGCGATACCAGTTGACTGTCGCTTCGAGCGCTTCGTCAAGTGAACGAGTTCGCTTCCAACCAAGTTTTGTAATCTTAGTTATATCAACCGAGTAGCGACGATCATGACCAAGGCGGTCAGCAACATATTGCACACTTGATTCATCTTTGCCAAGTTGTGCCAAAAGTTTGTTAACTAGTACTCGGTTGGCAGTCTCGTTGCCAGCCCCGATGTTGTATATCTCGCCAGCAGTGCCGTGTTCAAGGGCTAGATGAACGCCCGAGCAATGATCATCAACATAGATCCAATCGCGTTCGTTAAGACCGTCGCCGTATAAAGGAATCTTTTTGTTGTCGAGCAAATTCGTCGTGAACAACGGAATCGCTTTTTCTGGGTATTGAAATGGACCAAAGTTGTTGGTGCAGCGCGTGACAACAACTGGTGTGCCGTGTGTCGAGAAATACGACAAAGCAATCAAGTCGCTGCCCGCTTTCGACGCCGAATACGGACTTCTCGGTTCAAGCGGGTCACTCTCGCGCGACGAACCAGTTTCAACCGAGCCATAAACCTCATCTGTACCGATGTGCAGAACTCGCGCGATGTTCAATCTGCGCGCCGCATCAATCACAACATTTGTGCCAAAACAATTCGTCAAAATAAAGTCTTCGCTACCTGCAATCGAACGATCAACATGACTCTCAGCGGCGAAATGCACGACTGCATCGTGACCGATCATCGCTGATTCGACATCGCCAGGTTGACAAATATTGCCCTTGACAAATTTAAATCTCGGACTGTCGTCAACATCTTTTAGAGTCGACAAGTTGCCGGCATAAGTCAGCGAGTCATACACGGTGACTTCGTGATCGGTGTTGGCAAATACCCATCGCACATAATTCGAGCCGATAAAACCAGCGCCACCTGTTACAAAAATTTTCATAAATTAATTTAGGTCCGCATTGGCCAAAAAGGTCGCACCTGTGCGTCAATCGCATCTCGCGTCGGGTTTGCGGCATCACGGTCAGACAAAATTGGCTTGGCGATACCCCAGTCAGCTTTAACTGCTTTGTCGTTATACGCCAAACCCAGTTCATCTTTCGGGTTGTAATAACTGTCGACCAAATATGTGATCGCCATATTTGTTAGCGACGCAAAACCGTGCGCTACACCCGGCGGAATGAATATGCCACGATGATCATGCGTGCCATCGGCCCGGGCACCAATATCGATAACTTGAGTTGCGCCATCAGTTGGTGAGCCGACTCGCAGGTCATGCAACACCACGCGACATGTCCCAATCGGCACATACCAATAGTCGGCTTGGTGCAGGTGATAGTGCAAACCAACGATGCAACCTGCCTGACGATCGCCACGATTACCTTGCAACATTTCGCGACCAAGCGGAAACCACTCGCGCCGATATGTTTCGATAAAAGTGCCACGCGAGTCGCCGAACGCCTGAGGCTCAACTATTTGCACGCCCTTAATCAACGAAGATTCAGTAATTGTCGCCATTATTCGAGTTCTACTTTCGAGTCGTCACCGAGCATTAGACGAAGTGCACGTGGTTGTTGAATACTGCGGATAACTTCAACATCTTTGCCAATCAGCGAATCGGTAAGTTTTGATACGCCAATGATTGAACTACCGTCGAGCACAACCGAGTGATCCATCTCAGACTTGACCACGCGACAGTTTTTACCAAGTGACGTATACGGACCTATATAACTGTCTTCTATAATTGCGCCAGCACCGATAACGACTGGGCCACGAATTCGCGAGTTTGAGACTTTCGCACCGGCTTCAATAGTTACTCGGCCTTGAATCTCAGACACTGCGTCGACTGTGCCTTCCATCTTGGTTTTCATCGCATCAAGCACCAGGCGATTGCACTCAAGCAAAGGGTCTTTCTTGCCCGTGTCTATCCACCAACCTTGCAGAACTTTGTGTCGCACCGAGAACTTGTTGTCAACCAACCATTGAATTGCGTCGGTGATCTCAAGTTCGCCTCGCGAAGAGGGTTTAATCGCGCGCACTGCTTTGTTGATCGTTTTGTCGAACAAATAAACGCCAACCAGCGCAAGATCTGATGGTGGGTCTTTTGGCTTTTCAACAAGTCGTACGACGTGACCGTTTTTATCAACTTCGGCGACACCAAACTGTCGGGGGTCTTCAACATGGCATAACAAAATCTGTGCCGACGGCTTATCTATTGCTGAGCTGGCGCGCGCCGTTTCAAATTCTGTAACGAACTCTTCTAAACCTTGCTCAAGCATGTTGTCGCCGAGATACATGATGAAATCATCGTCACCAAGAAACTTGTCGGCGATCAACACGCAGTGCGCCAAACCGAGCGGCTCGTCTTGCGGAATGTATGTAACTTTCACACCGAACTGACTGCCATCGCCGACCGCAGATTTGATTTCTTCGCGCGTCGAGCCGACAATGATGCCGATCTCACGAATGCCTGCGCGCGCCATGGCTTCTATTCCGTAAAAAAGAATCGGCTTATTGGCGATCGGTACGAGTTGTTTGGCGCTCGTATGCGTGATGGGCCTTAACCGCGTGCCCGCACCACCAGAGAGAATCAGGCCCTTCATCAGCCCCTAAGCCTAGAGCGACACAATGAACTAGCGTGAATTGTCATGAATCAAGCCCGCAATGCGTTTTTGCACCCGTTCGCCAAACCCACGAAAGACAATTTTATAAAACTTGTGCGTGGTCAGGGTGCGCTTGTTTGGGATGACAAAGGCAATGAACTCGTAGATGGCATGGCCAGTCTTTGGTATTGCGCGGTGGGCCACGGCCGAAAAGAAATTGGTGACGCGGTCGCAAAACAAATCTCAACACTCGAGGCCTATTCGACATTTGATCCGTTCACAAGTGAGCCTGTCGAAGCGTTGGCGGCAAAACTTGTGTCGCTTTGCCCGATGCCAGATGCTCGCGTGTTCTTTTGTGGCAGTGGCTCAGAGGCTGTCGACTCGGCAATGAAACTTGCCCGGCTGGCACATGTTCAGGCTGGTCACCCCGAGCGCACCGTGATTATTTCGCGCATGCGGGGGTATCACGGCACTAACTATGGCGGCACAAGTGCACAGGGTTTGCCACTCAACAAAATCGGTTACGGGCCGCTAGTTCCAGATGTAGAGCAAGTTGCCAGTGATGATCTTGAAGCGATGTCAGTATTAATGTCGCAACGCGGCAACACAATTGCAGCAGTACTTGCCGAACCATTGCAAGGCGCTGGTGGTGTCTACCCACCGACACCCGGCTATTTACAAGGTTTGCGCAAACTTTGCGATCAACACGGCGCATTCTTGATTTTCGACGAAGTCATAACCGGTTTTGCGCGACTCGGCACCTGGTTTGGCGCAAACTTTTATGATGTCAATCCTGACTTGTTGTGTTTCGCCAAAGCGGTTACTTCTGGCTATCAACCACTCGGTGGCGTGTTCGTCGGCAAAGCAGTGCGCCAGCCACTTGAGGCTGACGCTGATTTCTTTTTGCGACACGGCTACACATATTCGGGTCATGCATCGGCCTGTGCCGCCGCGCTTGTCAATCTTGAAATTATTGAGCGCGAAGGTTTGCGCGATCGGGCAGTGACCATCGGCAAGCGAATCGGTGACGCACTAACGGCACTCGCACAAGACGGCGTCATTGACCATGCTCGTGGCGACGGTGCTGTTTGGGCTGCGGGACTTCACGCTTCACAAAACAATGTCAAGATTCGCGACCGAATGCTCGAACTGGGTGCGATCACGCGCGCGATTAATGCAGACACAAATACGTTCTGCCCGCCTCTGGTTATTACCGACGCACAACTTGACAAACTGCTCGACGCATTTGCAATCGCCGCCACCGGCAAATAGCGCGCTTTCTCTAGCGCCGCAAGAGCGCGCGCGAATTATTTCGGGGGGTGGGTAAGAAGTTTCATCAGGCTGCTGGTATCCCAGCGGGCGCCACCCATGGCGACAACTTTTGCATAAAGTTCATCTACGAGTTTGGTCATTATTAAATCTGCGCCGTTGTTTTTCGCCTCATCAAAACAAATAGCCAGGTCTTTGCGCATCCACTCGGCGGCGAAACCAAATTCAAACTCATCTCGAACCATAGTCTTCGAACGATTCTCCATTTGCCACGACTGTGCCGCGCCTTTTGAAATCACTTCAACAACTTGATCGGCATCTAGCCCCGCGCGCACTGCAAAATTAAGTGCCTCTGCTAACCCCGATACAACGCCCGCGATACAAATTTGATTGACCATCTTGGTCAACTGCCCTGCACCTGCAGCACCCATGCGTTGACATGCCTTGGCGTAAGCGTCAAACACAGGCTTCACGCGATCGAAAACTTCTTGATCGTCGCAGCCACACATAACGGTGAGTGCGCCGTTTTCTGCGCCGGCCTGGCCACCCGACACTGGGGCATCAATGAAGCCGATTTTTTTTGTCGCACAATGTGTTGAGAGTTCGCGCGCCAAAGTTGCAGACGCCGTTGTGTGATCAACCAATACCGAGCCAGCCTTGAGGCCCGCAAGTATGCCGTCAGCACCAAGTGCGACATTACGCACATCATTGTCGTTGCCAACACAAACCATCACAACATCGCATTGCTCGGCGACTTCGCGTGGGGTCAAAGCAAAACTTCCACCATTTTTCTCAACCCACTGTTTGGCTTTTTCGCTGCTGCGGTTATAAACAGTTAGTTCGTGACCCGCATTTGCAAGATGTCGTGCCATAGGTGAGCCCATGACACCGAGGCCGCAGAATCCTATTTTCATAATTATTTCTTTTTTGCGACTGCCTTGGCGACTTTTGCTACTTTTACAGCCGGCGATTTAGTGGCAGCCTTGGTGACTGGTTTAGCAGATACACCTACTTTTGCCTTTGCATCTGGTTTCGCAACTTTTTTGGCCACAGATTTCGCTACTGGCTTTGCAGGTTTGAGCACGCCTTTTTCGAGAGCCTTGTCAAGATAAATCTCGGCTTCTTCTGTGGTTACTCGAAGTGCTGGTTGAATCTCTGAAATTAAATTGACACGAGCACGGTCATACATTGTTTTTTCTGCCGCCGATAAAGCCGAATCGCGGTCACGGGCTGCAAGATTGCGCACAACTTCGGCAACTTGATAGACATCGCCACTCTTGAGTTTTTCTTGGTGATTTTTGAAGCGACGCGACCAGTTTGCAGGCACGCGAGGGTCTGCTTTGGCGAGCACCGAAACCAAATCTTGAAGCTCACTAGAAGAAACTGGCGGACGAACACCGACCGTAGAAATTTGATCAACCGGAATCGACAACGTCATCTCGTTAATCACTGTTTTCAGAATCAAATAATCCTGGGTTTTGCCGAATGCCTTCATTCGCTTCATATTTAGAACCACGCAGGCACCGTGTTGCGGATAGATGACTGTGTCACCCTTCTTCGGCTTAAATTTCACTAAACAACCCTTCTCAAGTCAGACCCCACATAATAGACCAAGAGTGTTCAATTAATACCTTTTAGTTTGATTTTTACGAACGCAATCGATCATTTTTCGGGTCGAACAGTGGCTCGAGTCCAATTGTCGCCGATTTTCGCGAACCGAAAATTTCAATCTCAACTTTTGTGCCTGGTGCCTCAAATTCGGGGCGCACATATGCCAAAGCCACGCTCTTGTTCAGCGTGAAACTCCATCCCCCAGACGTGATGATGCCAATTCTTTTTTCGCCACTGAACACCGACGCACAAAAAGGAGCGTCGGCATCCCCATCTTGATCAAGAATCATCGGCACAAATCTGTAAGCCGAACCACGAGCCTTTTCGGCAATCAATGCATCGCGACCGACAAACGATGGTTTGGTGAGATCGACAAAACGATCTAGCGATGCATCAAAAGGTGAGAAACCAATCTCGAGGTCTGCTTTCCATCCGCGATAGCACTTGTCGAGTCGCAAACTGTCGACTGCATAAATGCCCATGTCGGCGATTTCGAACTTCTCGCCTGCCTTCCAAATCGCGTCGTACAGTGCGACCATTTGGTCGTTTGATGCGTGCAACTCCCAGCCGAGTTCACCGACATAGTTCACGCGCAATGCACGAACTGGCCCGACCGCCGTATCAATCATCTGCGCCGATAACCACTTGAAGGACGCATTATCAACTGGCGTCGTCGTCACTTGCGAAAGTACATCACGTGATCGCGGCCCGACCAAAATAATTGAACCGTAATCTGCGGTGACATTTTTTAGAGTGACTGAACCATCGGTTGGCAGCGCCATCTCAAGAACGTCAAGATCATGCCATTCAGAACCAGCAGCACCGACGAGATAAAAACTCTCTTCGGCAACTCGAACCACGGTGAACTCGCTCAAAACTTTGCCGTCTGGTAGCAGTGCGTAAACAAGACTTATTCTGCCAACCTTCGGCAATTTCGTGCACAACAAATTGTCGAGGTACGCGAATGCACCAGGCCCCTTGACTTCTATTTTTGTAAAACCTGGTAGGTCTAGAACTGCAACGCCATTGCGTGCAGCGTGAACTTCTTTTGCTACTACTGTGCGCCAGCCGTTGCGTCTAAAAAATGAAAGCGAGTGATCTGTAACTTCGTTCTTAGGATCAAAATAAGTTGGTCGCTCCCAACCACCACGCGCGCCATAGGCTGCACCCTTTTTCTTTAACTTCTCATATAGCGGTGACGTGTATGCAGGCCTGCCAGCAGGTCGCTCTTCAAATGGGAAACCCATCGCATATTCGTTTTGATAAACCTCAACTGCTTTATCAACCGTGTATTGAGTAGTCGCATAAGCCTTGTAGCGGCGTCGGTCAATTGCCCACAAATCAAATTCTGGGCGACCATCAAGAATCCACTCGGCAATTGCTTTGCCGGCACCGCCACCTTGAGCGATGCCGAAACTAAATGTGTTGCAGTGAAAGAAATTTCGCATGCCGCGCTCTGGCCCAAGATATGGGTTGCCGTCTGGCGCGTATGGGATTGGTCCGTTGACGACACGCGCGATACCTGCATCAGCCAAAACTGGTACTCGCTCACCGGCATCTAGAATTTGCTTTTCTAGACGCTCGAGCTCGTCTGGCCACAACTGGTTAGCGAATTGATCTGGGATTCCGTCGAGCCACATCGGTGTTGCTTGCCACTCATATGGCCCGAGAATGAAACCACTTCGCTCTTGACGCAAGTAATACGAAGTATCCGGGTCGCGAAGTAACGGCAACGGTTCACTGCGAGCCGCGAGTTCATCGATTTCTTCGGTAATTAAATATTGATGCGCCATCGTCATGATCGGCAGATGTCGACCAATAAGTTGCATTACTTCGCCCGCGCGATAACCAGCGGCGTTGATAACAATTTCGCAATCAATCTCGTTTTCAACACCAGCGGCACTCGTCGTAACTGTCCACTCGTAATTTTTGTGTTGACGCAACGCGGTCACTCGCTCGTTACGACGCACACGAGCGCCAAGTGCGCGTGCGGCACGAGCCATTGCCTGGGTTACTTGCGAGGGGTCAATATCGCCGTCGAGTGGATCCCATAAGGCGCCAAGTAAATCGTGAGTTTTGATCAACGGATATCGGTCAACGAGATCTGCTGGAGTGAGCATGTCGTACTCCATGTTGTTGGCGCGAGCCATGCTCTTGACATGGCGAAACTCGGCCATGCGTTCTTCACTATGAGCAAGACGCACCGAGCCAGTTACGTGATAACTAATTGGAAAGTCTTTGTCTTTGGCCAACTCGCGATACAGCGCAGCAGAATATTTCTGCACTTGCATCACGCTCCAACTCGTCGAATAAGTTGGCACATTGCCCGCAGCGTGCCAAGTCGAACCTGAAGTCAGTTCATCTCGCTCAAGCAACAAAACATCTGTGCAGCCCATTTTGGCGAGATGGTAAAGGGCGCTACAGCCCGCGATACCCCCGCCGATAATTACAATCTTTGCTCGCTCGCCCATGATCAAAAACCCATCTTTTCGTCTAACTGTTTTACATATAACAGTGCCAAACTGTAGCGTTAACGATGCTAAACAGCCCCCGAGCGTGTTGACAAATTAAAGAAATGGTCTAGAAAATCTTGAGAAAGAAAAAGGTGCCAAATGGTTGACGTACCCAAGAATGCTCGCGTCGTAATCGTTGGCGGTGGAATCGTCGGTTGCAGTGTGGCTTATCACCTCGCTCTACGGGGTTGCACAGACGTGGTCTTGCTTGAGCGAAAACAACTCACTTGTGGCACAACTTGGCACGCTGCCGGTCTGGTCGGTCAATTGCGGGCAACACATAATTTGACTCGCCTCGCGCAATACACCACCAATTTATTTAAAACTCTCGAGGCCGAGACTGGCCAGGCAACTGGTTTTCAACAACGCGGCTCGGTTGCCGTCGCGCCAAATCATGAGCGATTTGAAGAACTAAAACGCGGTGCGTCTATGGCACGCGTTTTTGGACTGGATGTAAATATTGTCTCACCAAAAGAAATCTCAGAACTGCTCCCACTGGCAAGAGTTGATGATCTAGTTGGCGGTGTACACCTACCAAATGATGGCGTTGTCAACCCAATCGACACAACACAAGCACTTGCAAAGGGTGCGCGCTCACTTGGCGTGAAAATTATCGAAAATATTAAAGTTGACTCGATAATCGTCGAAGACGGTCGAGCAGTCGGCGTTAAAGCGACACTTGACAGCGGTGATAAATCGCAAACCGAAATTCGTGCGGAGTTCGTTGTCAACTGTGCTGGTATGTGGGCTCGAGAACTTGCCGATGCTGCTGGAGCAATTGTTCCGCTGCATGCCGCCGAACACTTCTATATCGTCACCGAAGCGGTGCCTGATATTTCACCGAACATGCCGGTGCTTCGCGACCCAGACGGTTGCGGATATTTCAAAGAAGACGCTGGCAAACTTTTGGTTGGCTGGTTTGAGCCTGTTGCAAAACCCTGGGGTATGAAGGGTATTTCAGAAGAGTTCTCATTCACATCATTGCCCGAAGATTTTGAGCACATCGAACCGTTAGTCGCTGCCGCAACACATCGCATGCCGTTGCTTGCAAAAACTGGCATCAGATTATTTTTCAACGGCCCAGAATCATTTACTCCTGATGATCGCTATTTGCTAGGCGAATCGCCCGACGTTGAAAATCTATTTGTGGCCGCGGGTTTCAATTCAATCGGCATTCAGTCGTCGGGCGGTGCTGGCAAGGTTCTCGCCGACTGGATTATCGACGGACGCCCGCCAATGGATTTGTGGGATGTGGACGTTCGTCGCTCGATGCCATATCAGCGCAACAAAAAATATCTACATGACCGCACCGTCGAAACGCTTGGCTTGCTCTATGCAATGCACTGGCCATTTAGACAACCAGAAACCGCACGCGGCGTACGCAAGTCTGTTTTACACGATCGCCTCGCCGATCGTGGCGCTTGCTTCGGCGAAGTCGCCGGCTGGGAGCGCACCAACTGGTTTGCCCCCGAAGGCGTGAAACCTGAATACATATATACGTATGGCAAACAGAATTGGTTCAAATATTCGGCCGAAGAGCACAACGCCGTGCGCAACGCTGTCGGCTTGTTCGACCAGTCGTCGTTCGGCAAATTTATTTTGCAAGGGCCAGATGCGATGTCGGTGCTCAACCAAATTTGCGCCAACGAGGTCGACGTCGCTGTCGGCAAAATTGTCTACACACAATGGCTCAACGAAACTGGTGGAATCGAAGCCGACCTCACCGTCACACGTCAGGCAATTGACTCTTATTTAATAGTCACGGCTGCGGCCACGCAGGTTCGCGACTTTGCTTGGTTACGCGATCACATTCCGGCTTCGGCACGTGCAATGGCGATTGACGTTTCGTCGGGTCAAGCAGTTCTGAGTGTGATGGGCCCGAACTCGCGAGCCTTGCTTGAGTCGCTCACACCAGACGACCTTTCGAACGAAGCGTTCGCTTTTGGTACATCAAAAATTATCGATTTGGCATACGCTCGCGTTCGCGCGAATCGCATCACATATGTCGGCGAACTTGGCTGGGAGCTCTATATTCCAACCGAGTTTGCGATGTCTGTATTCGATGCGATCACCAGCGCGGGCAAAGACTTTGGTTTGCGACATGCCGGCTATCACGCGCTCAATTCGTTGCGTACCGAAAAGGGTTACCGCCACTGGGGACATGACGTTTCGCCCGACGACACACCACTCGAAGCCGGGCTTGGCTTCGTTGTTTCAATGAACAAGCCCGACGGCTTCATCGGTCGCGACGCACTGGTCAAACAAAAAGAGGTAGGGCTTCACAAACGCATGGTGCAGTTTTCGCTTGCCGACCCTGAGCGATTGCTATATCACAATGAGCCAATTTGGCGTAACGGCGAACTTGTCGGCAGCATCACCTCTGGCATGTTTGGCCATACCGTGAATGCGTCGCTCGGCATGGGTTATGTAACGAATAAAAACGGTCTCGCCGACAAAAACTTTGTCACAGACGCACAATACGAAATCGAAGTTGCTGGCGACCGTATCAGTGCCACCGCGTCGCTTGATCCGTTCTACGATCCCAAGAGTTTGCGCGTCAAGTCGTAATATGCTTGGGTCATGACAAGTTCACAACAACCAAACCGCCGCGGCGGACCAGGCGCTCGTCGCGCACTTCGCGCAGCACCACTCGCACTCGACATTCGCCCAGTAAACCCAGGCATGGAGAGCGGTCGATACAAACCACTAACAGATGCCGAAGTTTTAAAAGTTCATAATGCTGCAATTGACGTTTTAGAAAACATCGGTCTTGCTGACGCGATACCAACTTGCATCGACGCGTTGACTCCGCTTGGTTGCACACTTTCACCAGAAGGTCGATTGTTGTTCCCACGTAGCGTCATCGAACACACGCTGTCAATTGCTGCCCGCAAGTTCACGCTTTACGGACAAGACCCGAAATACGACATGGAGCCTTGGGGTAAAAAAGTTTATTTTGGCACCGCAGGTGCAGCCGTCTACATCGTCGACCCTAAGACTGGCGAGTACCGCGAATCAGTCTCGCAAGATGCCTATGACATTGCTCGACTAGTCGACCAGATGGAGCACATTCACTTTTACCAGCGAACAGTGGTGCCACGCGATTTGCCAGACCCTGCCGAGATGGATATCAACACGTGCTACCTCAGTGTCAGTGGCACAACCAAACATGTGGGTACATCTTGGGTACACCCCGATCATCTTGACGCGTCGTTGCGAATGTTGCACGACATTGCGGGTGGCGAAGATAAGTGGCGTGCTCGTCCGTTTGTTAGTCAGTCAAATTGCTTTGTAGTGCCACCACTTAAGTTCGCCACAGATGCGTGTCGTTGTTTAGAGACTGCTGTTTACGGCGGAATGCCTGTGTTGCTGCTATCTGCTGGTCAAGCCGGCGCGACTGCACCCGCGGCTCTTGCAGGCGCGCTCGTACAAGAAGTTGCTGAAGTGCTCGCAGGCTTGGCATATGTCAATGCACTAGTACCGGGTCACCCTGCAATTTTTGGTACTTGGTCTTTTGTTTCTGACTTGCGTTCAGGTGCAATGTCGGGTGGTAGCCCTGAACAGGCGATTCTCTCGGCAGCGAGTGCGCAAATGGCTCACTTCTACGATCTCACTGGTGGCACATCGTCTGGCATCAGCGACTCGAAGATTCCTGACGCGCAGGCTGGCGCCGAAAAAGGTTACAACCACGCACTGGTCGGCAACGCTGGCATGAACTTGATTTACGAATCTGCCGGCATGCACGGCAGTTTGCTCGGCTTCTCGCTTGAAGGCGTGGTGCTCGACAACGACATCGTCGGTGCCGTGCAACGCACGATCAAAGGCATCGAAGTTACCGACGAGTCTTTGTCAGTTGACACGATTCGCGCTGCAGTTATCGGCGGCCCTGGTCACTACTTGGGTGCCAAACAAACTCTTGAGATCATGCAGACCGAATACATCTACCCTGCTGTTGGCGACCGCTTGAGTCCAAAAGAGTGGAATGAAGTGGGTCGACCACAAATTATTGATGTGGCAATCGCCAAAGTCAAGCAAGTTCTCGACAACAACTTCCCGAGTCACATACCCGAAGAAGTTGATGCCAAAATTCGCGAATACCTGCCGATCGCTCTGCCGCGCGAGAACATGATTCACCCGGCTCTGCGCAGTGAAACTGCCACCGTCTAATTAAAAAATTTGATCACGATGCGTTTCGTAAGATCAATTCTTGTTTTTACATTTGTCGCCCTAATACTCCCAAGTGTTTCGGCGAATGCATCGCAAGATCCTGGTACCTCTTTACCTGACGACAAAAAAGGTCACCAGATTCAAGTTGTCTATGTTGAGACGCAGAGCAGCGCTGGAAGCAAATACCACACGAATGGCCGAGTGAAACAGTGGATTGCGGAGATTCAGTCATGGCTAAAAACAAAGTCAGGTAAGGAACTAATTTTTGATACTCACCAAGGGCAATTAGATATCGCCTATTTGAAGTACGAAGGCAATATTGATATGAAAAATGATGAAGACCTGGTTCGGATGTATCAAAAATTTAATCCAACGAATTATCTTGGCAAAAATTTGGCATTCATCATTGACCAAAAATTACCCACGCAGGGAGACATCTGTGGATGGGCTTTGCTCAGTGGTGGTTATTCTCTAGCCATGCCAAATTGGCCCGACTGTACAGATGAAGACGAAGAAGGAATTGCCGAATTTTTAGGTCTGAGTTCATCTGCGGGCACAATTCTTCATGAAATTTTACACTCATACGGTGTGGGACATGCTTGTGACTCGACGACAACAAGTGATTTAATGCACGGCGAACCAGAATGCGCAGCGGCCGGAATCGCCTTTAACTATTCGGAGAAATTGACCTTTGACAAGTCTGGTCTCAACTACTACGGGGGCAATAAAATCGGCGTCGACCTTAAAACTTTGCGTATTTGGAGCGATGGTTCAGGGACTACTGAGTTTGTTGTGCCTGAAAGTCTTCGGATCGTTCCACCAGTCACAACAACAACTACGGGCGACACAGGCAAAAAAACAATTAACTGCACAAAAGGCAAAATTTCAAAACAAATAACTGCGAAAAATCCGAAATGTCCTAAAGGATTTAAAATAAAAATTTAGCTTGAAGCGCCCTCGGCAGGATTTGAACCTGCGACCTACGGATTAGAAGTCCGGTGCTCTATCCACTGAGCTACAAGGGCTGGTCAAGTCAAGGTTATCTAGTTGGTGATTCTGTGAGCGTGAGTATAAATATTCGCCGTGCCATCGCGCACGAAACCAACAATGGTGATGCCAAGATCTTCGGCGGTTTCAACGCTCAAACTCGATGGCGCACCGACTGCGGCAATAAACGCAATGCCCGCCATCGCCGCCTTTTGAATTATCTCAAAAGACAAGCGACCGCTAACGACCAAAGCGTGGTTTGAAATCGGTACCTTGCCATCAAGCACCGCTTTGCCGATCACTTTGTCGACGGCATTGTGCCGACCGATATCTTCACGCACGCAATATGCCTCGCCAGATGCGTCGACTAAACCAGCAGCATGCAGACCGCCAGTGCGATCAAAAGTTGGTTGGGCTTTGCGAATGATGTCTGGCAATGAAGTCAACATCTGTGCCGTCATTACCGGACCAGTCGAAAGATCGACTCGGCTCGTCATTTGAGAAAGTTGCTCGATTGAAGTCGTGCCACAGATGCCACAACTTGCCGAAGTCACCATGCCACGACGCGAAAGGGCCTCATCAAATTGTGACGTCAAACTCACCGTCACGACGTTGAATTGCTGTTCGGCTGAATCCGGCAGTTGACAATAACGTACGGTACGCACATCATCTGATTGCTTAATTATTCCTTCGGTGAACAAAAACCCGACTGCCAATTCAAAATCGTGACCAGGGGTGCGCATTGTTACTGCTATCGGCTGCACTTGTTGAGTCGGCGATTCGGCGCGTATCTCAAGGGGCTCTTCGGTAACCAAGACGTCTGGTTTTGATGCAAATGAGCCGTCTTTGCGCACGACGGTAACTGTCCAGTTTGTAACTTTGCGCCGCACGACAGCCGCAATATTTGCCATAAATTAATGCTACCTTGCCTTAAATAAGGGCTTTTAGGGATCTTAAAGACTGGCATTTAGTACTTATCACCACTTAACATGGCTGTAAGTTCTAAAAGATTGGCGTTTGTTGATCGGAACTTGAAAGATATTTTAAAGGGGAATCAAAATGGAAAAGCTTGTCACAAGCAATGACCAATTGGTTTACAACGCGCTTTCTTTCGCTGTAGCGGCGATGGCAATCTCGTTTGTTTACTACCTGGTCTCACGAAGTCGAGTTGCGCCTGCGTATCGCAGTGCCGTAACTATGTCAGCGATGATTTGCGGTATCGCCGCCTATCACTACTGGAGAATGTTCAGCAATTTCGCCGATGGCGCACCTTGGAACGAAGGTTACCGCTATGCAGACTGGCTGCTCACTGTTCCGCTACTTGTAGCCGAACTCGTAGTTGTTTCTGGCATCGCCAAAGAAAAAGCTAAAGGCGTAACCACAAAACTTGCAGTAGCTGCAATTCTGATGATCGCAACTGGATACCCAGGCGAGACAGCAGCGTCTGGTAGCAATGCCAGCATGATGTGGTGGGTCATCTCGATGGTCTTCTTTGTCTACATTCTCTGGAACTTGTTCGCAGGCGAAGTCGGCAAAGCACTCAAGGGTCAATCTGGAGAAATCGGCAAGAGTCTTAACAATCTTCGATATGTATTGTTAGTGACTTGGTCGGTTTACCCAATTGCTTACCTTTTGGGCGACAGCGAGAGTTTCTTGGCCGAGGCATTAAATCTTTCAGCAGGCGACTCGTCAACGCTGATTCAAGTCGGTTACACAGTTGCCGACGTATTGGCTAAGCCAGGTTATGGTCTTTTGATCTTGGGCATCGCAATCGCGCGCTCAAAGGCAGAGGGTTACAAAGAAGCTTAATTTCGAATCAGTTTTCGAATCGAAAGAGCCCTGGCTTCGGCCAGGGCTCTTTTATTTTGACTACTAAACTCTGAGCGCGATGCTGCGAACAAAACACCTACCCGGCCTTGTCATGGCAGCAGCAGTTGCCGCAATCGCATTCATCCTCGAATCACTAGTCAAAAACAACACGCCATTGATTGTTTCGCCACTCGTGATCGCCGTTGTGCTTGGTGCACTGATTTCAAATCTTGGTCTTTTGCCCGAGGCTTGCCGCATTGGTCTCGGCTTTTCGGCGCGAAACCTGCTTCGCCTCGGCATCGTGCTACTCGGTCTACAACTTTCTTTCGCCCAAGTTCGTGAACTCGGCGTGCCAGGTTTAGCACTGGTAATCATCGTCGTCGCGATTACATTCACAGGCACCCAATGGCTCGGGCACAAAATGGGCTTATCTAATGGGCTAAGTCTGCTGGTCGCCACTGGTTTTTCAATCTGTGGTGCTTCGGCAATCGCCGCAATGCGGCCCGTAAGTGACGCCGATGACGACGACATGGCTTATGCGATTGCGCTCGTGACGATTTGTGGCACGCTAGCGATATTTGTGCTTCCAGCCGTCGGCGAAATGATTGATTTCTCCGGGGTGCGCTTTGGCTCTTGGGTTGGGGCGAGCGTTCACGATGTCGCCCAAACCGTGGCGACAGCGTCTTCTGGCAATCAAGATGCCGAGCAAGCCGCAATTGTCGTCAAACTCACTCGCGTTATGCTTCTCGCACCGCTTGTAGCAGGCGTCAGTTTCACTCGTCGCCGAAAGCTAAGCCGCGCGTATGCAACCCAGCCAGAAAAATCTCACGCAAAACTTCCACCGATTATCCCTCTATTTATCGTCGGATTTATTGCCAGCGTCACGATCAACTCGACTTTCGACTTATCAGATTCGTTGCTCGCCGATGTCAAATTATTCGAAAAGTCGCTATTGGCCTGCGCGCTCGTTGGTCTCGGCGCCGGCGTTGACGCACGCAAACTTCGTCGGGTTGGCTCTCGCCCACTTGCTCTCGGCTTGATCTCGTGGGTGTTAATCGCCACGATTTCAGCGATTGGTGTTGCGGTTTTAGAAATTGCTTAACATTCAACGGGTTCGAGTCGCCCAGTCTTGACGTCGTAGATCGCGCCCGCAACTTTTAAAGTCTTGGGCAAAATTGCAAATTTGCGGATGCTCTCGACATCGGCTGCTAAAGCCGCGCGCTGATCTGAAACCATTCGAAATTCGACGTGTCGAGTGTCAATGCCATGTTTGCTTTCGATGCTGGCATGAATCGACTCTTCGTCACCACTCGCCATTCGACAGTCGGTGTGTGGCATCACGAGAACACGATCGACCGATAGCAAATAAGTCGCCAAAACTAGCGTGCGCAACATGTCGTCGGTGACTCGTGCACCCGCGTTGCGCAGAATTTTGGCGTCGCCCGCCTTCATGCCAACAACTGCGAGAGGGTTGATGCGCGAGTCCATGCAGGTGACGATCGCCAAGCCCTTGCGCGCCGTACCCGTCAGGTGCTCGTCTTGAAACTCGGCAACAAATTGTGAGTTCGCTTTCAGAATGTCCGAAAAATCTTGAATCGGAAACTTATTCATGGCCCTCATCCTACGAGGTCAACCATTCTTGGCACACTAGATTTTAATGATGCTCAAGAACCAGCGAATCCTCGGCACAATCTTCGTAGTGATGTCAAGCTTTGGTTTCTCGATTGGGCCAACACTTGCAAAAAATGCTTACGATGCAGAAGCAAATCCGCTGGGCGTTATGACAGTGAGATTCACGATCGCAAGTTTGATCATGTTGATTTTGCGCCAGATCGCAATGCGCAAAGAATCGTTTCCATCGCTGAAACTGATCCTCGAGATGTTTTTAGTCGGCGCACTTGGCATCACAATTGTGTCTTTCACATATTTTCTCGCAATTGAAACAATCGACACTGGCCTGGCAATCGTGATGTGGTACTTCTTTCCCGTGATTGTCGTTTTAATTTCATGGATCGTCTTCAAAAAGCGACCGTCTCGCAATATCGTTATTTCGCTGTTTTTTAGCCTCACCGGAATCATCATCACTACCGGCCAAGTCAAAGGTGGCTCGAATTCGGCAATCACTTTGATAATGGTTTCGTCTTTCTTGTTCGCGTTTTATTTGCTGGCAGTTACTCGAACGCTGGCAAAAGTTAATCTGCTCACGGGAGTAACTTTCATCAATATCGGCGCGGCAATCGGCTACTGGTTGATTTGCGCGACCCTACCTTTTGGGCTGAGCGTTGATTTTCCTTCTAATCAGTCAAGTTGGCTTTACATCTCGACATTTGCACTCTTTGGTACGGTCGCACCGTTTATGTTTTCTTATGCCGGCTTAAAGCGCGTCGGCCCAAGCATGCTCTCGGTGATCACAACTATCGAACCCGTTTTGGCGATTGCCATGGGCGTAATTTCTCTCAACGAAGCCGTCACAACAACTCGCGTGATCGGCGCAACATTTGTTATCGGGGCATTGATTGCATTATCGGTGCTCGAGAGCCGCGACGAAGCAGCCCTCGAGCATCAATAACTAGTTCTAACTATTTAGCGCCGCTTTTTGATCGGGTGTCAGCGCATTCACAAACGCAGGTTTCAACGCTCTTTGTTGTGCCGGCGTCATCGCTGCCAACTTCTCGTTGCTAAAACCAGACGCGGTAGCTGGTTTCAACGCACCAACTTGCGCAGGTTTCATTGTCGCGATCGCTTCTGGCGGCAACGCGCTTACCTGTTCGGCCTTCAAGCCAGACACCGCCG
>ERZ889217.660-NODE-660-length-19867-cov-7.131991_pt1 | contig 19867 bp, 9 predicted proteins | sample MGYA00521098_ERZ889217 | MGnify/ENA primary metagenome ERZ889217 (study PRJEB32303, sample SAMEA104408613) | aquatic metagenome | biome: Brackish water; feature: Pelagic; material: water | place: Baltic Sea | collected 2014-06-10T22:04:00 | depth 2,362 m ... | reverse complement strand
TGCATAGAAATCAGAGAGAGAGAGAGAGGTTTGAGTGCGCGTGATAGATTTATTTAATTTGGACCGTGTTTGAGCGGTCTTCGATAGAGTCATCGGTTCTTTATAAATAGACAAAATCAGGGACCCGCGGGGTAAAACAGAAAGAAAGTGATGGAGCAGAAAACTACCGAGGAACGATTAGTATCACCATATGAAGACGATGGTAGGGATAACGATGATAAGGGCACGAGTGGTAGGGAAAGACTTGGCAGAAGAAGAACGTCGATCGATTTATTATGCGACGAAATCATCCACATACGTGATGAAAAGAACAAGGCTGAGATTACAGAGAAAGAGTTCGTATCGTGTTACGAAGGTGAACGCGGATATCGCAGATACGTCCTGTTCTTGTTGTTCATGATTGCAGTGATGCAGAACTTTGATAGGAACGTGCCTTCGATATTGTTTCCGACTATATCGGTCGAGCTCGATATGACCGACGTCGATACCGGTTTAGTGAACGGAGTTTCGTTCTTGTTAGTGAATTGCGTGTTGGCTATTCCATTGGCGAGATTGGCTGATACGAGAGGGAGGAAGAATATTTTAATATTTTGCTTGTTAGTATGGTCCGTTGCGACTATATTGTGCTCTTTAGTGCACACGAAACAATGGTTAGCCGCGTTGAGGATAGGCGTCGGTATTGGAGAAGCCGGATGCGCTCCGGCGGCGCTTTCGTTAATCGCGTGCATGTACGCTCCGAGTGAACGAGCTGGCGCGATGGCTATTCAAGCTTTAGGGTTAGCAGTCGGTATAGCGTTAGCAAACGTTTTAGGGGGGATGATGGTCGATAGAGTGGGATGGAGGAGCGTGTTCGTCATTGCCGGTTTGCCCGGTTTAGTTTTGGCCGTTTTAGTATATTTTACGCTTCGAGACGCGCCTATTGTGTTGAGGAGAGGAGATAAGAAAAAAAAGAACGAAAACGATGACGATGACGATTTAAAAAGCAAAGGTTTTTTCAAAGATTTCATCAAAGCGTGCGCTGATGCGTGGGGGAGTATCATTTTTTGTGCGAAAGAAATGTTCCAACGCCCGACGTTTGTCAGCTTAGCAATTGGTTGCTCGTTACAAGTCGCCGTCGGACTTTCGGTTTTGACGTTTTTACCGACTTTTTTCATACGCTCGCATGGCATGTCGAACCAAGAGGCTGGCATAGATATCGCTGCAGTTTCCGGCGGTGCCGGGGCGGTTGGTATTCTAATGGGTGGTTTTGCGTGCGATTATTTAGTGAAGAAGTACTCAGACGCTCGTTGGTATTTGTGGTTCATGATCATTTGCAACTGCATTTCAACACCGCTTTTAATAGCAGCTTTCTTAGTTTGGGACAAAACTGCATCTGTCGTTTTCGCAGCGTTTGCAGTTTGTTTTTTCATGGTCATGGTTGGTCCGCCTGGAGCCGTCGTCCAAATTCTCTCTCCAGAATCCATGAGAGCGACTTCGGCGGCGTTGTTTCAAGTCATTCAGAATGTTTTAGGCGGTTGCGTTGGTCCAGCAATCGTTGGCGCTATTAGTGATCGATTGTCCGATGACTACGGCGACGAGAAAGGATTGCGATACGCTTTAGCCGGCTCTGCCATTTTTTGCGTGTTTGGACAAATTGCTTGGTTTATAGCGTCTCGCACGATGCGAGAAGACGCGGAAAACGCAAAAGAAGACGCTGAGCAATTATTAATTTTGAAGGAGGAATATTTTGCTAACAAAAACAACAAGAAAGAAGAATCACTATCGCTTTTGGGAGGAAGGAATGTGTAACAATAATTGGGCATGCAGCAAGGTTTGAATGGCGTCGATGACTCGTCGTCGCGCTGAGTAAAAAACGCTCATAAAAAAGCTCATAAAAAAGCTGACGCTTTGACCTCATTTGTTCATTTAGTATAGTTTAGAATTCATTTATAGTTTAGTTATGTGTATGAGTAGTTATAGTAGAGAAGAATAAAAAGAAATAGTATGTACTATTTCTAAGTACTAGTATTTTGGAATTTTGTTATCACATTTGACGACGACGACGATCATCTTCCTCTCGAGAATAACGTCTTCATAGAATTTTCAAAAAATTTAGCTTGGCTCGATAACGTCGAACCCATCGTTGTAGGCTCGAACGGACAAAAGTTTTGCAACGGCGAAGAAACAGCGGCAACCGTATCTGAGCTCGGATCGCATCTTTTTATAATCGTTCTAATTTTCTCAGCCTCGAGTCTTTTCTGATCAGCCGCGCGCGTATTTTTCAAGCAATCGTAAGCTTTCGCACATAATACTAACGCGTTTAAAATTATAGTTAATTCTTGCGGTGTTTTCAATTCTCTCGCCGGCGGCGCGGACTTTTTTAGTTCTTTGCTCACAATGATTGTTGTTCCTCCACGTTGATTCTCACCGCCGCCGACTTCGGCGCTATCCTCTCTAGACGAATTATCAACATCATCGCTGAAATCATCCTCTAAATTGATAACCGACGGGGGCGAATTCGTGCCTCGTGCTCTTCCTTTCACTTGCATTTGCTTCAGCTGTGCATTAATTGGCAAAGTCTTACTACTTATTTTTCTAACCTCTCTAGTATTATCATTATAATCATCGTCGTCATCGCTTTCTTTTTCAACGCAAACGCCGTTTATGATCCCGTTCTCTTTCAACGCAATCTGTTCCTCCAAAATAGCAATCCTACGATGCCTCAAAAATCGTAATTTCTCCATCGCCATTTGAAACTGCTGCGCGTTAATGCGTTCGGCTAGTGTTTTAATAACCTCTCTCTCCAAAATCCCCGCTGCTGCTCTGTATTCCCCTTCCTGAATCTTTTCCTCCGCAAGCGCTACGTTATCCTCCACTCCTTTCAATTTCTCCGTCATTCGTTTCCTCGCAAACTTAAGTCCTTCTAAAGTTTCCAGTTTTAACTTCGACGGAGCGTCGATCACGGCAATCATCCTATCATCTTCACAGTCACGACCATTACACCGACCGAATTCAGCCTCGAAAGAAGTAGTATTAGTATCACCGTAATACGTACTAACCTTCGAAGCGTCCGAGAAACTGACCCTTCTTCTTCTTGCGAACTTCACCGCGTTCGTCCGCAGAGGGTTCCTCTTCTTCTTCCTTCCATCCTCATCGTTAGTATTTTCATCGCTTTCGTCGGTATTAGCAGTAGCACTATCTGTCGTCGTCGTCGTCGTACGCGTTGTCGATACAGAAATCGAACGATTTCTCCTCATGATCTCTTTATCTCTCTCTATCTCTATCTCTACACTACACCGCACTGCACTGCACCTGCACTACACACGAAGAACTAGAACTAGGTTCCAATTCGAAGAAGACGTTAAAAATCAATATCCTTCTTTATTATTTGTGTTCTCGACGGATGGAATAGTTCACGTAAACTCACAGAAACGAACGCACGCGAAGAGAAGAGAAGAGAAGACAGAGGGAGCGGTCTGAATGTCTTAAACAGTTAACGTTAAAGCGAGTTTAGAGAAGCCAGCAGAGCGCGGTTTTGGACAAATAAATAATGAGGTTCTTTTTTGTTAAAAAGTGTTTCGTGTGACAGGTCAGCATTTTTTTTTGCAATTTGCGTTTAAGAAAATTTACACTCTTTATCACGATTACGATATGGATTTTAGTCTCGCTGTATAGTTCGTTACACTACGTTGTATCAGCGCGTGTTAATGCGTTTGTGTGTGTGTGTGTGTGTGTTGTTCTCGCTCTAGTCAGTTCAGTCCGTGAGAAACTATGTGTATATATATATATATTCCGCGTATGTCTTAACGTCTAGAGCTTCTACGGTCTCGACGTTCGGGCGAAGGTGAAGCAGAGCCTCGGCGGTTACGCTTCGGCGATGGAGGTTGAAATTGACCTTCTTCTTCGGACGATATTTCACCTTGTTCGTTATTTCGCTTCTTTTGTACTTGCGCCGTTCCTCTTTTTGGTGGATCGTTGTCAATAAAATCGCCGTATGGTGAAGGCGATCTAGAGCGACCGCCGCCGCCTTGTCTTCGATGAATGTCTCTTCTAGAGTCTCTGCCTCCGCCGCCGCGACTGTCTTGGTCGTCTCGTCGATCCGTGCGACGACGATCGGATCCGCGTTCGCGATCGTAATCATCATTATCGCTACGTCCGCCTCGTCGGTCTCGATCTCTTCTACCCGAAGGACTTCTGGAACGAGAGCGCGAACGAGAGCGTCCTCGCTTATTTGTAGTAATAGCAGTAGCTCGGCGATCGCGATCGTCGTCGCGTGGAAGAAATGCATGATTGGCGCCTCGAGATCCGCCAGATCGAAATCCACCTTGGTCGTATTCAGGCGCTCCTTCACCGAATCGTGGGCGTCTGTCGTTATTATTATAGTTGTTGTCATCATCGTCCCCCACCATCATACCAGTACCAAATCTCGGTGCACGTCTTTCGCGATCGGAAAATCCAATTCCGCCTTTGCTATCCCTTTGAGGAGGAGGAGCGATATCTCCTCCTCCTCCTCCTCCTCCTCCTCCTCCTCCTCGTTCGTCGCCAAATCTATCTCTGCCACCTCTACGGCCACCACCGCCTCGGCCGCCTCGTTCGCGTTTTTCTGGACACTCGCGAGCGAAATGACCAGATTGGCCACAAATGTGACACGTGCGATCGTCACCAGGTCTTCCGCCGCCGCCGAAACCGCCGCCACCGCCTCCTCCTCTGAATGCTCCACCACCGCCGCCACCACCAACACCGCCTCGCTGGTTTCCTCTCATTTCTTTCGCACGTATCTCTTTCTTTGAAAGCACTTTTGCGTAACCAGTACCAGCTCCGCCGCCTAAACGCATGGGTTTCCAATTCGGCATCGTCCTTCCTCTCTCGGCATCGACGACAATACGTCTGCCTTCTATTTTTGTCCCATCTCCTCGCTTAAACGCACGTTTCATATCCTCTTCACTTTCAAATTCAATGAACGCGTACCCAGTTGGTTTCCCAGTCGCCTCATCTTTCACGATTTTCACTTGCTTAATGTCGCCATATCTCTCAAACTCTCTCCTTAAAACATCTCCGTGTTCATCTTCGCAGACGCTATATGGTAATCTCGCTACGAACAACGTCGCGTATGGATCTCCAGTCGCTTTTTCGTTCGCTTGCGGGTCCCACGTTTTCAAAGCTTGTTCGAGCAATTTCCTACCCTTTTCTAATCTTTTCTTCGTCTTTTGCGAAACGTACGCCGGTGGTTCTTTCTTTTCTGCATGAATATCGCCATCTTCCTGAATTTCTCCATCATCGTTGACGTTGATCTCATTATTATTTTTATTATTACGATCGTCGTGATCATTCCCAGAGTCCATTCCCGCCTCAGTTTTATTATTGTTTTCGTTTTCAAACATCTCCACAAACTCCGCGACGCCGCTAATCCTCTTCTGCTTCCTCGCCTTTGCGGGCTTGAACCATTTCACCGGCGGTCTCGCCTTGAACATTTGCAACAAATTCGCCGGTAACCCAGTCGCATGTGCGTTCAAATTAACCGGTCTCATCATCATCATAGGCATCATCATCGGTCCCCCTTGTTGTTGTTGCGCTCCCGCTCCCGGTGGCATCATCAACATCGGATTCGGCGGAAACTTCATGATCATTTGTTGTTGTTGATTAGCAGCAGGCATCATCATCGGTGGTGCCATCGTGCCCATCTGAGTACGTGGTGGCATCATTCCAGGTGGCATCATCATCTGAGGCATCCCGAACATCTGTTGTTGTTGTTGTTGTAGCGGTGGTTTCATTAACAACGGGTTCGGAGGCATATTAGTATTACCAGTATTCATCATCATCATCATCATGGGCGGCTGCTGTCCAAATTGTCTTTGTTGTTGTTGTTGTTGTTGTTGTTGTTGACGAAACGGTGGCAACGACTGGTTACTGTTGTCATTACGTTCTCCATTAGAAGTCATCTTCTTCTTCTTCTTCTCTCTTCTTCTTCTTTACTAATCTATCTATCAATTAAAATAAAGAACTCTCTTTTATGCTCCTAAGCACGGAAGAAGAGTTCAAGACCGTTTTCTTCTATTTTGTGAGTTAGTGGCTCTTTTTCGCAAAAAACGGCCGTTTCGCTTAAGCGACTGTGCATGTAGGCCAAAATTCCCTTTAAATTGCCCAAAACAAAAAACAAACAAAACAGCAAAGAATTCAAAAATTCAAAAACGTGACAGAGGTGAGAACTTCGCGCAGTCGAAAGCTTGAGAGAGTTAGTTCGCACACACACAGAGAGAGAGAATAAGGTATAAATAAAGAAGAACGATAATAATAATTTCGCAATCACGAACGACGATTTCGCACTCGATCTTCAAGAAAGCGGTTCCGCTTCTGCGCGAGACGAAACGCGTTTGGGAAAGAAAAACGCATTCAACGAAACCGAGGTCTGAGATGATCAACGAAAACGCTAAGCAGATGGAGGATCGAAACACTTTGAGACGATTCCAAGTCGTCGTCGCGAGCGATGAAGAGGGTGGGATCGGGCGCGAGTGCGAGTTACCTTGGAAGCTCTCGAAGGAGATGAAATATTTCAAAGATTTGACGAATGGGGTACAAAAGCCGCAGCAGAGGAACTGCGTGGTCATGGGAAGGAAGACGTGGGAGTCGATACCGGAGAAGTTTAGGCCATTGCCTGGACGCCTGAACGTCGTCTTGAGCCAGTCTGGGAAAGTGAAGGAATACTCGAAAGAGGACGCGGCGGACGCGGCTCAGGCGTTACCGGAGGGCGTTTTAGTGAGAAAGTCCATGGAAGACGCTTTGGAGACTTTGTCTCGCGGTGAGTATAAAGATGGAATCGCGAAAGTGTTCGTCATCGGTGGTGCGGAAGTATACAAGGAAGCTTTGAAGAGCGAGTACTGTGAAGCCGTGCATTTGACCGAAGTGAAACCGCCTCGAGGGAACGACGCGAAGACTTATTTCAAATGCGACGCGTTTATTAAGTTACCGCTCGATCAAGAGAAGTTTCAGTTATATTCAAGTTCGAAGGAAATAAGAGACGGTGAGTGTTCGTTCACGAAACTGACCTATGTCGCACAAAGCGGTCCAGCCGGGAAGTTTCGCGTAGACGCCGAGAAAGTATTACCGCCAATAATTTTGAACGAGCAAAAACACGAAGAAATGCAATATCTTGACTTGATAAGGGAAATCATCGACGAAGGTAATATAAAAGGAGATCGCACTGGGACTGGGACGATTTCAAAGTTTGGATGCTCAATGCGATTCAATTTAAGAAGATCGTTTCCGTTGTTGACTTCTAAGCGCGTGTTTTGGCGAGGCGTCGCCGAAGAGCTTCTATGGTTCGTCAAAGGTGCAACGAACGCTAACGAATTGAAAGAAAAAGGAGTCGGCATTTGGGACGGGAACGGCAGTCGCGAATATCTCGACTCTGTTGGCTTGAACCATCGCGAAGTGAACGATCTTGGTCCAGTCTATGGATTTCAATGGAGACATTTTGGCGCCGAATATACGGACATGCACGCAAACTACGACGGCAAAGGCGTCGATCAGCTCGCGGAAGTCATCCATAAGATTAAAAACAATCCAAACGATCGACGCATTTTGTTAACCGCGTGGAATCCGGCAGCTTTGAAGGAAATGGCTCTACCACCGTGCCACATGTTTTGCCAATTCTACGTCGCAAACGGAGAGTTAAGTTGCCAAATGTACCAACGCTCGTGCGACATGGGCCTAGGCGTTCCGTTCAACATCGCCAGTTATGCGTTATTAACGAGAATGATCGCTCAAGTCTGCGACTTGAAACCGGGCGATTTCGTACACGTTCTCGGTGATGCGCACGTATACGCAAACCACGTTGAACCACTGGAAACCCAACTCTTGAACACGCCGAGGCCGTTCCCGCAACTGAACATCAACGCCAGTATTAAAGACATCGACGGCTTCTCGTTCGACGACTTCGAGATCGTCGGTTACGACCCTTGCCCGAAAATTGAAATGAAAATGGCCGTCTAACACGCTCACGTACTCATGCTCTACACTCTCCTATCACTCGCGCGTACACTTACTCGTCAATTGAAGAAACTCGCCCGGTCCGTCTCGCTCTCCACGACGTTTTCATTTTTCGAATTTTCATAGAGCAGTTAACAGTTTTCAAAAACACATTCTCTCTATTAAATAATACTAATAATAAACAATAATAAACAATACTAATAATAAAAATACATGCGCTAAATAAACAGCGATCCACAAAAATCTCTCGCCTTTCTTAATCATGAAAACGCCCGCGTTGCTCTCGGTTATCTTCGACTGCGTTTTCCAAAAAATGAACTGTCTCCAGTTGCCGAAGACTTCTTTGGAGATTGGCTCGCAGGATTTGCGAGGGAAAACGATAATAGTCACCGGCGCGACATCGGGAATAGGCGAAACAACCGCAAAAACGCTCTTACTGAAACAGGCCAGGGTCGTATTAGCCGTAAGGAACAAGAAGAAGGCGGAGCGGATGATCGAGAGATGGCGCGAAGAAGAGGCGGAATCGGAATTGGCTGTGAACGAGCGGGATTTTTTTTGGAAAAACTGCAAGGCGATGGAGTTAGATTTGAACAGCTTAAAATCGGTGAGGAAGTTCGCGAAGAAGTTCGAGACAGAGGAGGCGAATCTGGACGTGTTAATAAACAACGCCGGCGTGTTTGATATGTCGAATGAGTACGTGGAAACCGAGGACGGGTACGAGCAACATCACGGGACGAATTTTGTCGCGCCGGCGTTGTTGAGTTTGTTGTTAGTACCGAAAATGTTGAAGACGAAGAAGGAGAGGGGGATGAAGCGGAAGAGTGAATGGCCTAGGATCGTATTCGTGAGTTCGAAAATGCACGAGTTCGCGAAAAGTTATGATATGCAGAAGCGCGGGTATTGGTTTTCAGCGAAAACTGCTTACGCGAATTCGAAAATGGCCGAGATCGCGTTCGCGAAAGTGCTCGAGAGGAAATTGTGCGAGTTTAGGAAACGGACGACGTTGGCGAACTCTCCGATTAAGATGATCTCGTTACATCCGGGGAATATTATCACGAATGTAGTGAAAACTTTACCGAAATTCATACAGTTTTTATACCGAACGACGATGAGGCAAATTCTTTTCAATTGCGACGAAGGCGCTCGAGCGACTATTTATTGCGCTACGAGCGAGAAAGCGTACGAGGAATCTAAAAACGCGTACGGGAGTTATTTCGATTCCGCGTGCAAATTAGTGACGCCAAATAGTTTTAGTGAAGAAAAAGAGGAGAAGTTATGGGCCGGATTATTAGAAGAGTTTGGTATGCGGGAAGAAGAGTTAGAGAGTGCTTGGAAAATTTAAAAATTAACAATGCGCAATAATTATATTCGTATCAACGTATGCCGCGTTGAAACTGATTTGTTCAACATGAAGTTTGTTTTCAGCATGACCAATTCACCGCTTGATTATTATTTTATTCGTCGTCGCCGTCTAAAAAGTCCATATCGGGCAGATGAAAGCGCAAACCTTCGTCTTCTTCTTCGATAACTTCTTCAATTTTCGTTCGCTCCAGTGATGTGTTCACTAGAATCCGTGGTGCTGATTCTTCTCTTTCTGAAAAAATACTCGCAGAGCCAAAGCCGCCAAACATATCAAACGCGCCGCGTTTCTCTTGTGACGCCATATTCAAATGTGCAGGTATGAGTGACGGTGATGCTTGTACTGGAGGTGATGCATGCATTGTTGCTTGAGGCGGTTGTACTGGCGACATTTGCTGTTGATTCGGATGTGGTGCCGGCTGTGACCCAGCCCAAGAATTAAAGTTCGGTTGAGGTTGGAACATCGGTTTGCTATCGAAACCTGGCGGAGGCACAAACTTCGGAGATGAAGAAGCCGACCCGATATGATTGTAATGCTGTTGAACTTGCTCCAAAGAAGGAACGCGTGGAACCTCAACAGATAAAGACTTGTTCTCAACAACATCGACTGTATTATTCGAAGATATTTTTTCCGGAACATACTTTCGTCCCCACGGCGGCAACAGAGATGTTTTGCGAGTTAAAGTGCCTTCATCTTGAACATCAACGGGCATGGCCGGATCCTTTTTCGTAACTGCATTCGCCGCCGACGCCGCTTTAGGCGCAACATATTTATTCAAGTCGACCAATTTATTCGTATTTCCAAGCCTGGCTGGTTTTGCCAGTGCTGCTGCGGCGTTACGTTTCGCCTCTTCCACAGCGCTCTTATCATAGCTTTGCTTCTTTTCGTCATATTTCATGTTTGCCGCTTTATTTTCCACGCGAGACTCGTCAGCAGTTTGACGTCCGAACGATTCCCGTTCAACACTACTAATCGCCAATGGAGCCGCTCTTGGCGACCGACTTTTTCCTGTTGGCGACGGTGGAGATGGTTTTGTCTCGACATCAACGCTTCTTCTCGGCGGCGGCAAAGGCTTCTTCGCTTCAGCAGCTACCTTTGGCGAAGACGAAGGAGAAGACGCGCTTTTCGAAGCTTTGGCATCAACAATCGATACTGGAGAAGAAATTACTTGTCCTTCTGGTTTATAGTCAGTATTCGGTGATGAGATTCGCACGTTTGAAAGCTTTGGCATTTCAACCTTCACTGAAGAGTTTTTCATAGCAGCAGTATTAGGGGATTCTCCTCCCGCTGTAGCAGTGACAGCAATAGTACTCTCAAGAACCGAAACCGGCGAAACTTTCTCACCCTCGTAGCCAACCAATGATTCCTTTTGCACATTTAATTTGTTTTGATTTGCGACTGATAATGCAAAGAGTGAAGCAGTCACGGCAAAACAAATGGCAAAAAATACTGCCAAAAAGTTTGAAGACGTGACCGTCTCAAACGCTTCAGTAGTAAACGATACATTATTGAACGTTGCTTTCTTCGCCTCTTTGTCAGTAATTGCTGCTACATACGAAAACGCTTCCGAAACTTGTCCTCTGACATCAACGCATTCGAACAATGTGAAGGAGTTTCGTACACATAAGGAAGATTTGAGAACGCGATCTTTTATTGCCGATTTTGGTGGCGCAAAGAAGACTTCGCCCAACGTCATCACTTGGTCTGGTTCAATACAAGACGATGTGAGTTTTCTATCGATTTCAAATAGAAAAGCACTTTCACCCTCGCGAATGCTTCCAATTTTCGGCACCGATGGAGGAAAAAGCCCAAGCGTTAAGCTCGAAAGCAATTTTGAAAAGGAAAAAAATCCGCCGCGACGAAGCAACGTTGCGATTGCCAAATCTGGCGTGTCCATGTATGAAGCCCCTGGGAATATATACGGTTCCGCATCAAAGCATAACTTCTTTGACGTTGGATTATGAACTCGAAGAGTTTTTGAATTCAACGATCGCTGTCCAGCTCCAATAGAATCAATAAACGTCGGAGTAACATTATGATTTGGACCTTCCTCCTTCTCAGCTAAAGAAGAACTCAAAGAAAAAGAATCTCCAATATCAAGACTTGCTTCATCATCATCAAATTTAGAAAATGACGAGGGAGCATAGTTCGCGTTTTTATAATCGGTATTATCCGTAGATGAGAGCGACTCTAAAATCCCAGGCCTTCTTAAGTTCACTAACACATCGACGGTATCGACATCACCTAGGCTGGTCGCATCATTCGAAACGACTACAGTGGCCTTCATGCGGAACGCATCTTTCGATTCAAGTAATCTAATTTTGTCCAAACGAACCCGAAGCTTCTTCGCTTCTGATTTAGTCGGTGAAGAAAACGCGAAAGTAGATTTCTTCTTCAACCATTCTTCTGCGGCGGCGACATTTGCAGAATCATCATTTGATGCGTTTTCTTCGTCGTCGATATCGTCATCTTCGTCGTCGTCGTATGTCAAATCCTCTTCTCCGAATATTTCGCGGTGCATGCTAGATAAATCAAGCTTGGCCCAGGCGCTTATTTGCGGCTCCCGAATATTCGGTTCAATCAACCCACCGTTTTTATTGTGACGAACAACCACCCCTTTTTGACTCCCACGCTTATCGTCTAAAGAATGCTGTAAAACACTGACTCTCGTCAAGACTGGAACGCTATGCGTAGATACAACCTCGATCGGTACATTGGCGTGTCGTTTACCCAGTGAAGTAGATACGCTCACGATATCGTTCGCTGGAACTAGTGTACCAGTACTGAAAGAGGCTGTAATTGGTACTCTTGTCCAACGATTGTTTGTGAGAACGCCAAAGGTGTAGTTTGTGCGACCTAGATCAGAAAAGCTTTTGATCAACGCATCATCTTCTCCAACAGTTGCTTGGATGTGAAATATTGCACGACCACGCGCGGGTACTACAAAGTCATCTTCAAAAATGTTCGCCCACTTTTGCTCTTCTCCATTCAATCCTCCGACGAGCTTATTTTTTACCTGAACTTGTTGCCCTTTATTCTTCTTGTTTCTTGGCCAAGCCATCTTTGCAAGCGGAGAGAACTCATCGAGATCATCTTCTTCTTCTTCCTCTGGTGCTTTTATTTCAGACTCGTCAGATTTTTTATTATTGGCGACATTTTTCGTGTTTTGTTGTTCATTTTTATCTACTCTCGCAATCTTATAGTTTTGACGGCAACCGCCCGGCATATCTGTGAATCTTTCCTCATTCTCGAGGCACGGCGCATTGTGTACGGTGTTGTCATCGTCAAAGTCTTCTAGCTTGTGCGATTTTTCAAACACATATAGCATCTGACCGTTCCAGCCAGATATTGCCATCGCTTCTGGATCAAAAGTTGTCAATCGAGCAACTTTTGCACCCGGCATATCTAACCAAGTCGAAGAAATTGTGAGCGGTTGCGAGTGCGGATTACTGAGCGTAATCACGCGAGTTCGATTCACTCTTGGTCCGATTATACCGAACGATATTGGATGACAAGTAGAACTTTTCCTTTCACTCTCAGCTGCTTCGTCGTAGCCTTCAAGAATGTCTTCAACGGGGGCTTTGGGATCGTTCACAACAGAAGTTTCTGTATTAACGCACCGTAATCTCGCGTCGTAGCGCTCGATGCGCATTGGAAACTTCAACAGATCCGTAACAATCATAATTTTATCTTCTTTATCTTTATGGTGCTTCCAAGAATTCAGCGGTATTTTATCCATAAAAGATAGCGTTACTTCATTCCCTGAGTACAACTTTTGACCTAAAGGAAATTCGACAATACTCGTTCTCGAAGCGTTGGTATGGGGAAGTTCAAAACCTAAAAAGCGCATCGGTAGAACACCCATGTGCTGAAAAGTAATGCTTCTCATCTTGATCGGAGGAAAAACAGTTGATTTCACTGGTTCTTTTGAATCTTTCTTCCTGAATTTGTCGCCCTTCTCTTGCTTGAGCAACAATTCTTTCTCTTCAATCGACTGCGCTCCTTCAATCGTTGGAAAGTTCAGCGCATACCTTTCGACTGGTCGCAAAGGAACATCTGAGTACACCAAAACTCTTGCAAGAACTTCGATATGGAAGTTTCTTCCGGCGCCACTTTCAATCGTTAACCTAATGCGTTCGTGAATCAAACTCTCAGCAGAAGCTTTGCGACTTTTCACGTCATACCAAACTCTCGCAACTTCGACAGTCTCCCCTGGAGGTACAGATACTCCACGACCGGAGACAAGTTGTGGTCTTACATCTGTCGACTTTGAAGAAACGCTAGTTACGCGAATCGGCCACATATCACCGTTCGTGATGAAAATAGGTCTTCGTTCTTTCGATTTTTTTGAACCACCTTTTCTGTTTTCTTCGCTCACGATAATCGCGCCGAAATCGATTTCTTTTGGAGTAGCGAATATTGTATTATCAACTCCCTCTAATATAATTGGGAACTCGAATGGAAACTGATGTTGTTCAGTTTTCACGTACACTACTCCTGCATGTCTGTTCGGAGCTTGCTCGTGGAAGCTATGTATGGAGCCTGGAGGATAAGAGCGTTGCTGTTGATGCGACGGCGCGATGAGCGTTATTCTCGCTATACGAGAGGATGTACCAGGTTTGATCAACCAACCATCTGCGATATCGCTATTGTTGTCAGAATAATTGTCGTTAGTACCACTACTTGTTGTTGTTGATGATGATGTTGATGATGATGATGATGATGATGATTGCGGATTTGCATCGATCGTAATGAATTCCGAACGTGTCCACACGTCCGTAACGTTAAGATCCCTTAATATTGGATTATATAAGCTCAAGTCGTAGTCGTGTGGCACGCCCCAAACCTGCGTCGTTGTTATTGGTTGCACGCGATATTCATTCGGTCTCACGAGAAAGGTAAACGGGACGAGCACGTCTCCGCGATTCGTTTGCACGGATAGCGTACCGCGACCTCGACCGGTAACGTGAGGCGCATGGCGCGCTTGAATTTCAATTTTTTCTCCAGGTTTAATCGTAAAAATAGGTTTTTTACCTCTCAATGAATCTTTCGGTCTCTTCAGCCCGTTGCCGCCGATGTTCACAATTTCGCTCAATATATTCACAGACTCTTGGATTTCGTCTTCAGTTTCTTTAACCATTTCTGCCATTTTATCCAGTTCGTCTCTTAAATGCTTGTTCATTTCGTGAGTCTCGATGTTCACCAATTCGTCGTCTGGATTTTTCTCGTACTCTACTTTCGTCGCGTGCAACTTCTCCTGTAGCTCTAAAACTTTCTTCTTCACGAAGTTAATCCTCTCCTCGTGCTTCCCGACGTCTCCTTTTCTGTGCTCGAGCATCTCCCGCGCCTTCGTCAACGAAACCTTCTTCACGCGTTCGTCTAACTTACTTCTCTCGTATTTAATCCCTAGCGTCTGCACTTGCACTTGATCGCTCGTCACCGCGTACACTTTTAATACTTCCGTATCGTGCACGTTCTCAACCGTAAAATTCTTCACCGTAGGCCATCCAACCTGCGCCTTCTCGAACCTCAAACAGTCCGGCGATACGTTCAATCTGACCGCTTTCGTTAACCATTTCGATCGCGGGATCGGTTTATGGTTCTGCGGATTATCCACGTCCTGCGTCGTCTTTGCAAACTCCGGTATCAATTTCGTGTTCGTGGATAATGGATCTTCCGTGATTGCTTCCAATGCGCGCTCGATCATCCCTATCTCTACTGCGTCTTGCCTCGTCAAAGCGATGCTCTGCACGCAAAGGACTAACAAGAGCATTAGCGCGTTACCAATCGATATCTTTCTTTGTCTCGTTCTTCTTAAAGCGATTAAGCTCGGATTATTGGAACAATTCGGAATCATTCCCTTATTATTCGTTTCCTGATGGTCTTTGATGTTCTCGAGGAAGAAGAGGAAGAAAAAGAAGAGTATTTGTTTACGAAGGAGCGCGCAAACGCGCTCTCGCTCTCTAGATCTCTTCTATCTCTTCCCTCGATTCTTCTTCTTCTTCTTCTTCTTCTTCTTGCGCGAAACGAAATCTTAATCACTATCGTCTAGAAAGGCCAGCGTTTTTTTAACGAGAGAGTAGGTCGCTTTTTACTCTGTTGTAGATGATGATTACGAAAAGCGCGTCGAGGCGGAGTAACGGGGCGTAGGTCGAGAGAGAGATAAAGAACGAAAACGCGTTTGATTCTTGCTACACGGTAGGATTATGTGACGAAGCGCTGCGCGCGGTATGAAAACGTATAGCGCCGTGTTTCAGAAAACTTATTGACTTTCTACGCACGCGATTCTGTCTTCGGCGGTCGGTAAAGCGGTACATCGCGTGATATCGGCGGCGAGCGCTTGGAGCTTTGCAATCTCTTGTTTTTTTTTCTCCAACGCTTCTTTAGCGGCGAGTAACTTCGCTTCGGCTTCTTTTCGCGGACGTTCTTTTAGTTCGCGCTCCATGTTCTCTTTTTCGATGCGTAGATTACGAGCTTGTTCTTTCTTAATTGCAATTTCGCGCTTGAAATTTTCTAAATCCGATAAGGACTCTGTAGCGATCGTTTCGAGCGGTTTCAAGGCGTCTCGAGCTATTTTCACATCCTTCTTCACCGTTTTAACGGATTCCTTTACATCTGCCGGTAACAAAGGGTTCATCATTTCATCAGGCAATAAATTACTCACGTTAAACAAAACGAAAAGCAACAACGCTATGATTAAATACGGCGACAAACGTAACGCTAACAACGCGACGGCAAAAGCGGCGACTAATTTCGGATGACCGACTAAAAACCCAAACGAGCTCGCTATGAACGCCCCGGCGCTCTCCGGATGCATCGCAAACCCAACGACGACGCCGAAAAGAGCTAAAGGTAGCACGATCTTCTTCCCAATCTGTTCAATAGCTTTCGGTAAGATCACTACAGACGCTAAAGCGACTATCGCGGTCACCTCTGGATTATTCATAGCGACTCGTATGAAATCTATATCGGACACGTTTCCATAAATCTCATTCGTAGTATTCCCATCGACGGTCTCTATTTTAAGTTCGCGCTCTTCGTTCAATACTCGACGACGATCTCGCGGACTCGATCTCGCTCGCGCGTCCATACCATCATCACCCAGCAACACGTTCATCCCAATCTGTGTCATCGTCGTCGTCGTTCCTATCGTCATCGCCGTTCTAATTCCTTTCCTCTCAGCAGCGGCTACGCAATCATCTTTTTCTCCTACTACGCTCGATGCATTCCTCATCTTCTTCTTCCTATGATGCCTATTCCTATTCCTCTCTTCTCCCTCTCCATCGTTCTCGACGTCTGCATACAAGGCAGCACTACTCTCGTCCCAAACGTTTACTCTGTTTCCCTTCAAAGCAGAAGAAGAAAAAGAAGGATAATCGTTCTCGAGGTCTCGATCCAAACACGCGTTGTTATCGTCCCCAACGTTTACTCCGAATCCCTTCAAAGCAGAAGAAGAAGAAGAAGAGGAAGAAGAGGAAGAAGAAGAGGAAGAAGAAGACTTCGAGGTTTTCTTAGCAGCCAAAGTCGACCTCGCGCAGCAGTTCTCGCGTTTCACCGCGTTCACGATCGTTCGCATCGTCGTCGTTTGCTTCTTTGCGATATATATATATGTGTGTGTCTGTGTTTTTTATATCTCTCTCGTTGCTCAAGAGCTCTGTGATGATGATGATGATGATGATGTTGTTCGCGAAAAGTAAACAGATTAATAGGCTCCGACGTTCGTTTGAACGACAAAATCGCTCAGATAGAGTGCGCTTGGAAACGAAACCGATATATATATAGAGAGAGAGAGAGAGAGAGATCTGTGCCGTGATGATTGCGATGAAGTGTAAAAAAGTGTCGATAAACTGTAAATAAAGAGAGTTAACGAGAGAGTAGTTTAGTTTAGGGTGTTGGTGTGTAGGGTGTTTAGGGTTTAGGGTTTCGGTGTTTAGGGTTTATACATATGGACCATGAACGTGATTATCACTTAGTGCAAAGCGCGATGAACAAATCAGGAGTTAAATAAGCCGCGAGAATAAGAAAACGAAATGGTCTGCGAGAAATGCGCGCAGAAGCTAAGGAAAGTAATAGCACCGGATCCGTTCACGAGAACGAGCGAGCAACTGAAGACGAGTAGGAAAGTAAACGAGAACAAGCACTTATCAGATCTAGGAAGACACGTGATTGGATCATCAAAGTGCGAAATATGCAAGAAGAGCTTACATCAGGACGGAAGGTTTTGTCAAACGTGCGCGTTTCAGCAAGGGAAGTGCGCGATGTGCGGTCTCGAAGTGCAAGACGTGTCCATGCATAACGTCGGCGGCGATCTGGAGAGGAAGGTTGTGAATCAAAGAGAGCGAGAGAGGAGGGAGAAGATTATGAAGCTAGAGAGGTTAGAGGAGGCGAGGGATGCAGAGGAGGAGGAGAGGAAGGTGAAGAAGACGAAACGGGAACAGGGCGACGACGTAGATGATGATGATCAGAGAGTGAAGAAGAAGAGCGTTATCGCCGCCGCCGCCGTCGACGATGAACTCGAAGCGCGGAAGACGACGCCGCAGCGGCCAAAAGTACAGAGCGGGCCGACGAGCCTAATAGCGAGCTTAGTAGAGCAATCATCGGCGAGCTTGAATAAGCAAACGACTGGTTGGCAATATGACCCGAAGAGTGGGTATTATTTCGATGTAATAAAGCAGCAATACTATTGTCCGAATACAAAGTTATATTTTTGCTGTAAGACTAAGAAATGGCTAACACCTGAAGCTCAAGCTCCGAAAAACGGTACGTTTAAAGCAGGAACGAGGAAGCCAGATAAGTTTGGATTATAATAATAGTATAGATAGTTAGATATAGTAGTACTAGATTTAATTAAGTTGCATTCGCAAATAGCCATTCAGTGGCGGCTGTGATATCTCCGTCGGCTTCTTCGATCGCGTCTTTGGCCATTTTTACCGTGAAACCCATATCAATTAACTTTTGCACTGCATCTTTTTTATTGTTGTTTGTTTTATTCTTTTTCGTCGCACCACCTTTAGGAGCTCCTTTAGGAGCTGCTTTCGTTTTCTTCGCGGCTGGTTTATTAGCCGCTTTCGTCGGTGGGGCAGCTCTTTTCCCCGTGGCACCACCTTTACTAACGTCGCCGTTTTTTTTTGCGGCAGCAGAAACAACTACATTCGCAGTCGTCGTTACATCTTTTTTTGACGTCTCTGCCGGTTGCATTCTTAACGCAATCAACCGTTTTCTCAACTGCTTAAGAACTTCCACCTTCTCTTCGTCGTTTAACTCGTCCGTCGAAACTGTTTCTACGTTGACGACTCTTTTCGTAGGTCCAAGCCCCCCATTCACGCCGCCTTTATTATGATTCTTCCCCATATACGCCTCTGCACCTAACCCAGCATCTCTCACCGGTTTCGGCACCTCAATCCTCTCAATCTCCTCCTTCGACAAACCGAACAACTTCAAATTCTCCTCTCTCTTCAATTTCAACCGTTCCTTCTCCATTTTCCCGCCTTGATTCGTAATCAACCCATTCTTCCTCACGACATCTTCCAATTGCTCGTTCGCCAGTTTCACTGCGAGCACGTCGAGGTTTAACCCTGTATATTCCGCTAACGATTGTTTCCCGAGTAATCTTTGCGTCTGCCCGTTCAATTGTTGTATCTGTTTCCCTGGTAGAGCACCACTGTCCACTATTTGTACCCAACGACCGACGCCGAATTTCTTTAAAACGATCACTAAATTCTCAACCTCCGCCTTCGTCCATCCTGTTCCACACACACGCGCACGCAGTAATCGTCTCGTTTGTCAATACTATTTCACGTTAACGAGGAGAAACATGACTCCACTTCAACGACGGCTTTTTAAACAAAAAACGTTCCCAAATCGAGAGATTTTCAAAAACGGGAAACCGAATGGTTCAAAATCTCTGCATCATCGTCCTCAAACGCGCGCGTACACACAAACGCACTTTAAAGCACAGAAAACAAACGCGGGAGAGAGAAAAAAAAGACGAAACCGTTCTTACCTGGAGACGGCGTGAAGTTCCAAAGCGATCGAGCGTCGCCTACTTTCGGTCCTTGTTCGGCCATTTCTTTCAAAGTTAGTAAAAGAAAGAAATGAAGGCGAAATGGAAAACTTCTCTGTGTTTTCCCCAAAACGTTCAAATCACTTTTTTGTGGCGATTTCTTCCGATAATAATCCTTTTCTATTAAAAAGACCGCGAGGTTCTGCTCAAGGAACGACGCAGAAACGGTAGACGATACAACCGTTGCCAGTAGGAAGTTATTTTCGCCATAACTCGCTTGGAGGGAAAAGGCGTGGCTCTAAAAACGTATTCTTTTTGTGATTCGGAACTTTATACACTTTATTCGCATCGGAAAAGTCTCTGCGGTCTCGCGAGTACGAAATGAAAACACAGCAGCAGCAGCAGCAGCAGCAGAGTAATCAAAGACTGAAAAATAGTGCGTTCGTTGCATCGATGACTTTCGTGTTCTATGCAATCGCGTTGTTCGATTGGGAACGAAACGGCCTGAAGTCTTTACCTCGTTTCGTGAATGAAAAGAG
>ERZ889217.659-NODE-659-length-19871-cov-12.033407_pt1 | contig 19871 bp, 47 predicted proteins | sample MGYA00521098_ERZ889217 | MGnify/ENA primary metagenome ERZ889217 (study PRJEB32303, sample SAMEA104408613) | aquatic metagenome | biome: Brackish water; feature: Pelagic; material: water | place: Baltic Sea | collected 2014-06-10T22:04:00 | depth 2,362 m ... | reverse complement strand
ATTCGATAATATAATTATCATGCGGTGTAAGTATTCCACGGTTTCTGGACTGAATACAATGAGGTAACGGTTTTAAATCTCTCTTCGGTGTAGAAGATAGTAGATTAGTAAAGTGAGTTCGATTCTCACGCTTCAACTAACAAGTAATAAATAAATAAATAATGAATACAAAGTTCAATCACTATGTACTAGTAGTACTAACAGAATTAAAAGAAATCGCTAAGGCAATTCACGCTATAAAAAGATAGTGAATATAATTACAAACTAAATACGAATTACATTCGATAATATAATTGAATAACAACTAATAATAATATGCAATTTATACTAACCTGCCCTAATGGCAAACAAATAGATATGAGTGACGATGTACTAAGGCAAATGTCTGGTGAGATCACTCGTGACGAAGTTCAAGAAAGAATTAATTTTTATCAAACTACAAATACTATATAATATGAGAACTATTAAATTAACTAAAACCGATTGTGCCTTTGTACACTATGCATTAAGAATGTACGCTAATCAAACAGAAGGTCTTGATAGAGAAGACAAATTAGAAATCTACGAAGTAGCGAATAAATTTAAATAATTATGAAAGAGTTTTACTGGAATCCCGAAACGATCGAATACTATGTTGATCTATATGACCTAAACGGCTTTGCTCTCGTTGCTATAAGAGTACTTGACTTTGTGACTAACGAATGTTCATTAGAAGATGGTGAAACCACCGAACAATTATTTGCTTCTCTAATAACTCAAATAGAAGATAATATACAAAACTAATACGATTACCTAACGATAATATAAAAGAATAAAATAAAATATAATAATTATGAAATTAAATGACTATATTGCCGTAAACGGTTGGAACTTTGAATTAGTAGAAAATGATGTAGACGATGTATTCTACCAGTGTAGAGGCGAAGTAATGTACGACGACGAGCACGATGAAATGCCAGAACCAAGTCTTTGGCGAGCGGCGGAAAAGTTAGAAGAAATCTTAACTAAAGACGGATTAAATGTATACGCTAGTCACAGTGAAAAAGGCTGGGTTGAAGTAACTATAAATACAGACTAATAACGATAATATATAAGTATGAAACTAACTAACGAAGAAATATCAGCGGTAGCATATCGACTAGATGAAGTAATAGGTGACCATTTCCATGATGCAATATGGGATATATGTGTACATCGAATGAGAGAAGACTCTGATGAAGAAATAAGTGACGAAGATATACAAAGAATTAAAGACGAACTAAAAAGAACACTATGATGACTATGAAAGAAGCGTGCGAATACGTTGCAAACCAGAAAAAAGCAAATGCAGTGCACCGCAACAATGTTGTTAAGCAAGGTGGATCTTGTAGCGGAGTAACCGACAAACAATACAAAAGTATTAAGGTGAAAGTTAAAGGAGCTGGAACTAAAGGTAAAGCTCACTCGCACACTAAAGTATGGAACTATAACAGTAGCGGAATACATATTTTACAAAACTAATACGAACTAAAATCGATAATATAATTGAATATAAAATATAAAACTATGAAATCAATAAAATTTTTAAAGTCTAAAGAAATAAGTTTAGACGGCACCAAGTACAGACCGTACTTAATAGGTACATTGCCTCAAAGCTTCGCGTTCATCTATGATGAAGAAAACGATAAAGACGGTATAACTACATGGTTTAACTATAAAGGATTTACTTATGTTCCAGTATAGAAACAAAAAATACGAGTATACTGAGTGGATAACTTATACAGGTGAAACAGCATCATGTTATACTTGCAGTGAATTTAGTCATGAACCATTTAATTTCAAGTCGTTCTCTACATCTTCAAAACAAAGAATGCACACTAGAATTGACGACATGCTAGACAATATTGAAAGACACGAAAAACTACACAAATTGAATACTTACGCAGCGTCGGTATTTTATGAAACACTAACTTATAAAGGAGATTAATATGGAATTAATAAAAGTAACTAAAGATGGAGCTCTATATTTTAAATTGAGTGATGGACGAATAGGTGTATCTTATTCAAGTGGGTATGTTAGAGTGAGTACAAAATCACCTTGCTTTTACACTAAGAATATTAGGTTATACCAAATTAACAAAAAGACTAGCTATGTACCTGAAGGTTCTAAATACTCTTATTACCAGAGAGAATTAATTCCACTACAAAGAGATAGATTAAATCACTTAATGAACTTTAACAACAAAAACTGTAAATAACATGAGTAAGATGAAAGAAATTGACGATATCGCACAAGGAGTTGCGGACGTCACAATGGAATTGATGTATAATAGTGTTGATTGGCAACTATCGGATTTTAAACAAGACGGTGATGACTACAATGCTATACACAGCCACGTCATGCACGTCGCAATAGCTAAAATGTATGAAGAAACAAAGAAAACAACGAAAGTTTAGCCACAAACCGCTCAAAAGAGTAGAGATTGAGGCGATCGAAAGAGAATACTGGGATAAATATAACTCAGGTATGCCAAAGTGGCAAGCAGATATGTATTAAATTTACAAAACTAATACGATTAAAAAACGATAATAATAAAACAAAAACAAACAATATGGGCAACATGAGTTACTGCAGATTCCGTAATACTTTATATGATCTGCAAGATTGTATTAACACAATTGAAGTAGGTGAATTAACAGACGAGGGCATAGACAGTTCAGAGCTAAGCGCTTTAATGGAAATGCGAGATCTATGCGAATACTTTGTAGGAAATCTATCTGAAGAAATTGATAATATTTACGAAACTTTTCACAATAACAAATAAAAATATGTAATGTAGGGCAGCGGCTTACTGGTCAAAGGCGTGGATAAAGCATAATACTAGTTAGTACCGGTCCACGACCGCTGCTTTTATGGGGGTGATTTGGTTTTGACGTGATAGAAAGCCTATATGGAACTATTACGGAAGACGGTTCGAGTCCGTCCACCTCCACTAAAACAAATAAATTATGAATAAAGAATACAACGGATGGACTAACTACGCTACATGGCGTGTAAACCTAGAAATACTCGGAGATATTGAGTTTGAAGAAACTGTTACTGCCGATGACCTAGAAGAAATAGTAGAAGACTGTGTGTTTAACAATACAGTGGAAAAAGATTGTTTAGCGGCGGATTATGCTAGAGCTTTTATAAGTGAAGTAAACTTTTACGAAATAGCGGAAAGTATTAATTCGGAAATTGATTTACAAACATAACACGAATACAAATCGATAATATAATAAACAATAAATAATTATGAATAGACTAACAATTTACGAAAGGCTAAAGCCTGAAATCAAAGAAGCATTACATTCTTCTGCAAACGACAATTACAAAGCATCCATCGACTCTATAGTCGAAGCGCTTTCAAGCACTACATTTTATAGTGACTTAAAAATTAGCGACATTAGCTCATTATATACATTCACTCATATAGAATTCTATAAAGTTTCCACTTGGGATTTTAAATACGGTGAAAACCTTATGATACCTAACGACTATGAGTAAGCAAGAACTACAAGAACTTGCGCACAACAAAGCTTTCGCTAAAATGACTATATTAGGTTTTGATATCGAACGACTAAAGAAAGATCTAAAGCACGGCAACACAGGCGGTATAACAACTGAAGAGCTGGCGCAAGTGCTTAACGGTACTAAAAAAGAATTAAAAGTGTGGCAATATATTGCTGAAACAATAGAGAAAAACAACTAAAACTATATATTATGAGTAAAAAACTAATCACAGACGAACTAATTAACGAAAGACTAGAAGCTAAAGGTTTCGGTGAAAAGCAGATCAATGACGAAGATCTAGCTAAAGAAGCAGTGTTAAAACACTTTAATGTAGAATTTACAGACGACTATTATCCACAAAAAAGGCCAGACTTCTTTATATACGAAGAATCAACAGCTGATGGCTATTCAGTGTTTATAGCTACGCACGACCAAAATTCTGTTAATGTAAACGAAAACGTGTACTACTATGACAGCGATTTAGGTGATGTTCTTAAAGAACACATCAGATATTCTAATGGCGATGAAGATTATCCTCATATTATATATGTAGATGATCTTGACCAGCAATTCATTGACGATGCTATCGTACAGTTATTCGAGTATTTAGCTGAAAGATTCGAAGAAGAAGTTATTGAGCAGTTATTAACTGAAGGTTATGAATATAAAAAAGAAAACAATGAAAATTAAAGAACAAAAAGTACCAAAGTGGTTCAAAGGAGCCATATACGAAGAGGGTGATACAGTAAAGAATATTTTTAGTGGTGAATCATACGTATTAAACGGTCTAGAGTTATCTATGTACGATTTTATAATGGGTAGCCAAATTATGTTTGAAAGAGCACCGAGACAGGTTACAACGAAGCAAATTAACGAGTTTCATAAAGGGTTGACTTGGTTTCGTCAAAACAACTCAGAAGCTTACTTTGTTTTACTAGATTAATTTACAAACATAATACGATCGCTTTTCGATAATATAATAAAGAAACAAAATGAATTTACTAACACAAAACACAAAACTTAAAAAAACATCGAAAGCATTAGGGCTCCGGGTTTTCAACTTCGGTATTCCTGCCTACAAATCTGCTAGCGGGAAGCTGACGTGCCCTATGGCTGACAGTTGTATCAAATTCTGTTACGCCAAGAAAGGAGCCTACATATGGTCTAATGTAAAACCGGCGTTTGAAAATCGTTATCAGTTATCAAAGACTGACAACTTTGTCGAAGCTATGAATGCGGAAATATGCAAGAAGAAACCTGATTACGTGAGAGTACACGATAGCGGGGATTATTACTCTACCACTTATTTAAACAAGTGGATAGAGATTGCTATACACAATCCTAGCGTGCGGTTTTACAGTTACACCAATATGATTGACATGATGCTAAAGACATCATTACCAAGTAATTACGATATAATCTTCTCTGACTCGGGAAAACAAAAACATTTAATAAATGAAATTAAACACCGACATACGAAGATCTTTTCTAATCATAGCGATCTTGTATCTGCTGGCTATACTGATGCTTCTTCTGTTGACCTCTATGCAACAAGATGGTTCAACGATACTAACAAAGTAGGTTTAATATTTCACTAACTATTATAGCATAAAATAGTATAAATATGAAAATAATAAAATTTGAAACCGATTTAGGTAGTGGATATATAGAATATATCAACCGTGATCAAACAGGTAGAAACGATACATTTGATGTTGTAGTGGAAGAGGTATATTCTTTTTACTCCGAAGACGATGTGACCGAGGACATAGAAAAAAACATATACAAATATATTCCCGTTTCCTAAGTGGTCATAAGTTTACAAACTAAATACGAACAACAATCGATAATAATAATAACTAAAAACAAATCTTATGAACAAATTAATTTTACCAATGCAAACTGTAGGTGTTAATTCTACAGCAATTTCAACTGCTCAATACGAGTATGACTCTTACCGTTTAAGATTAACTTTTACTAACGGTAGAAATTATGATTACACTCAAGTACCGAACCACGTGTTTGAGGGATTACGTATCTCTTCATCTAAGGGTAAGTTTATCAACAAGTATATTTTACCTGTGTATAAATTTACTTACGCTTAATGACTAAAGATCAGTTAAATGACCTTGCTATTAAAGTTGCTGATTCCATCTTCGCTCGCTTAGTTGCTAAGCAAGAGGAGTGGGATAAGCAATTTAACGAGTGGCAAACAAATGAAGAGACTTTTCTTATAGAGGGTGATCTCGTGCATGAGGAACGCATTTTAATAATGGAGCATGAATCTTTAATTGCTTCATTACATATAAACTTAGCTAAAGAGCTTTACTCAAACTGCCATATTATACAAAAAAAGATTGCAGAAGTAGAAGAAAAACTAAGTAAATTCAAATAATATACAAAACAAATACGATTATCTAACGATAATATATAAAACTAAAATATACTAATTATGATCAAACCAATGCTCGCATACAAAGTAGACAAAAAACCTGTTAACTGGTCCGAGAAAGTATTCATACAGCCTAAGCTTGACGGCGTACGTTGTGTAATTTCTAAAGCTGGTGCATTTTCACGTACCGGTAAACCGTGGCTAAACATCGACCACATATTATCTAGTCTAGTACCAGTGTTTCACAAACATCCTGACTTAATACTCGACGGCGAATTATACAATCACGAACTAAAAAACGATTTCGAAAAAATCATTTCACTTGTTCGTAAAACTAAGCCAACCGCTTCTGATCGTGTTGAGTCTTGTGACCTTGTTCAATTCCATTGCTACGATTATATTACTCCAGATAACTCTGATGTGTTTGAAAAACGTATGAAATTTTTGTCTACTGCAGCATTGTATTCTTATTGTGTTAAGTATGTACCCACTCACTATGTTGCAACCCGTGATCTAGCGAATGCTATACACGAAAACTGGCTTGACGAAGGCTACGAAGGCTCCATCTTGCGTCTAAACGGTGTTTACGAGTGTAAACGATCTTATAACCTACAAAAGTTTAAAAATTTCCACGATACCGAGGCGACAATAGTAGGCTATGTACCCGGCAAAGGTAAATTTACTGGCTTAATCGGTAAGTTTCTAATGCGTGACGACAACGGCATTGAGTTTGGCTGCCCTATCGGCAAAGGCTATAACTTCCAAGATCGCCGTAACATACTAGAAAATGTACACGATTACATCGGCAAGCAGGCTACGTTCACTTATTTCGAGCGTACAAAAGCTAACAGCTACCGTCATCCACTTTATAAAACACTTAGAAATTATGAATGATCCATTAGCAGAAAGATATTATAATATAATCAAAGAAAAAGTTAAAGAAGATTATTATTGGGAGCAAAAAGTAAAAAACTTTATAAAAACAGGTAGTTATTATGATAAATAGAGTAATTTCTTTAAAGTATTTTATTTTTTTTTGGAAGGGTAGAAGCAAAGGAATTGTCTATACTCGTGATATAAAATTAGATGATATTAGATACATATTTTTTCCTAAAGGATTTGAACGATACGGTTATTTAGGTACACAAATATGGAATGAAGGAGGTACATACTTTAAAGCGCTTTATCCACTTGTTCTTGCTTTAGATTATGAAGCAAAACCTAAATGGTGTCCAAGATGGTTTCTGCGTTTCCTTCACGTTTTTGGCGCTGACAAATCTATTATTAGAGTTCGCAATTGGAGATTAAATAACTTGCTAACTAAATTAACAAAAGGAATTAGGTTCAATGATTGGAAAACTAAATGGTGCGAGTATGATTTAATGATTAGTATTAGCGCTCCTAAACACCTACAAGATTTATGTAGTGATATTGAATCAGGTTTTTATATTCGTGAAACTTATCCTAATGATTCTAAAGATTTAAAAAGTAAATAATATTGATATTGTATATTGGGAAAAAGTTAAACAAGAAATAAATAAATTATGACACCAAAAGAAAAAGCAGCAGAATTAATTGTAAACTATCAATTAAAATGTAAATCATTAAACTATGATGAAGCTAACCAATGTGCATTAATAGCAGTAGATGAGATAATAAAAAGTTGTATAGAAGTTGATTATTATTTTGATAAATCAATAGGCTATTATCTAAGCTATTTAGAATACCACGAAGAAGTTAAACAAGAAATAGAAAAATTATGAAAGAACAAGATATAATTGATTTAGAATTTGAAAAAGAATTTGGGCATGATAGCGAAGTAGAATTTTACTATTACGTTTATTACTTCGGCAGAGGTTTATCTTTAATATCAAGTGCTAATGATGAAGCAACAGATGATAAATGGTATGTAGATATATTTGAGGAGGATAATATTAGATTTACAAACAAAAAAGATTTAGAGCGGCTTATTAATTTATTAAGCAAGAATAAAAAATCAGGATTATGAGTAAACCAATCATTAAGTGCAGCAGGTGTGGTGAAATATTCAATGGTGGATTTGAATATAGAATGCATTTTGATAAGCACTTAGATGAATGGTATGAATCGGAAGACAAATATGAATATATAAAACGGACAACAATATGAGTAAACTTATATGGCAACTATACAACGAAAATATGATAAGTGAAGAGGTAGCACACCTCTTATTAGACAAACATTATAATAGAATTAATAAAAAAAGGTTTTAATGAATATATTTTATTTACACTCAGATCCTAAGGTAGCTGCTAGCTATTTTTACGATAAGCACAAAGTTAAGATGATACTTGAGTGTGCTCAAATGTTATGTACTGCTCACATTGCCTTAGGTAATGAAGATGTACCTTACAAAAAATCACACTTAAATCATCCTAGCTCTGTATGGGTGCGTGCAAACAGCCATAATTACCAATGGCTGTATAATCACATGCTAGCATTAGGTAATGAATATACAAAACGATATAACAAAACACACTTAACAATCACAAAATGCAAAGATATTTTAGCAAATCCTCCTTTAAATATACCAACAGGAAGTTTCAGCGAACCTCCACAGTGTATGCCTGATGAATATAAAGTTAAAGATGACAGTGTGTCAGCTTACTGGAATTATTATGAACAAGACAAATATAAAATAGCAAATAAAAATGAGCAAAAAATTATACGACCACTTTATAGCAACTAATTATGCGAATATTGGTGTAAAAGTACAACAAGAAAAAAAGAAAGTTAAACCACAGCCAACGGCTAAAGATAAGGATTTTTAAAAAACAATCGAAGATTGAAATGGTTATTGTAACAGTGACAATAGCATGTTAATTATAATAGTAAGAAGCTAATGTCGCAATATGAAAGAAATATGGAGTATCTAAATAATCACAAGGTGATATATAGACAAGATCCAGTAGATGACAAACCAACAGAAATCTACGAGTGGGGTTATTTTTATGAGCAAGGTACGCATCAATGCTATACACTATTCAATTCACGGGCTAAAATCAACACTTATAAGAGCCTTAAATGGCATTTGTATGTATTATGGTACTTGAATCCTAAAATGGACCAAGACAGCTTTGAAAGCGTCGCTAAATATATATGTAACAAAAAATCAGGGTTTGTAACATTTGAAGTTTCAAGTCAATTGACAGAAAAAATGGTATACGATGTATCCCTTATGGATTTAGATCGTCCACCTCCAAATAAATTACGTAAAATAATATTCAAAGACTTTACTGGTCTTGATATGCGACAAAAGCTGTCTATAGTAGGTAAAATGGTAGGTAGGAATTCTTTATCTGAAAGCGAAATATACGATGCTATGCTTTTAATTAATCACCATAAGCAAAAAATAACCATAAGTAAGTTAGCATCCTCTTTAGAATGTTCTACAAGAACAATTTATAGAAACATGAATAACGATCTTAAGAAAGAAAAAGAACTTTTAAACCAACAATTATAGTTTACAGAACTAACACGAACGTTGTTAGATAATATATTAAATAAAACGATATGACTAAAAACTTTGCACAAGATTTTAATGAATGGATGGCTAACATGGGTAACATACACTACTCTGATGATAATAGAATGGCTAGAGCATTTGAAATAATAGATAACTATGAAAAAGTATAATATACAAAATTACATTAGGTATAAAGAAGATGTCAAAAAATCTATGCCACCCGATAAAATATCTTATTCAAATTACACTAGAGATGAACTTATAATAAAGTTTATGCCTTTAGTAGAAAATTTAGCTAGAAAGTTTTCAACATCTGATCAAGCGTCAGGTGTTTTAAGCATTAACGACTTAATACAAGAAGGAAATTCCGGCTTAACAATAGCAGTTGACAAATTAGACTGGAATCAATTAAACAATTCTAATGATACTGAAAAAACAATCAAATCGTTTCTATCCAAAAGAATAAAAGGCTCTATAAGAAGAGCTATAGACATTAATAGAGGAGACATAAAGATTCCAGAGAACAAACTAATACAAATACGTAAGAATCCAAACGACGATAAGTTAGTTGCATTATTTTTTAATAGTGTATTTGCTAGTTATGATAATAATTATGATAGCGATGCTGAGGATAATTTTTCGTGGGCAATGCAAATAGCTGATAGCTCTGAGCCATACAATATAGATTTGCTAAATGCTTATCTTTTAGGTATAATGAAAGAACACCTCAATTTAAAACAATATGACGTTTTAAGAATGTCTTACGGTTTAGATTGCGATAAAGCTTCAGCTAAGGAAATAGCAAAGCACTTAAATATTACTGTTTCTACAGCTGTTGTTATTGTTTCTCAAATTAAAAAAGAAGCAATTGACTGCTTAATCGCTAACGTTGACGCAACGCAAGTGATTGATTATCTTTAGTTTACACTTAAATCAACGCGATAATGCGTAATTATATTAATAACAATCAAACCCAATCTAATGAATCTAAATGAAAAGCTGGCAACAATCCAGACAAAGTTTAAATCTAAAAAATCTAGATTTAATTCCTTCGGCAAGTACAACTTCCGATCAGCCGAAGACATCCTTGAAGCAATTAAGCCCTACTTATTGGAGTTAGGAGTATCAGTAACAATTAGCGAAAGTTTAATTGCAACAGACCCTTTCCCTATCTTAGAGTCTAAAGCTACAATAACGGATGGCAAAGATGCTATACATACTACGGCTGTAGTCGGTATTGATCTTGATCAAAAAGGTATGCAAATGCCTCAGAAGTTTGGTAGTGCCTCTTCCTATGGCAAAAAATATTCTTTAGGAAACTTATTTTTAATTGATGATACAGCTGATAGTGATGCTGTAAATTCACACGGAGCCGCTCCTGCTGCTAAAACTAAAACTGATTTAACCTCTAAAACAGATCCAGCCTATACAAAAGCTAAGGACTATATAAAAGCAGGTGGTAAAGTTGAAGCAATAAAAGCTAAATATGCCTTGTCTAAAGAAATCGAGGCAGAATTAACAACCCTGTAAAATAATGAAAGACCTTAACAAAAAAGAGATATTAGATAGACTTACAAACGATGAAGATTACTACGGTGATTTTGGCCGACAATTTAGAAGCAACTCTGATATCTCTACACTGTTAACAAACCCCCTTGCGCTTAGCACTCCTCAAAAACCAAACATTAATTTTTTAATTGGGGGCTATTTCCACACAGCTATACTAGAGCCAGATAAACTGAAAAAGTATAGAATTATAGAAGGAAGTAGCACTAGGAATACTAAATTGTACAAGGAGATCTCAGATGGCGAAATGTGTTTATTAACTCACGAGGTAGATAAGTTAGAATTACTTATAGACACAATGAAATCTAACGATGTTTGCGATGGATTAATAAACGGCATTAACGTAGAATACGAACAGCCTGGGATTGGCGAGATTGAAGGTATGATGTGGAAAGGTAAAGCGGATATAGTAAACCATGATGAAAGGCTAGTAATAGATCTTAAAACAACTGGTGACATATCAAAATTTAGAAGCTCTGCTTTCCGTTACAATTACGACAGTCAAGCCTACATTTATCGTAAGATATTTGGTTATGATCTAATTTTTATAGCAATAGATAAAACCACACATCAAATCGGTATCTTTGATTGTTCAGATGCTTTCTATGAAAGCGGTAAGAACAAAGTACAACAAGCAGTAGAACAATACAAATTGTTTTACGAAAATCCGGATTTCGATCCAAAGAATTATTTTATCAATAAGACTTTGTAAATTTACATACGTAATACGAATGACTATCGATAATATATATGATTAACAACAATAGTAATAATTAAAACAAAAACAAATGGCTAGTATTATCAAAGCAAACATTAATTTAAACGAGATCCCTAAGGATAAAATCTACAAGGGAAAAAAAGGATCTTATTTACCAATTACAATCACCATAAATGATGAGGTTGATAACTATGGTAATCAAGGCCCAATAGTAGTTGAACAAACAAAAGAAGAGCGCGATGCTAAGGTTGCTAAAGTTTATTTAGGTAATGTAAAAGTAGTGTGGACTAATGGTACAAATGTTGCAGCAGCACTAAGAGATGATCAACAAGGTCAGCAACAGCAACAAGCTCAATCGTTTGTGGCTCAACCAGATGATTTACCTTTTTAATGCATGACAGATCAATGTGAAATGTGCAGTGAAATTATGACTAAATGTGATTTCAATTACTGCGATATATGTCCCGACTGCTTAGACGGAGAATAGTTAAATTAAATTAAATTAAATGCAAACAACAGAGATCAATGGATTTGTGATTGACGAGTTCAATTCGCATAAGCTTGACGAAGGTAGCAAGCAGGGTATATGCCCTGTTTGTTCTCCGGATAGAAAACCTAAGAATCAGAAAGCAAAGTGTGCTTCTTATGATTGGGATCGGGGTCTCGGTACTTGCCACAATTGTAATACCAGTTTTCAATTGCATACTTATAAGCGTAAAGGTAAAGCTGAAAAAGTATATATTAAACCTGCACCTGTTGCTATACACGCAGAGCCAGGTATGCAAGTTGAAGATTGGTTTAAAACAAGAGGTATTTCCAAACAGACTCTTACTGACCTACGGGTTACTGAGGGTCTGGAGTGGATGCCTCAAACACAAAAAGAGGGCAATGTAATTAAGTTTAATTATTTCATAGGCGGTGAACTAATTAATATTAAATATCGAGATGCAAGAAAAAACTTTAAATTATACAAAGGCGCCGAAAAAGTATTTTACAATATTGATAGTATAGTAGGTTTTGATTACTGTATTATTGTTGAAGGGGAAATGGATGTGCTTGCATTATATGAAGCTGGAATAACAAATGCAATATCAGTTCCTAATGGAGCTACACTTAACACTAACAATTTAGACTATTTAGATAGCTGTATCGATTACTTTGAAGACAAGGATAGAATTATATTAGCTGTAGATTCAGATGAAGCAGGACAAGCGTTACAAACAGAATTAATACGTAGACTAGGATCTGAAATTTGTTATATAACTACATTTGAAGACTGTAAAGATGCTAATGAATATCTATTAAAGTATGGAAAAGAAAAATTACAAGAGCGTATTTCAAAAGCAAACCCAGTCCCACTCGAAAATGTTACAACGTTCAGAGATGTTGAAGATGAAGTTACCGACTTTGTTAGGAATGGCTTTAAACCAGGATTTCAGATTGGCTTACAAAATTTTGATGAAATCTTTTCAACATACACTGGTCAATTCATTACTGTTACTGGTATTCCTAGTTCCGGTAAGAGTGATTTCGTCGATCAAATGGTTGTCGGATATAATAATAACTACGGATGGAAAACAGCGTTTGCTTCGCCTGAAAATCAACCAACTTATCTACACGCTCATAAATTAATGCGTAAGACTTGGCAAGGCATGCCGACTAAAGAAGATATTGGTACAGAGCGTTGGAATCAAATAGCAGATCATTGTAATAGCAATTACTTTCACATCGACATGGAACGTTATACTTTAGATTCAGTTCTTAAAAAAGGGGCTGAGCTAGTTAAACGTAAAGGTATTAAATGTTTAGTTATAGATCCGTTTAATAAAGTAAGAGACCTTGGTGGATCTGATGATGTCAATAGATATACTATGGAGTACTTGCAAAAGATAGAAATCTTTGCTAAGAAGTATGATGTACTAGTATTTATTGTAGCTCACCCTACTAAAATGTATAAGAATCAACAAGGCGAAATAGAAGAACCTACAATGTATTCTATTAAAGGTGGAGGTGAATGGTACGATGCTTCTTATCACGGCATATTAGTTCACAGAGATTATGGCGCTAAAACAGTTAAAGCTAAAGTTCTTAAAGTTAAGTTTCAGAACTTAGGAGAGAATGGCGCTGAAGCTCATTTCAAATGGGAACCAAAGTCGGGTTGTTTTATTCCGCACGAGCAAGTTAATTTAGCTGGTGAAAAAATGCCTTGGGAATAGATGCCTAGTATATATGGAAAGCGTACTAAATTTATGCCGCCGTATACAAGAAGTGAAGAAGAAGATAAGTGGTATAAGTATTGTGTTAGAAACAATATAAGAATATCACCTTATGGTATACAAAATGATACTGATCACTGGCATATAGCTATTAGTTTAGGGGCTTATACAAAATGGGAAAAGCCTAACTTATCACCCAGTAAGTATTGTAGAAATACAATTTGGCCGGAATATTATAAAATGTGTAAATATTATTATGATAAATATAGAAAATGAATACAAAGGATTATTATCAGAAATACTCGACAGAGGATTGGATAAGTCGGATAGAACAGGGACTGGGACGAAGTCTGTCTTCGGAAGAACGATTAGACACAATATGTCACTGGGCTTCCCCATGCTTACAGGAAAGAAAATAAGTTTTAATGCCGCAAGAACTGAATTGCTTTGGATATTAAATGGTAGAACTGATCTTAAGTATTTAGAAGATAACGGTGTTAAGTATTGGCGACCTGATTATGAACGCTCAGGCAGAACTGATGAAACATTAGGCCCTGTATACGGAAAACAATGGCGCGATTTTAACGGCGTAGATCAGATCAAAAATCTTGTGTATAGCATCAATACTAATCCAGATTCTAGACGCCTTATGGTCAGCGCATGGGCTCCACATGAGTTAGATGAGATGGCATTGCCTCCTTGTCATTATGCTTTTCAAGTTTATATTAATAATGGTGTTATGGATTTGATGTGGCAACAACGATCTGCTGATGTTTTCTTAGGTTTACCTTACGATATTTCAATGTATGGTTTGCTATTAGAAATGTTAGCTAAAGGTGCTGGATTAAAAGCGGGCGAATTGATTGGTCAGCTTGGTGATTGTCATTTATATAATAATCATTTAGAGCAAGCAGAAGTTTATTTAAGCAGAGCTAATAGAGCGTTCCCCCAGTTAGAATTAGAAAGAGGTATAATTATTTCTGACCCGTTATCCGTTGCTCCTAATTATTTAGACATACCTCATAAATTCGAAATTAAATTAAATAACTACAATCCTTACGCTGCAATAAAAGCAGAGTTAAGTGTTGGTAAATAAATTAAAAAATGTACACAATTTATCACATTCCTGGTAAAAAAATTGGAGTTACACGTAATATTAATAAGAGAGTTACGGAGCAACAAGGATATGCACCAGACGAATACGAAGTTCTACTTACTAGCGACGATATAGATTATATATCAACCATGGAAATAGAACTTCAAAAGTCTTATGGCTATAGGGTCGATAGGCAATTATATAAAAATTTACACTGTAATAAATTTAATCAAATGAACGTAAACGTAACAAGTCAAACAACAACTTTCCCAGTACCATTAAACAAATTAAAGGGTCATTTAATGGACAACATAGGTATACAATGGAGAACTCCAGATGATAACTATGTAAACTTAACACCTAATATAATACCATGGATCTTGCAAAACGCAAGGGTGTCTATGTACAACGATAATAGATGCTATGTTTACAATAAATCGCTAGAAGTTTTTATGGACAATGAATTCAATGATGCAGCTAAAGAGCTATTAAGCCAACCAAAGACTGTTATGTTCGATAGAAAAAAGAAAAAGTCTAAAAAAATAAAACCTTTTTATGCGGAAAACGAAGAAAACGTCTATGACTTAATTAGAACTTGGGCTACTAATAAAGGTATTTACAAAAGCGGTGATTCAAAAACTCAGTACTTAAAACTTATGGAAGAAGCCGGTGAACTAGCTGAAGCTTTATTAAAAAACGATGAGACAGAAGTTATCGATGCTATTGGTGATATGGTTGTTGTATTAACCAACTTAGCTAAACTAAGAGGCCATAATATAGAAGATTGTGTTACATCTGCTTACGATGTAATTAAATCTAGACAAGGCAAGATGATTAACGGCACATTTGTTAAAAACAATTACACAACTACTTCAACAGCTACACTATAATGAAACAAGAAATAGAATTTAGAGATCCAGTTGTTAAACGTGTTGTTAACAAGTTTGTATCAAGATCCGACGTAGGTTATTCTAAGTACGGAATAACATTAGAAGACGATCCATCAAAAATGTTTGAGTGGCTTAATCATTTGCAAGAAGAGCTTATGGACGCTGTATTGTATTTACAAAAAGCTAAAGAAGTTTACAGTACAGATATTCAAGAAGATTTATTATCAGAATTAGAAGTTGTAGATGAAGAAGTCTTTTAAAAGAAAAATAGGCAAACGCGGTCCAGTAGTAGCAAAGAAGGTATCATACGACTCTATCGACTTTGCCTCAGGGCTTGAAAAGCATATGTACATAGCTCTGAAAGAAGCTGGTATAGAAAGCGAATACGAGGGAAAAACTTTTGTTTTACACGATGGATTTTATTTTGATAATCAAGTGTACGAAAGGCAATCGAATGGTAAAGGAGATTATATTAATAGAGGCGAAAAGAAGATATTATCTATTAAGTATACACCTGATTTTATTGGTAAAAACTTTATAATAGAAACAAAAGGTAGAGCTAACGAGTCATTCCCTATGCGATGGAAGCTATTTAAAAAATTAGTTTCTTGTCAACTTCCAGGATATACAATTTATAAACCACAAAATCAAGCAGAATGCCAAGAGACAGTTCGGTTAATACTTTTGAAACAAAAAAGTTAGCAAAGCAAAAATACGCCGAGCGCCAAATTGATAAGTTTGTTAAATGGAGCTGGGAAATTAAAGGTAAAGTTAAATATAAAGATATAGTTAAACTACAAGATAAATACGAGATGAAATTTTATGGAAGAAGAAAAGAGCAATAAAGGTTGGTCAATAGAACTAGGTTTATATCCTGGAATACTATTAGGAGTTAGAGAGTATCAGGAAGAAACTTTTACCACGTGGGTAATATATTTTCCTTTTGTAGACATAGCTATAATTGTAGAGAAGTAATGGGTCTGTTCGATATGCGTATAGCATACAAGCCGTTTGAATTCCCCGAATATTATACTGAGGGTTGGCTTAAGCAAGCACAAGCCTTTTGGCTACACACAGAAATATCAATGCAGGGTGATTTAAAAGATTGGAATGAAAAACTTACAGAAAAAGAAAAGCACCTCGTCGGAAATATTCTACTTGGGTTTGCTCAAACAGAATGCGCAGTGTCCGACTATTGGACTCAGAAAGTTGTTGGATGGTTTCCAAAGCACGAGATACAGCAAATGGCTATGATGTTTGGTTCGCAAGAAACAATACATGCAGTAGCTTATAGCTATTTAAACGAAACATTAGGGCTAGAAGACTATGAGGCATTTTTACATGAACCCGCAACAGCTGAGCGTTTTAATAACTTGGTTGCTTACAGCGGTACAAATCGTACTGGCATTGCTAAGTCTCTCGCCGTATTTTCAGCTTTTGCTGAAGGTGTCTCTCTTTATTCCGCTTTTGCAGTGTTATATTCTTTTCAGCTACGCAATTTACTTAAAGGTATCGGGCAGCAAATGAAATGGTCAGTAAGAGATGAATCTCTACACAGTAAGATGGGTTGTCAATTATTCCGTCACATGTGTGAAGAAGATAATCAATTACTGGAATTATGTCGCGAGGATATTATTAGGTCAGCTGAGGCTATGGTTTTGTTAGAAACCAACTACATTAGTAAGATGTTTGAAATGGGGGACATAGAAGGTATCAAATCAAACGATTTAAAACACTTTATAAAGAAAAGAACAAATGAAAAACTCGTTGAACTTGGTTATGTTGACCTGGGAAACTATTTTGCGTATGACGATAAAGCAGCATCTAATCTTGATTGGTTTTATCATCTTACCGGGGGCGTCACTCATACTGACTTTTTTGCTATTCGCTCGACGGATTATTCAAAAGCAGGCGAAAGCGAAGACTACGAGAATATATGGTAACAACTTAGGAATTGAAATAACTAGTGAAGAAATTAATAAACAATTATTCAAAAGAGAATGAAAGAACAAACAATATTAAATATGAAGCATGATCTAGGCAAGTTAGCGGAAGCCATGCATAATACTATTAGGGATTTAGTAGGTATTAACACTTTAACTCAAGGTTTGTTAGAGACCGTTAAAAGAATGCCAGGATATGAGGAAGCTATTGCTGATTTACTAGAGTCTTATCAAAAAGATTCAGATAGCAAAACTAAAAAACTAAAACTATAATATGTGGAATGAAGACTGGATTAAAGGAGAAGATTACCCTGCGTGGGGTGATACAGACGTATACAAGAAGACAATATCCGGGGGATATTTATTCGACGGAGAAAGTCCTAAAGAAGCATACCAAAGAGTCACTAAAACGGTTGCTCGCAGGTTATATAAACCTGAAATGGCTGAAACGTTTTTTAATTATATTTGGAATGGTTGGTTGTGCCTTGCTAGTCCGGTACTCTCAAACACTGGGACTGATCGCGGCTTACCCATTAGCTGCTTCGGTATTGATGTTGCTGACTCTATTCAGGATATCGGACAAAAGAATTTAGAAATGATGATGCTCGCTAAGCACGGCGGTGGAGTAGGTATCGGTATTAATCAAATCAGACCCGCCGGCACTAAAATAACAGGTAATGGAACATCAGACGGAGTCGTCCCTTTTTGCAAGATATACGACAGCACTATCCTCGCTACAAATCAAGGATCTGTTAGGAGAGGGGCAGCGTCAGTTAATATCAACATTGAACACAACGATTTTGAAGACTGGCTTGAAATTAGAGAACCAAAAGGAGATGTCAATAGACAATCACTTAATTTACATCAATGCGCAGTTGTTGGTGATAAGTTTATGCGACGCCTTGAACAAGGAGATGCGGACGCTAGAAATAGATGGAGTAAACTTCTTAGAAAGCGAAAAGCAACTGGAGAACCGTACATTATGTTTAAAGGAAATGTTAACAAAGCAAATCCAGAAGCATACAAACAAAACGGTTTAAAGGTTCACATGACCAATATATGTTCAGAGATTGCATTACACACCGATGAGAACCATAGCTTTGTATGTTGTTTGTCATCATTAAATTTAGCTAAATATGAAGAGTGGAAAGACACTAACCTTATATATGACTCCATCTGGTTTCTTGACGGAGTTATGGAAGAATTTATTCAAAAATCAAAAGGGTTACGAGGATTCGAAAACTCTGTTCGCTCTGCGCAGAAAGGGCGTGCACTGGGCTTGGGAGTACTTGGATGGCACACGTACTTACAAGACAAGGGCATTCCTTTCGAAGGTTTACTGGCTCAGTTTGAAACTAGGAAGATATTTTCACAGATTAAAATTGAAAGCGAAAGGGCTTCAAGGCATCTTGCTGAAGTTTATGGCGAGCCTTTGTGGTGTGCTGGTACTGGTATGCGTAATACTCACCTGCGCGCTGTTGCTCCCACTGTTAGTAATAGTAAGCTTAGTGGGAATGTTTCGCCAGGAATAGAGCCTTGGGCTGCAAACGTTTTTACAGAGCAAGGAGCTAATGGAACTTTTATAAGAAAAAATCCTACGTTAGTTAAACTATTAAGGAAACATAAAATAAATACAAGTGAAATATGGAATAAGATATTGGCTGACGGTGGTTCGGTTCAGGATATTGTGGAGCTTGATAGTATTACTATGGGTGCTCATTCTATACTCTCTAAAGAAGTTTTTAGAACTTTCAAAGAGATTAACCAATTGGAATTAGTTAATCAAGCTGGCATCAGACAACAGTATATAGATCAATCAGTTTCATTGAATTTAGCTTTCCCAAAAGAAGCAGAGCCTAAGTGGCTTAACAAAGTTCATTTTCAAGCTTGGAAAAATGGTGTTAAAACATTATATTACACTAGAACTGAAAGTGTTCTACGTGGTGATATTGCGGCCGCGGCTATGAATGAAGATTGTTTAGCTTGTGATGGGTAGCTATATTCAAATAA
>ERZ889217.658-NODE-658-length-19878-cov-6.182213_pt1 | contig 19878 bp, 18 predicted proteins | sample MGYA00521098_ERZ889217 | MGnify/ENA primary metagenome ERZ889217 (study PRJEB32303, sample SAMEA104408613) | aquatic metagenome | biome: Brackish water; feature: Pelagic; material: water | place: Baltic Sea | collected 2014-06-10T22:04:00 | depth 2,362 m ... | reverse complement strand
CATGGCGGCTGGTGCATGGCCGGCACTTTTGCATGTGCAACTGGATGACGCGCCAGGGATCACTGGCGTTCAGGCGTCTGATATTGCGGCGGCTGCGTCTCGCGGCGCGCGGTTGCGCATGTTGGCGTCGTGGGAGAACGGTGGCGATGATGCTTCTAAAGATGTGTTGTCGGTGCGCGTGACGGAAGTTCCCGCCGACTCGCGACTCGGCACCACCGTTGGTGGCGGGAATCTGATTGTCATTTCTGGTGATCTGATCGGCGATCTGACACTCGCCGGTGCTGGTGCTGGACCAGGCTCCACGGCGAGTGGCGTGATCAGCGACATCTTGGCGGTGGCGCGCGGCGAGGGTTCGTCGTGGGGCGACCTGCCGCCTGCAGATAACGCGCCAGCCCCCGCGTGGTTCCTTGCGGCAAAGAAGAAGCGCGGTGATGCATGAGTGACGCGATGCGCTATCCGTATCCGAACGGCTGGTTCATGGCGGTTGCTGATCGAGAAGTCGATGCCGCGCGCGGCGAAGCGCTGCTGCGCGCCGCCGGCGCAACGGAGGTGCGACGACTGGTTGCAGGTGGCGACGGGGTTGCAACACTCGGGAAGCGCGGTCGCTTTGAACGCCTGATGAACTGGCTGCGACATCTGAACACGGACCAGGCGTCGGATCTGCTCGTCTATGAGGGTGCGCGCGACGCGGGTCGCGTGGTGCTGGTGGCGCGCGGCCTCGATGCTGACGCGCGGCGTGCTGTTGCGGCTCAGCTGCGCACGGCCGACCTGCATTTTGTGAACTTCTACGGTGGCGTGGTGACGGAAGACTGGGACGGCTGGCGCGGCGCGCTGCTGCCGAACGTCCCCGCATGGGCGTGGCGATGAGCGGCGCAGCACGCCCCGTCTTGATGGAGCGCTTCCGCTCCGTGCTGCCCCTCACGGCTGCAACACCAATGCTCACGTTGGGAGAGGGGGCGACGCCGCTGGTGCGCGCGCCACGTTTGGGCGCTTCTCTTGGAGCATCTGATCTTTGGCTGAAGGTGGAGGGGGCGAACCCGACCGGGTCGTTCAAGGATCGCGGCATGGTGGTGGCGGTGGCGAAGGCGCTGGAGTCTGGCGCGCGCGCCGTGGTCTGCGCCAGCACCGGCAATACCTCCGCATCTGCCGCCGCATACGCCGCCGCCGCTGGGATTGAGGCGGTCGTGCTGCTCCCTGCCGGAAAGATCGCCGCAGGGAAACTGCTCCAAGCGTTTGCCGCAGGGGCGAAGGTGATCTCAATTCGCGGCAACTTCGATGACGCGCTCGACATCGTCCGTGAGCTCGGCGCCGCAGGAGGCGGCGTAGAGGTGGTGAACTCCATCAATCCGCACCGCATTGCGGGGCAGGCCACCGCCGCGCACGAGATCGTCGCCGATCTTGGTGATGCGCCCGATGTGTTGGCGCTGCCGGTAGGGAATGCGGGGAACATCAGCGCCTACTGGCGCGGCTTCAATGATGCCCTTGCAAGTGGTACTGCGAAGCAACGACCGCGCATGGTCGGGCTGCAGGCGGCGGGTGCTGCGCCACTGGTGAGCGGTTCGCCGGTTTCCAATCCAGAGACGGTGGCGACGGCAATTCGTATCGGGAAGCCCGCCTCATGGGAGACGGCGATCGCCGCGCGCGACGAATCGGGCGGACTCATTGACTCCGTCACTGACGCCGAGATCCTGCGCGCGCAGGAAGAGATCATTCGTCTTGGCGGCATCTTCGTGGAGCCTGCCTGTGCCGCACCGATTGCCGGACTGCGCAACCTGATCGCGTCCGGACGTGTGGATGGTTCGGCGCGCATTGTTGCGGTGATGACGGGATTCGGCTTGAAAGATCCAGACACCGCGTCGCGCCTGATCGGTGAGATTCGCGAAGCTGATGCCACGCTCGTTGGCGTGCGCACGGCACTCGGATGGTGATGGGAGCGTGATGGCGTGAGCGACGATCAGTTGAAGACACTCATTGGACGATCGGTGACTGTCTCTGTCCCGGCGACGGTGGCGAACCTTGGCGCCGGCTACGACGTGCTCGCCCTGGCGCTGGACTACCGCAATGAACTTACCGTCCGCGTATCAGGACTCGCACTCCCTGGTGCCGCTGGGGATATCTCCATCGTTGTAGAGGGGGAGGGGCTCAGCGAGCTGCCAACCGACAAGAGCAACGTGATGGCGGGGGCGGTCGTGCGCGGTCTCACTGCCGCGGGCGTTGCCGACGCGGAACGACTCTCGTTTGAGATCAAGGCGCTGAATCGCATCCCGCTCGCGCGCGGACTCGGCTCATCCGCCGCCGCCTTCGTCGGCGCCCTCTTTGCGGGCGCCGCACTCGCTGGCGCATCCGGCTCTATTGATGATCTGCCAGGTTCCTGTGCCGATCTCTTCCCTGACGAACTCACCGACCGACTCTTCGCCGCCGCCGACGAATACGAAGGGCATCCTGACAACGCCTCGGCCGCGATCTTCGGTGGCCTTGTGGCGAGCGCGCGTGTGGACGGCGTGTTGACCGCGCGTCTGATCGCCGTGCCAGAGGAGACGATTCCAGTGGTCGCCATCCCAGAGCTGCGACTCCCCACGAGCGAGATGCGCGCTGTGTTGCCGAACAAGGTGCCGATGGAAGATGCGGTTCACAACGCGAGTCGCATGGCGGCGGGGATCGCCGCGCTCGAGGCGGGTGACGTTTCAGGCTTTGCACTCCTCGCCGATGATCGACTGCATCAGCCGTATCGCGCGGCGAAGTATCGCGCCATGCCAGCCCTGATTGCCGCTGCAGTTGGTGCCGGAGCGGTGAGCGCATCTCTTGCCGGTGCAGGTTCGTCCGTGTTGGCGATCGTTGATGATGCGTCGCGTGTGAGTGCGGTCTCTGCGGCAATGGAGGCGGCGATCAGCACGGCGCAGATCGGCGGCGGTGCGCTGCGCTTTGACGTGGATACGGATGGCGTGCGCATTGAGGCGTACGAAGGCTTCGGCGCGTGAGTGACGCGCTCCTCGTTCAGAAGTACGGCGGCAGCTCCGTTGCAGATGTCGCGCGCATCGGCGCCGTTGCAGCACGCATTGCGGCCGACCGCGCCGCAGGGAACAGCGTCGTCGCCGTGGTCTCCGCCATGGGCGACACCACCGATGATCTGCTCGAACTCGCCGCGCAGGTGACGGGGGGCGCGCTCCCCGATGCGCGCGAACAGGACGCACTCTTGGCCACTGGCGAGATCCAATCGGCGGCGCTGCTCGCGATGGCGCTCCGCGCCCGCGGCGTGGAGGCGGTCAGCCTCAGCGGCGCCCAGGCTGGGATCAGCGCCGATGGCACCTTCGGCAAGGGGCGCATCGCCGCGATTGAGCCGAAGCGGGTCCGCGAAGAGGTCAGCGCGGGGCGCGTGGTGATCGTGGCCGGCTTCCAGGGGGTGAGCGGCACGGAGACCACCACGCTCGGGCGCGGCGGTTCGGACACCTCGGCCGTGGCCCTTGCGGCAGCCCTCGGGGCGGAGCGCTGCCAGATCTTCACGGACGTGACGGGCGTCTACACGGCGGACCCCCGCGTGGTTGCGGACGCCCGCCAGTTGCAGGTGATTGGCTATGAGGAGATGCTGGAGCTCGCCAACCAGGGGGCGCAGGTGATGCAGACGCGCGCCGTAGAGTTGGGCTGGGTGAACGGCGTCACGATCGAGGTACTCAGTTCCTTTGTGGATCAACCCGGAACCCAGATCAAGGAGGATATGCACGTGGAGCAGCGAAATAAGGTGCGCGGGCTGGCCGCTGATACGAAGGTTGCGAAGGTGACGATGGTCGCCGTCCCCGACCGTCCCGGCATTGCCAAGTCCATCTTTGATCCACTCGCTGTGGCGAACATCAACGTGGACATGATCGTGCAGAACGTCTCGCATGACGGCACCACCGACCTCTCATTCACATGTGGCCGCAGCGACCTTGCCGCCGCGCGTCCCGTGCTTGAGAAGATTCAGGCAGAGATCGGCGCGCGTGCGCTGGAGATTGATGAGTCCGTTGCAAAGATCTCCATTGTTGGCGCAGGGATTCAGAATGCACCAGGTTATGCGGCGCGCATGTTCGGCACGCTCGCCGATGCGAAGGTAAACATTCAAATGATTTCTACGTCAGAGATCAGGATCACCTGCATCGTTGCGCAAGAAGATGCGGATCGCGCACTGAAGGCGCTGCACGACACATTTGATCTCGCCGCGCCAGATCCTGTAGACGCGGAGTCTCGCGCCTGATCCACGTCGAGCGACTCGACGAAGTCACCTCAACCAACGACGTTGCACGCGAGCGGCTCGCCGCGGGCGCCGCAACGCCTCTCCTGATTCGCGCAGAGACGCAGAGCGCAGGTCGCGGACGCGCGGGCCGCACCTGGCTCGATGCACCTGGCGGTTCACTGCTGATGAGCCTTGCGGTGCGCGCGGATTCTCTGCCCGCTGAAGCTGATCGCGCCTGGCGCGTTGGCGCAGAGCTCGCACTCGCGCTTGCAGACGCCGCAGAGGATGGAGCGGGCCTGCTGATTGGCGGACTCGCGCTGAAGTGGCCGAACGATCTTGTGCTGCGCAACGAAGAGGGTGGCGTCACCACTGGATTCCGCAAGGTTGGCGGAGTGTTGATGGAAGGGGCAGATTTAGGGACGCCCGAGGCAACGCTGATCATTGGGATCGGACTCAATGTGCGCGGTGATCCTTCGCGGCTAGACCCCGCACTCGCCGCAACGGCAACGTCGCTCGAGCTCGCCTCTGGTCGACCGGTGGATCGTGAGGCGATCTTTGATGACGCGGTGGCGCGTTTAGGTGGGCGTTTGGCGGCGCTCCGTTCGGGTCGATTTGACGTGGCCGGCTGGCGGAGCCGACAGCTCCTGGAGGGCTGGGAGGTGGAGCTGGACCTCGGGGCCGAGGGGCTGCTGACCGGTCGGGTGGCGGGTTACGACGGTGCCTCTGGCGCGCTCATCCTCAGCGTGGACGGCACGGAGCGTGCCATTCACGCAGGCGAGGTGACCCGAGTCGTGCGAGCCGTCACCCCGTAGGGGGTACCATCACCCCCTAGTGGGGAGGGTCCGTGCCGAGCTTTAGGAACCCGTTTACGCGCCGCAAGGCGACCCCCGGAAGCGAGCCAGATCTATGGCTGCGCTGCCCCGGGTGCTCCGAGCTCCTCTTTAAGAAGAGCCTGGAGAAGGGCCACCGTGTCTGCACATCGTGCGGGCACCACTTCCGCGTACCCGCCCGAGAGCGGATCACCCAACTCGTCGACGAGGGCTCCTTCAGCGAACTCGACGCGAGCCTCGTCTCCCTCGACCCGATCGTCTTCACCGACTCCAAGCCGTACCCAGAGCGAGCCGCCGCTGCCCGGAAGTCAACGGGTGAGCGTGACGCCGCCGTCCGCGGCACCGCCTCCATCGGCGGCATTGAGGTCTCCCTGGTCGTCATGGACTTCTTCTTCATGGGCGGCTCGATGGGCTCCGTGGTGGGAGAGAAGGTGGCGCGCGCCGCAGAGCTCGCCACCGAGCGCCGACTCCCACTCCTGATCGTCACCGCCTCCGGCGGCGCACGGATGCAAGAGGGGACCTACGCGCTGATGCAACTGCCGAAGACGCTCGCCGCCATTGCGCGCCTCAAGGCCACCGGCGGCACCTTCATCAGCCTCCTCACCGACCCAACGACTGGCGGCACGATTGCATCATTCGGTGCGCTCGGTGACCTGAACGTTGCAGAGCCGAATGCGTTGATTGGATTCAGCGGCGCGCGCGTCTCTGCCGGAACGATTGGCGACGAACTCCCCGCCGGATTCCAGCGCTCCGAGTTCTTGCTGGAGACCGGATTCATTGATGCGATTGTGGCGCGACCGAATCTGCGCCCTTGGTTAATTCGCGCACTCAGCCTGCTGCAGCCACTTCCGGCTCCAGCCGTTCCGCTCTATCAGCAGACGAACATTCCAGGTGTCAGTCTCATTGGTGGTGTGGTGAGCGGCGTGGCGCAGGGTGCAGGCACCATGATCGGCAGCGTGCTCGCACCAGTCGCCGACGTTGCGAGCAAGGTGGCGAATCGCGCCGATCAGATCTTGGAGAACCAGCGCGACCGACACCTTGCACCAGAACTCGGCGCGCACCTTCCAGAAGAGGAGGCCTGGGGTCACGTGCGCCGCGCGCGCGAAGTGAGCCGACCGCGCACCGCCGAGTTCCTCGAAGCGCTCAACGCAGAGTTTGTAGAGTTGCGCGGCGATCGCCGCGCTGGCGATGACGGCGCGATCGTCGCAGGGATCGCGCGCATTGATGGACGACGCATTGTGGTCGTTGGCACGCAGAAGGGCCGCGACACCGAGAGCAACATTCGTCGCGGCTTCGGCATGCCACACCCTGAGGGGTATCGGAAGGCGGAGCGCGCCTTTGAGCTCGCTGAGCGCCTCCACCTCCCCGTGCTGACGCTGGTGGACACGCCAGGGGCGCACCCGGGACCTGAATCTGAGCAGCGCGGCATTGCCGAGGCGATCGCCTCCGCGATCAGCCGCATGACGCAGTTGCGCACCCCAATCGTCACCGTGATCACGGGCGAGGGCGGTTCAGGGGGTGCGCTCGCCATTGCCGTGGGGGACCGCGTCTACGCGCTGGAGCACGCCTACTACTCGGTGATCAGCCCTGAGGGGTGCGCCGCCATCCTCTTCCGCACCTCGGAGAAGGCGCCCGCCGCGGCGCGCGCGCTCCGCATCACCGCCACCGAACAGGTGGCACTCGGCGTAGTCGACGGGATCATCCCTGAGCCCGAGACACTCTCCGATGAATCCACCGTGATGCTCGCGCGCGCAGTATGGGAGACGGCGAGCGCCGCCTTCGACGAACTTGAGTCCATGAAAGATCTCAGTGAGCTCCTCACCGCGCGATACGCGCGATACCGCGAATTCGGCGCGTTTGATGAGGCACCAATCAAGAAGAAGGGCCTCACCGGTGCGATCCGTTCGTTCCTCGGTCTCGACCGAGATCTGGTTGGCGCAGGCGTTGGCGACGACTGGATGGACGAAATTGAACGCGACAACGCGGGGGCATAGGAGTGGCGAAGTATCGTGATCTTGCTAACGCGCACGTGAATGGGAGCGGCAACGCCGAAGAGCTCGGCGAACTTATTGATGCGCTCTTGCCGATCCTTGTCGACCGACTCGCGGCCACTGGACTCGGAGAGATTGAAGTCGAGCGCAATGGGGCAACGGTACGCGTCCGCTCGGAGGCGCTCGGTGTCACGGCTCCTGCGCCAGCCGCGCGGCCAACCTCAGGGAGAGTGAGCGCGGCGGGCTCCGGGCTGCCGAAGGAGCAAAATGCCGACGGTGTCCGCAAACATGCGGTGCGCGCAACAGCGGTTGGATTCTTGACGCTCGCCAAGGACATCCACATTGGTGCGAAGGTGACGAAGGGTGCGCTCGTGGCACAGGTCGAGGTGCTCGGCATCCCCACCGAAGTGCGCGCGTCCCATGGCGGCATCGTGGTGACGCTGAAGGCGGCCACAGGTGATCCGGTGGAGTACGGCCAAGAGATCTTCCTCCTTGAGTCGATCGGCGAGGTGGCCAAGTGATCAAGCGCGTGCTGATTGCAAACCGCGGCGAGATTGCGCTGCGCATCTTGCGCGCCTGCAGGCAGCTCGGCATTGAGGCGGTGGTGGCGTACAGCGAAGCGGATGCCGACTCGCGCGCCGTGCTCGTTGCCGACGAAGCGGTCTGCATCGGCCCTGCGGACGCGAAGGGGAGCTACCTCTCCGCACCCGCAATCATCTCCGCCGCACTCGCCACCGGCTGCGACGCCATTCACCCGGGATACGGCTTCCTCTCCGAGAATGCCGCCTTCGCCGAAGCGGTTGCGGCGCACAAGCTCACCTTCATAGGCCCATCAGCGCCGATCCTTGAGAAGTTCCACTCCAAGGCGGCCACACGCGCACTCCTCGCGAAGCACGGCCTCCCAACGATCCCAGGCTCCGAAGGTGTGGTGACGGACGAGGCGGCGGCGCTCGATGCGGCGAAGAAGATTGGCTACCCCGTCATCCTGAAGGCATCCGCTGGCGGCGGCGGACGTGGCATGCGCGTCGCCCAGAACGAAGCGGACCTGAGCAAGAACTTCTCACTCTGCGTACAAGAGGCGCAGGCGGCGTTCGGCGACGGATCCATCTATCTCGAGAAGTATCTGAGCGCCACGCACCATGTTGAGGTGCAGATCGCGGTTGATCATGAAGGGACGGCGCTCCACTTTGGCGAGCGCGACTGTTCGCTCCAGCGGCGCCACCAGAAGCTCGTCGAAGAGTCGCCATCAACGGCGCTCACTCCGCGCGTGCGTGAGGAGTTCCTGGCGCGCGCGGCGAAGGCGATCGGCGCCGCGGGCTATCAGAACGTGGGGACGTTGGAGTTCCTCGTTGGCCCCGACGGGAAGCCGTACTTCATTGAGATCAACTGCCGCATCCAGGTGGAGCATCCGGTCACGGAAGTGGTGACGGGCGTTGACCTTGTGGCGCTGCAGATCGCACTTGCGGGCGGCGCAAAGATGCCAATGAAGCAGTCGGAGATTCAGGCGCGCGGTCACGCCATTGAGTTCCGCATCACGGCAGAAGATCCGGCGCAGAACTTCCAGCCGCAGGCGGGTGAGATCAGCGCGTACCGCTCACCGAGCGGCCCATGGGTGCGATTCGATTCGCACCTCTATGCCGGCTACGAAGTTCCGCCGTACTACGACAGCCTCCTCGGCAAACTGATCGTCTGGGGCGCAACACGGGCAGAGGCGATCGCGCGCTCTCGCGCCGCGCTGCACGAGTTGGAGATTGACGGCGTGGCGACCACGCGCGACTTCTTCCTCGGCCTCCTTGAGAGCCCCGCATTCTTGAGTGGCGCCGTCACCACGAGCATGCTCGATGACGTGGGGACCGCCGCCATCCTCGCCGCAGCCCCTCGCCGACCTGGCGAACCTGCGGCCCCACGATCAGCGGCTAAGTAGAGTGGAGCGACGATGAGTGATGCCCTTCTAAACCAGCAGCAGATTGAGGCGCTGATCCCGCACCGTGCGCCGTTCCTCTTGCTGAGCCGCGTCGTCTCCGAAGATCGCGCCGCGCAGATGCTGGTGGCGGAACTCGACGTGCGAGCTGACGCCTTCTGGGTGCCGGGCCACTTCCCGGCACCGATCGGCCCGATCATGCCCGGCGTGCTCCAGGTGGAGGCACTCGCGCAGGCGATGGCCGTCTACGTGGCGCGCACTGAAGGTATGGGGAGCCGGCTCGGCGTGTTCGCAAAGATTGAGTCCTGCCGCTTCACGCGCATGGTCACCCCTGGTGAAACGCTGCGCCTTGAGATCCAGATGCAGAAGCTCGGCTCACGCATGGGGAGCGCGATCGGCACCGCCTCTGTGAACGGCGAGGCCGCCTGCACCGCAACGATCACTTTTGTCATTCCATCAGAGAGCGCACTCCCGCACCCACCTGGGTCAACCTCGGCATAACGAAGGAGCACCAATGAAGCGCGTCGTCGTCATCTCAGATGTTCACGGCAACCTCGCCGCACTCGAAGCGATCGTGGCGAAACTCGGAGCCCTCAAGCCAGATCAGGTCGCGATCCTTGGCGATCACGCGCTCTTTGGCCCTAAGCCAACCGAAACGATCGACCTGATTCGCAAGCTGCAGTCGAACGGCGCACTCGTCACCGCGGGGACGGGCGACATTGCCGTTGCCGATCTTGACTACGCCGCAAGCTTCCCGAGCCTCGCTGGCGGTCTCCCACCCGGACTGAAGGCGGCGGTGGAGTGGGCCTCTGACGAACTCGATGACGATCGCATTGAGTGGCTGCGCTCACTCCCAACAGAGCGGCGCCTCCGCTACGGCGAGATCAGCGTCACCTTCTGCCACGCCTCACCAGGCTCACGCACCATCCCGTTGAGCGCCGACCTTGATCCATCCACCACGTTGGAGCTGATCGGACAGACGGATGCGCGACTCGTCTGCGTCGGCTTCACGCACCAGGCGCGCGTCAAAGATTACGGCTGGAAGGTGCTCGTGGATGCTGGCTCTGCTGGACTTCCGTATGACGGTGAAGCATCTGCCGCGTTCGCGGTGATCGACATTGATCCAGAGGCGGCCACGATCAGCGCAGAGATTCACCGCGCAACGTATGACATGGAAGCGGTCAGCGATGCGATCACCGCGCGCGGGCTTGCGGGTGACGCGTATCGCGCGGCAACGGTGCGCACGGGGAAGATGGTGCGATGAGCGAAGCGCATCGCGTCGTCGTCACGGGGATGGGGGCTCTCTCCCCACTCGGTCGCGGCGTGGACGCGCTTTGGAGCGGACTCTTGGCGGGACGCTCAGGCATTCGCCGACTCGAAGGGCTCGACCTCACCGGACAAGAGGTGGACTTCGGCGGACAGGTGCCGAACTTCGACCCTTCAGACATCCTTGAGGCGAAACAGATCAAGCGACTCGATCGTTTCGCCCATTTTGCGATTGCAGCATCAGTAGAGGCTCTCAGCGCGGCCGGGCTCCCAGCACGACTCAGTGATGCGCAGGCGCTCGGCACCGCAACCATCATTGGTTCTGGGCTCGGCGGCGCCACCACGCTCTTTGAGCAGGCGCTCAGCTACGCGGCAAAGGGGGCGGGACGCGTCTCGCCATTCTTGGTTCCAGGCGCTATTGGGAATATGGCGGCGGGTGAGGTTGCGATTCACGTCAACGCACAGGGCCCATCATTCGGTCCAGTGAGCGCATGCGCCACCGCGGGACACGCGATCGGCGAAGCGTATGAGGCGATCCGTCGCGGCGATGCGGAACGCGCGCTCGCGGGCGGCTCAGAGGCTGCACTTCATCCAGTAGTCATCGCCGGATTCAACAACATGCGCGCGCTCTCACGCAGCGCGAGCAGCGCCGCTGGCGGCGATCCCACTGCCGCATCACGCCCATTCGACAGCGCACGCGACGGCTTCGTGATGGCTGAAGGTGCGGGCGTCTTGCTGCTCGAGCGACTCGATCTCGCGCTCGCACGTGGCGCCACGCCGCTCGCAGAGATCGTCGGTTACGGAGCAACGGCCGACGCACAGTTCATCACCCTCCCCGCACCTGGCGGATTCGGCGCGGTTCGCGCGGCACGTCGCGCGCTGGAGAAGGCGGGTCGCACAGGTGGCGACATTGATCACGTCAACGCGCACGCCACCTCAACGCCCGAAGGGGATAAGGCGGAGCTCGATGCGATTCGCACCATCCTTACGGGTGCACCTGATGCGGCCACTGCCGCAACGGCGGATCGCGCCGCGTTGCGCGCCACGGTCACCGCAACCAAGGGGAACATCGGTCACACGCTCGGCGCCGCGGGCGCGCTCGGCGCTGCGGCAACGATCTGTGCGATGCGAGATAGCCGCGTCCACGCCACACTCAATCTCACCGATCCTGATCCACTCGTTGGCGCGCTCGACATTGTTCGCGGCACGCCACGGGACGGCGAGATTCGCCTTGCGCTCGTGAACGCCTTCGGCTTCGGCGGGCAGAACGCGGCACTCCTCCTTGCCAAATGGGAGGGTCGCTGATGCCAGAACGCCGCCGTGACCAGCTCCAGAAGCGCGCACTCCGTGCGCTTGAGGCGGCGCGCGAGGCGGCACGACGTGCGCGTGGCAGCGGCGTAGGCCCCGCGCAGGGTGGCGTGATCAGTCCGTCAACACCGTCAACTCCGCCAATTGAGCGCTTCACCACGGAGCGCCGTATGGCAGAACGCGCCGCGCCGCCGCCCGTGATGCAGACGACACCTCCACGCCCGCGCCGCGGCCAGATGCGTCTCAACGCCCCACCACCAGAGCTGCGCATCCCTGGGCAGGTCGTCACGCCATCGGCCTCACCATCAGCGAGCGCTCCCACATCAGGACCGCTCACCGGCGATGAGGCGAACCTGGTCGAACTGATCGATCGACTCGCCGCCGTTGCCGGCGGGAGCGGTCTCGCCGAGATCGAGATCTCTGTGGCTGGGACGCGCGTGCTGGTCCGAAGTCGCGCCGCCGTCACGGGGAGTGCTCCACGTGCCGCTGAAGCGCCGCACACCGAATCAGCAGCGACGCTTCCACCTTCGGCACCTGTGTCAGACGCGTCGACCGAAGCGAGCGCCGCGCCAGCGCCCGCGAGTGGAGTCTTCGTCAACGCACCGCTGACGGGCATCTTCTACGCCGCTGCATCACCGGGTGCCGACGCAATGGTGAAGGTGGGCGACACCGTTGCGGTAGGTCAGCCGATCGGCCTGATTGAGGCGATGAAGCTCTTCAATGAGATCAAGTCCGACAAGGCGGGGCGCGTGGCTCGCGTCGTTGCCGAGAACGGTCGCATTGTGAAGTCCAAGACGCCGATCATTGAGCTTGAGTCGTGAGCGGAGGCGCGTCATGAGTGAGCAGCGCATTGGCGGAACGACGGGAAGCGCGCAGATTCCGAATCGCACCACGCACATCACCGGCTGGGGCCATGAGGTTCCCGCCGCAACGTTGACGAATGCGGATCTTGAGAAGATCGTGGAGACGAGCGACGAGTGGATCACGACGCGCACGGGAATTCGCGAACGCCGCATTGCATCAAAGGGGGAGACGACCGCCTCCATGGGGGCACTCGCCGCCGCACGTGCACTCGCCGTTGCAGGGATCAAGGCCGACGACGTTGATCTGATCGTTGTTGCCACCCTGACGCCAGACCACCTGATGCCGAGCACCGCCGTGTTGATCAAGGGTGCGTTGGGGAGCACACGCGCCGCCGCGTTTGATCTCTCCGCCGCCTGCTCCGGGTTCGCATACGCGTACGCTGTGGCGCACGGGTTCCTCACCGCCGGCCTCGGTCAACGCGCACTGGTCATTGGCGCGGAGACGCTCTCACGCTCTGTTGACTGGAGTGATCGTTCCACCTGCGTCCTCTTCGGTGATGGTGCGGGTGCGATCGTCCTTGAGGCTCTCGATCTTGAGGCGGGACAAGGGGCTGCGTCTCGACCGGGGACGCTCAGCTTCGAGCTCTCTGCGGATCCGAGCGGCGCGTATGCGCTCTGGATCCCTGGCGGTGTCGGCGACGGGGCTGATCCGCTGATCAAGATGGATGGCGCAAAGACCTACGTCTATGCCACGCGCACCATGGCGGCGGTTGCAACTGCGGCGATTGAGCGCGCCGGCCTCACGCCTGCGCAGGTGGATCTGGTGATCCCGCATCAGGCGAACATTCGCATCATTGAACACGTCTCCAAGGCGATCAGCTTCCCAATGGAGAAGATCTTTGTGAACTTGGACAAGTACGGGAACACCTCTGCGGCGAGCATCCCGATCGCGCTCTCTGAGGCGGTCGCCGCCGGTCGACTGAAGCCTGGCGACGTCTTCTGCACGGTGGCGTTCGGTGGTGGCTACACCTCGGGCGCCTTTGTCACGCGCTGGGGCGCCGATCCTGCTCACGGCGCGCGCGCCGCGAGCGTTGATCCGGCAAGCATCCGCGTGGTGCGTCCTGAGGGCGGCGCGAAGGCCGATGAGCCACCCGCCGTCTTGCAGGCGTTTCTTGACCGTCGCCACAGGTAGACTCAGATCGAACGCGTGAAGGAGGGTGAGCATGTTTGAGCTGAAGGGCTACGCAGCGATCGTGACTGGTGGTGCACGAGGGATTGGTCGCGCCATTGCGCTCGCGCTCGCTGATGCTGGTGCCGACGTCTTGATCACCTACAAGGGGAACAGAGCCGCCGCCGACGCCGTGGTTGCGGAGATCGCTGCCAAGGGTCGAAAGGGGCTCGCCATCCAGGCCGATGCTGCCGATCCAGACGCCGCGGTTGGCGTGGTGGCGAAGGCGATGGAGGCGTTCGGCAAGGTAGATCTTCTGGTGAACAATGCAGGGATCACACGCGACACGCTCATCCTGCGCATGACGCCAGAGCAGTGGCGCGAAGTGATTGATACCAACCTCTCCGGCGCCTTCTACATGACGAAGGCGGCGGTGAAGGAGATGCTGCGCGCCAAGAGTGGACGCATCATCAACATCACGAGCGTCTCGGGACAAGCGGGAAACGCCGGCCAGGCGAACTACAGCTCGGCGAAGGCGGGGATGATCGGCCTCACCAAGGCAACGGCACGCGAAGTGGCGAGCCGTGGGATCACCGTCAACGCGGTGGCGCCAGGCTTCATCACGACCGAACTCACCGCCGACCTCCCTGACGCCATCAAGGAGGGCGTGAAGGCGCAGACGCCACTCGGTCGCTTCGGTGAACCGCACGAGATTGCGGCTGCGGTGATCTACCTCGCCTCACCCGAAGCTTCGTACGTCACCGGCCAGGTGCTAGGAGTGGACGGCGGACTGGTGATGATGTGACGCCCGCGGGAAACCGCGGCGCGCCACTCAGCGCAGCGATCGCACTCCTCGCCGCCATCACTCTCTCCACCGCCGTATGGGCGGGAGTCGCGGTTCCGCGCACCGCCGCCGCTGTCCAGGAGTCCGTGAGACAGGGAGCAATCACCACAGCGACGGCTGGTGAACTCCTCGGTAGCGACGGTCGCTACACAATCCTCTTTTTGGGGAGCGACAAGCGCTGTCGCAAACTTGGATCGCCACTTGGGGCGGAACGCTGCAGCAGTCTCGAGTCAAAGGTGAGTGCGGCGAGCGTGGAGGGGGCGGCGGCACGCGACCTCTATCCGTACATCTGGTCAAACGCTGCAGATGTTGAACTCGGTCAAGCGCGCAACCGTGCTGGCACCGAGCGAACCGACACGATGACGCTCCTCACTGTGGATCCAGCAACCGGCGAGGCGGCGGCGCTGAGCATCCCGCGCGACATGGAGCGTTTCCCGCTCAAGCCTTCGCTCGCCCGCGACTTCTGCAGGCCGAGGAGCACGCGCTTTAACACCAAGGTGAATGCGCTCTACGTGTACGCCCAGCTCTGCATGCAGGAAACACCAGCGCTGCGTGCATGGGAGCGCTCCGCGCGCGCCGCAGAGAAGGTGCGCGAGAATCTCGCCTACGCGTTCAACATTGAGATTGATGATTGGGTGCTCGCCACATTCGGCGGAGCGGATGTGCTCGGAGCGGCACTAGACCGCCTCGCCCCCGCACCAACGCTTGTCCACTTGGATGACAAGAGCCGCTTCGCCTCGTGTCGTACGAATAGGCTCAGGATCGGGAGCGAGATGAGATCCATCGATCGCAGCCTCCGCTCGAACGCGAAGTACGGTGATCTCCTCTTCTTACGCCCGGGGAGTGTTGATCGCTTTGGCGTGCGCAACGCCTGGGCATACGCAAACTGTCGTGAACCAGAGACGAGCACGGTACGCACGACCAGTCCGTACTTTGTTCCTGACTCGTGCCCTGTCACTGGGCGGAGCGCTGAAGGGTGCATCTTTGATGTTCCAAGTAACCTCTGGACCGGCTTCGCGCGCGCACGAAAGTACGACGGTGATACCAATCGGATCCGTCGCGCACAGCGCATCCTCTCCGCGATCACGGTGCGCGTCATTGACGCAGGTGCGGAGGTGGCGACGCAACTCGCGACACTCGCCGCCATGCGCTGGTACGCCTGGGCCGACCGCAACGCCGCGGGGGTGGTCCGCGACTGGAACCTTGGTCCGGCGCTCGTGCGCGGCAGCATCAGCCCAGACGACGTCAGCGAGATCTTCGGCTATGTGGCCACCGCGCGTGCGCAACTCGTTGCTGGTCCAGACGACCCAGCCGGCTGGCGACCAATGCTGCTGCTCGGTCAGCGCGTCACGCTCCCAAGCGGCACGAGCTGCCGCGTTGCTGGAGCGTCACTCTTTGGCGGAGATAACTTCAGTGGACGACTCGCCTGCACGCGCGCCTGGGTTGGCGCTGCGTTCGGTCCGGTGACCGCAGCGCCTTAGGCGCTGACGCCAATCAGATTCGCAACGAGGACTGCCGCGTTCAGCCCAAAGAGGAGCACGACCGCAGCCCATCCTGTGATCTGCAGCCAACGCGGGCTCGCATGCGCTCCCAAGAGCACGCGACTACTTGCGAGCTTGACGATGAAGGCGAGGACGATCGGGAGGAAGAGTCCCTGCAGGTACTGGCTTCCGACGATCGCACCGATCGGATCGAGGCCCGGGATCATCACGACCCCTGCGCCAATCACGAGGATCACCGTGAAGATGCCGTAGAAGATTGGCGCTTCGCCGAGCTTCTTATCCACGCCTGATTCAAAGCCGAACGCTTCGCTGAGTGCAAATGCCGTGGTGAGCGGCATGATCGCCATCGCAAGGAGGCTCGCCCCAAAGAGTCCTGCGCCGAAGAGAATGGTGGAGAAAGTTCCAGCGAGTGGCTCGAGTGCCGTGGCGGCCTCAGCGGCGGAGCTGATCGCTTGACCACTCCCTGCAAGCGCCACCGCCGTTGCGATCACGATGCAGACGGCGATGAAGTTCGTCCATGCGGAACCGAGGATGGCGTCGGCACGCGCCGCGCCGAGTTCCTCCACGCCGATCTCCTTCTCAGCGACCGCTGACTGCAGATAGAACTGCATGTACGGAGTCACGGTGGTGCCTACTACCGCAACGAGAAGGAGCGCCTCTGCTGCGGAGATGCCACCGAGGTCTGGCGTGGTGAGCGAAGAGGCAACCTCCGCCCAATTTGGATTGGCGAGGAGTGCGGCGGCAATGTACGCCAAGAAGACGGCGGTGAGTGAGAGGAAGATGCGCTCCACGCTGTGATAGTTGCCGTAGACCACGATCAACCAAACGGCGAGTGCGGCGAGCGGTGCGGTGAGCAGCGTTGGTGCGCCGAAGATGGCGAGTGCGGATGATGCGCCGGCAACGTTCGCCACGGTGTTTGCAAGGTTCGCAATGAGCAAGATGATCATGGCGAAGAGCGTCCAGCGCACGCCGAAGTGTTCGCGAATCAGATCGGTGAGCCCTTGCCCGGTGACCACGCCGAGGCGTGCGACCGACTCCTGCACGAGGGCGAGAAGGAGTGCGGTGAACGGGAGGATCCAGAGGAAGCGCAGCCCCGTGGAGGAGCCGAGCGTGGCGTACGTCGTGATGCCGCCCGCATCGTTCCCGGCGACGCCCGCGATCAGGCCAGGGCCGACGACGGCAAGGAAGGCGAGCGGGCCGCGGCGGCCACGGAAGGTTTCGCGCAACCGAAGGAAGGGGAGTGCGCTGAGTGTGGCGAAGCGGCGCGGAGCGCGGCGCGCAAGTTCAAGCGGAGCAACGCTGCGTCGATCAGCCATCTCAGATCACCACGCCTACTCGGCGCTCTTGCTTGACGTGGTCTTGCTGCGAGCGGCGCTCTTTGCGCGGCGCTTCGCTTCGGCGGCGGCAATGCTCCCCTCACGGAGGCGGCGCGGCGCCTCGCGTCGCCACTCTTCAGGGAGGACGTCCCACAGCGCGTCAGAGGCGGTGATGACACCCATCAGTCGACGCTTCTCATCAACAACAGGGACGGTGATCAGGCCGTAGCGAGTGACGACACGCGCCACCTCTTCCGCGTGGGCGAGGAGCTCCACCGCCACCGGTTCGTCTTCCATGAGATCGGCAACCTTCGTTGATGGGGAGGCGAGGACCAGGTCGCGCAGCGTCACCTCACCGAGTAGGTGTCGCTTCGCATCAACAACGAACACGGCGTACGCGACATCTGCATCCGGCTCAAGTCGGCGAATGGAGGCGAGTGCCTGCGCAACGGTGGCGCTCGGCTTGAGTGCCACATGCTCTGTGGTCATGATGCCGCCGGCGCTCATCTCTGGGTGCGCGAGCAACTCCTTCACATCTTCGCGCTCCTCTTTTGCCATCAGGCGCAAGATGGCACTGCGGCTCATTGGTGAAAGATCCGCAACCGCGTCGGCCGCTTCGTCGGGGCTCATCTCTTCAAGGAGATCAGCGGCGCGCTCTGGCTCAAGGTCTTCAAGAAGGTCGGTGCGCGTCTCAGGTTCCAACTCCTCAAGTGCCTCCGCCGCAACCTCTTCATCAATGGAACTGAAGATGTCCGCGCGGTCTCGCGGCGTGAGCTGATCGACAATCGTTGCGAGGTCGGCAGGGTGTAGTTCGGAGAGACCGGCGTGCGGCACCTTGAGGCGCATGCTCGCAATCGTCGAGCCGAGCGGATCCACATCCTCCCAATCAATGTACGAGGCGACGCGTGACCGTCCGCCGGAGAGTCGCTGAATCCAATTGTCCGGGAGTCCGAGGCGGCGCAGCAGTCCGGCGGCACCAACGTCCACGGCGACGAGGCGCATCGCCCCTTCAACGAAGTCAAGGAGCACATCGTTCGCGCGCACCACCTTGCGACCATCAATGTCCACGATCTGTTTATCAAGGAGATCGGCCTTCAGCAGGATCTCATCCTTGCGCTTGGTGAATCGCGCGATATCAATGCGCTCCGTGCTGAGCCGTACTCCGGTCGCATCGAGTCGCTGCACGGAGCTCCACGGGAGGTAGATGCGCCGGCGGCCGGTGCGCACCACAAGGCCCGTGACGGGTGGGTGGCTCGTGCCGACGGCGACGATCAGATCGTCGATCGCGCCGATTGCATCTGCGCCACTGTCGCGCACGGGACGTCCAATGAGTCGCGAGAGATGGAGCATCGTGCCCTCCGATGCTGGGCCCCGCCGGAGTCGGCAGGTTCGTCTGCAGTCTACGCGGGGCAGCCCTCGGCGCGCTACCCTTGCGCTGAACGGAGGAGCAAATGAGTAGGCAACGCACGTCCCGACGCCTCAACATCAAGCAGCTCGCCGCCTTCGCTGATACCACCGCGGAGTTTGGCGAGACCGAGTTGACCCGTCCGTGGGCGGAGACAATCATCGCCGTCGCGGTCGCCGCCGTGATCGCACACTTCAGTGAGGGGAGCGCCACCGTCCTCGCAGGTGCTGCGGCCGCCATCCTCGCTGCAGTTGGCGTCGACGCGGTGCGGCGCGCGGACGCCCGAGACCTTCCACGTGGATCTGAAATCCCGCTCGCCGGACTGATGGGCCTTGCAACTGCGGGCGCGGCGCGTCTTGTGCCCACAGGGGTTGGCCTAATCGCAGCGATCGTGATTGGATCGCTGCTTCTGCGAGCGGTGGTGATCTGGGAGTTGCGCGTGCGTCGCATTCCTGGCGGGGCCACACATCGTGATCGCGTCGGTGCACTCGCCGTCTCCACCTTCATCCTCTTCGCTTCTTCAATTGGCGTTGCTGCACTCGTCCCTGGCGTGATCAGCGTCCCTGGGACGCCCTCGGCGCGACCCGACGCCGTGGGACCTCTCGCAATCCTCGCCGTGGGGATCGGCTCTGCAATCGCCGCGGGACTCCTCGCTGGTCGCATGGCGAGCCTGCGACGTGAGCGAACGAGCGGCATCGTGCGCGACGCGCTTGGTGCGGCACTAATCAATGGGCTCGCCTCCATCGTGTTTGCGGCGCTCGGTGCCGCGCGACTCGCTGGTCCGGCGGGGCTCGCCGTCCTCTTCTATGCACGTGAGCTCTGGGCCGCCACCCCTGAAGGGGAGCGTGGCGATCCCCGCCTCATCCTTGAGATCCTTCTCCTCGTGCTCGCCACCGCGGTCGCCGTGCTCTGGATCGGGGTCTCCCTCTAACGATCGGCTATCCTTCCCCAGCGGCGCAGCGCCCGATCTGCAGCGCGCCATGAGTGAAGGAGTTGAACATGACCCTCGCCAACGAGAGCCCAACCCAGAAGCCAGCCCGTGCAGCGCGTGATCACGCAGATGCCGCACTGAAGGCTGCCGCAGAGGGTCGTTGGCAGGAGGCCGCGGACGAGAATCGCGCCGTCCTCGCATTCGCCGCAGAGATCAAGGTAGAAGAGCGCATTGAGGCGCAGAACCGTTTGGCGAAGTGCCTCTGGGAACTCGGCGACCTTGCCGGCTCAAAGAAGGAGTATCAGGCAACGCTCGCACTCGACCCGCTCAACCGAATCGCCGAGCGAAACCTTGAGCGACTCAAGGGGCTGATGAAGCAGGTGGGG
>ERZ889217.657-NODE-657-length-19908-cov-7.082053_pt1 | contig 19908 bp, 11 predicted proteins | sample MGYA00521098_ERZ889217 | MGnify/ENA primary metagenome ERZ889217 (study PRJEB32303, sample SAMEA104408613) | aquatic metagenome | biome: Brackish water; feature: Pelagic; material: water | place: Baltic Sea | collected 2014-06-10T22:04:00 | depth 2,362 m ... | reverse complement strand
AAACACTTGAAGCAGTGGCAATAAGGTCTACATGTAAATAATTTTGAAGTAAACTACATAATAAACGCGAAAAAATTTCCTGATCCTCAACAACCAAGCAACTACAAATATTCGTTTGTGTTTGTGAGAGCTGCAATGGAGTTGAGATTGACATTAGGCACTAAAAGAAAAATCATAGAAATTCTGAGTAACAACATTATAGCAAAGGGATCAACCGCCAAGAAGGTATCTTGCACGGGGGGAGATGCGAATCAAAGAACTAGTCCACCAACTAAAAAAGAAAGCAAAGGTAAAAACAATCAGGAGCTTAAGACAGCCAGGTAGGTGAAAAGGAAGAAGAAAAAACTGGGCCCAAACAACAAAAGGATAATGTAAAATATAAATACCAAAAGAATTGGCACTAAGATGGTCAAGAAGATCAACTCTCCTGGAAAAGAAGGTAAAAGAGAGCAACAAAGATGACATTAAAAGGATAGCTGAATAAAAACAAAAAATAAGTGCATTAATCCACCACAAAGCAGGAGGGCTCCAGGGAACCGTTAAATTAATTGGAACAATTTTCAAAGAAGCCAAATAAATAAAGCCTAGAATAGCTGAAGCAATAAGCCAAACAAAGGAGCGCCTAAGAAATACACGGGAATCAAGTAGAAAGGTTGAGCTAAAACCAACCCTACCTACAATTAATCCAGCTGAAAAGTAAACCAAGTAAAAAAGTAAACGACTAGTTTGGCCAATAAGAAGGGGACCAAACGATGACCATTGAAATGGTCCGTAGAAATACATCAAAGGAAAATAGACAAAACCAGAGGCAAAAATAAGAACGAGGAAAAAAACTAAGGGATTAAATACAATAAAATTAATAGGAAAAAATCTCGAAAAAAGCTTAAGGCAAAAAAAATAAGTGCATAAAAATTAAGAATTAAAAGCATAGACAAAAACCAAGCAGGGCCACTAGTCCAAGACCAACTAAACCAAAAGGAAATAAAATTCTTAGTAGCGCCAGACATAAGAAAAGATGGATAAAAAGCAATCGGCATTACAAAAACAAGGCAGAAAGCGAATGGAATACCAAGCCTTTTAAGTCGGGTTAAGGCAAAAGAAACAGGGCCCTTAGTTAACAAACTTTGATAAACAAAAAGGCCTGAAATAAAAAAAAGGAGGGCCATGAAGAATCCATTTAAGAGGCTGGGAATAAAATCTATAAACTCACATTTAGCCGGATCAACAATGGGAGCAGTTGAATTTAGAAATGAATGAACATTAAAAAAGGCCCATGATGGATATGCTAAAATTGAGTGAAGGAAAACCACTAATACAATAACGAAAGCCTTAAGATAGTCTAAAGAAACAATGCGGGAGGTTTTTGGCATAGGGCAAGTAAAAATACAAGTAAGGAAAATATAACAAGGGATTGCATTGCAATCCGAGAAAGGAAAGCTAGAATAAAATGGTATTGGCAAACACGATATGCAGGAAAAGGAAAATGAACATAAAGTTAATGCCACTCATAAAACAGAAGAAAAGCTAAATAGGATGGGGATATTGAAGAAAATCTCATTAAAAAACCTAACAATATATTTGGCGTCAATATTAATTCTGGTAGTAGCAATACAAAAAATCAATGGATCAAAGAATCCACAAGTAGAACAGCCACTTAACATAAGGGTATTCGCCTTAGGAAAGGTTCAACCAACAGAATATATCCGTTCGATTCAATATCCAATGATATACACTTCAAGTAGAATTAAAAACTTATACGTTAAAGAAAATCAATTCATCAAGAAAGGGGATCCACTATTTAGTGTGGAGGACAGAGATGAATCAATTTATAATATGAAATCATCAAAAGCAAAAATAATTCAACAGATTGCAGAGCTGGAAAGCGCTAAAGCAAAGATGTTATCTTCTAGGACATTAAGGGATTTTTATCGTGGACAATACAAAAGATACAATTTCCTGAGAAATCAAGGTGCTGCCACATATGAACAAGCGGATGAGAAAGAAACACTATATAGAGCAGCTGAACAAGAATATCTATCAAATCAAAAACTTGTAGAAACCAACAAAGCCAAATTAAAATCTGCAGAATGGGACTACGAATCAAGTAGATTTAAGACAATGCTCTCAGTAATAAAAGCACCCGAAAATGGAAAAGTATTTAAAATATATACAAGGCCAGGGGAAAGCATAAATAATGGTAAGGCAGTTATGGATGTTGGCAATAGCAATTCCATGGGCATACTTGCTGAAGTAAATAGAGCAGACATAAGAAATATTAAATTAGGACAAGCTGCAAATATAACTGCAAATGGGGTTCCAGAAATAAAGTGGAGAGGTAGGGTAATAGAAGTGAGCGGCCAAGTTACACAACAGACTGTCAATTCTGATGATCCAGCAGCAAACCTTGCAAATAGAGTTTTTAACGTATTAATAAAGTTAGACAAAAAATCATCCCTCCAAGCCCAAAACTATAATTATATGGAAGTAAATATCCTTTTTGAACCAAACTATTCAGAAAAATGAAATTCTCCAAAAGGCTTCCGTTAGCAATAAAGCAGCTAAAAGATTCACCCATAAAAACAGCTGCTGCAACTGCAGGAATCTGTTTTTCAAATGTACTAGTATTTTTTCAACTTGGCTTGTTGGAATCAATATATCAAAGTCAGTCTCGACCATATTCACTCCTCGATGGAGAAATCGTAATAGTAAGCTCACGATTTAAAAGATTATCTCAGTCGCCAACAATAAGCATCTCAGAAATAATGAGAGCCAAAGGAGTGGAAGGAGTAGCAAAAGTTTCAACATTATCCATAGAACTTGGAACTGTTCTGATCAAGTCGGAAGGAATGACAACAAATGCACAAATATACGGAATTGATCCACTTAATAGCGCCTTAGATACAGAAAAGATAGGTCTAGATTTAAAATTGGTAGATCTTTACGAACGCGCTGCAATCGATACACTGTCAAGGCCATCATACGTAAGGGATGCAAAAAGAGAAATGATGCAAAAAAATTCATATCGAACAAATCTAATTGATAAAAGAATTCTAATAAATTCAACGGCGAAGATAGGGTCTACTTTTGCCTCTGATATGAGTTTAGTCATGTCTCAAAATAATTTATTACATTACTATCCAAAAAGAAACCAACATATCGCAAACCTAGGGGTAGTAAAATTAAGCAAGAATTATGCTAAGGAAAGGGTCAAAAAAGCACTTTCAGAAAAATTATTCCCAAATGGAGGAACAGTTAGTGCAATGTTGATAGAAGAAATATCAAAAACAGAAATGAACTACTGGAGCAAGAACACAGCACTAACATTTATATTTGGGCTTGGGGTTATAGTTGGATTTGTAGTAAGTGGAATAATATTGTATCAAATCCTATATTCAGATGTAATAAGTCATCTTCCTGAATATGCAACGTTACTGGCATTAGGGTACACAAATATTTTTGTTATAAAAATTGTTTTTACGCAAGCATTGATACTTACGCTAATGTCCTTTCCGTTTTCAATTCTTATTTCAATGGGATTATACTCAATCATGATGTCTGCGTCAAACCTGCTCATATACATGACAATTGGAAGAGCTATTATAGTAGCAAGCCTAAGCATTGCAACCAGCATGATTTCATGCTATATAGCAACAAATAAACTAAGAGAAGTAGACCCCTCAACACTCTATTAAAAAATAGTATGCAATCCAAGAAACCCGTAAAAATCAAGGAATTAACCTACCGATACTGCAAAGAAGATCCTCATTCACAGGTACTTAACTCAATAGAACTAGAAGTATCAAAAGGTGAACTAATAATCCTCACAGGTGCATCAGGATCAGGTAAAACAACATTATTAACATTAATGGGGGGACTTCGCACGGGAGCAAAGGGATACCTAGAGATTCTTGGCAAAAACATAGTATCCGCTAATAGGATGGAACTAGTTGAACTACGTAAGCAAATTGGTTTCATATTTCAATCACATAACTTACTTCCATATCTTACGGCACAGGAAAACATAAGGGTTGGTCTTGAAGTGCATAAAGAATGGAGAAGAAAAGAAATGAGTGAGATTGAAGAAAGATGTTTTCAACTACTAGAACTCCTGGAGCTTAGTCATAGGGCAAACTTTAAACCAAAAGACCTTTCAATAGGCCAAAAACAAAGGATATCAATAGCAAGAGCTATCGCAAATACACCAGAAGTAATTCTGGCTGATGAGCCAACAGCCTCATTGGATAAAGATTCAGCAAGAATAGTAATAAGCTTACTGAAAGAGTTAGCAGAAACTAAGCAATGCTCAGTAATTATAATAACCCACGACAATAAAATTCTGGATTATGCTGATCGTATTATAAAGCTTGAAAACGGTTTAATAATCTAAAGCTCAACCAGATGAGCCAAATTGTACAATAGATAAAAACGGATCACCCGCCTTGACCGACATAAAGCGTCACGTTGCAATCATTGGTATGGGCTGCCGGTTGCCAGGAGGCATAGAGTCTCCAAACCAGCTATGGGAATTTTTAATAAATAAAGGTAACGCCATCAGTAGCTGTCCTAAAGAGCGATGGGATCAAAACATTCATTATAATTTAAATCCATTAAATCCATCAACTCATCATGTAAAAGAAGCTGGATTTCTTGATGATGTAGGCAGTTTTGATGCAAGCTTCTTTGGAGTATCCCCGCGAGAAGCCACATGCATGGACCCTCAACAGAGACTTTTAATGGAGGTATCCTGGAGGGCAATTGAAAACGCAGGAATCCGAATTGATGAGATCAAAGGCACAAAGACAGGAGTATTTATTGGTATATCAAGTTGCGATTACGGGATGCTCTTGTGGGGATCAGAATACGACTATTTAGTACCCGAAAATGAAACATTTTTGCTATCGGGAAATACCGGATGTATAGCAGCCAATAGGTTATCGTATTTTTTGGATTTAAGAGGTCCAAGCTTAACTGTAGATACAGCATGTTCATCCTCACTAGTTGCCATAGATCTTGCATGCCAAAGTATAAATAGTGGAAAATGTGATATGGCAATTGTGGGTGGAGTACAAATAATAGTTCACCCAGGGATACACACAAGCTTCTGTAAAGCAGGCTTGTTATCACCCAGTGGGCAATGCAAAACATTTGATGATGATGCGGATGGATACGTACGTGGGGAAGCGGCGGGTGTGGTAATTCTAAAAAGTTATGAAAAGGCATTGGAAGATGGCGACATTATAGATGCAATAATATGTGGATCAGCAGTAAATTCTGATGGTAGAAGTAGTGGAATCTCTGCCCCTAGGCTGGATACACAAATATTATGCATAGAATCTGCCTATAAAGATGCAGCACTAGACTCGTCTAAAACTGACTATATAGAAGCACATGGAACGGGGACAAAGCAAGGCGATCCAATTGAGCTAGAGGCATTAGGCATTGCATTGGCATTAAAAACAGAGTGCCTTGTAGGGTCAGTAAAGGCAAATCTAGGCCACTCCGAAACCGCATCTGGTATCACGGGTCTAATAAAAGCTGTGCTAGTTGCAAAAAACAAAGAAGTGCCAGCAGCTATTAATTTGAAAAACCCCAACACAAAAATAAATCTAGAATTATACAAACTAAAAATTCCACTAGAAACAACAAAAATTGGGCTAGAGGGGAGTCCAGTGCAAATTGGAGTTAGTTCATTTGGATTTGGAGGAACAAATGCACATGTAGTTCTGGTTTCAGCCGAAGACAATTCAAATAGAGATGAAATAAAAGAAACAACAATTCAAAAAAGATTAGCCCTGATATTATCAGCAAGACAATTATCCACACTTCGAAAGATTGCAGGCGATGTAGCAAAAACATTGGAAGATATCGACGAGGCAGCAAGAATTAAGTTAATAGCTGAAATATCATCATATCGATCTAATTTTAGATATCGCAATGGATGGATTGCCAGCAGCACCAATGAGCTTATTGAACAATTAAAATCCTACGCTGAAAATAACATTGAAACCTCTAAATTATTCGTTAACGATATTTCCTCAAAAAAATCCACGAAAATAACATTTCTTATAACAGGTCAAGGCTCACAATGGAAGCAGATGGGGAATGATCTATATGCTCAAAATCAGATATTTAGAAACGCAGTTGATCACGTAATGAAATATCTGGATCAAGAAACAAATGGGCTTCTGCTCGAAAACTGGTTATCAAATAAAGGTGACGAAAGCTTTGCAGATACAAGAGTTGTGCAACCAGCTTTATTTGTTTTTGGCTACGCCCTAACAGTTCTATGGAAAGAATGGGGGGTAGAACCAGACGCGGTAATTGGCCATAGTGTAGGGGAAATCCTAGCTGCATATCTAGACAAAGTTTTAACCTTAAAAGATGCTGCACACATAATATGCGTTAGGGCGAAGCTAATGGCTAGTTTACCCAAAACAGGAGGAATGTTGGCTATAGAGGCAGGAATTGATAACATAAAATCATTACTAGAATATTATCCAAGGACATATCTAGCAGGCTACAATACAGATAACCAACTCATTATATCAGGTGAAAGATCAAACCTAGATGCATTTAAAAGTGAGGCCATTAGCAGTGGCTTTAAGTGTAGTAAATTGAATGTATCCCACGCATTTCATTCACCCGAGATGCATCCAATGATAAGTGAATTTGAAACTATGCTCAAGGGTATCAAATTTTCTTCATCAAGTGGGAAAATGTACAGCACGGTAACCGGTAAAAGAATAACCAATGAAACTGAATCTATAGAGTACTGGTCTAAACAAATATTATCACCAGTACTCTATAAGGATGCTATTTGTGCGCTATCCGAAGAAAATAAAAATTTATTCATAGAGATTGGGCCAAAACCTATTTTAATAAATTTAACCAAGCAAATACTAAGCCCAAATCCTGAAATAAAAGTATTCCCATCAATACAATATCAGATTGATAGTGAATTCACTCTATTGAAAACGGCTCAAAAAATATGGGCAGCAGGTTACCCAGTAAATTGGAAGAATATATATAATGTACCAAAAAATCAAATACGCATATTAACAGGATATCCATTTGAAAAAAAGAAATACTGGTGGCCTAAATTAAATGAAGAATCAAAAATAAAAGGCCAATTATGGCGAGAACACCTAAAACAGAAAACAAGCAATGATGATAGACAAGAGTTAAATAAAATCGAGGAAAGTAGTAGCATCACTATGCTCGAGTTGCCAGGCGATATACATTATTACCAGCTAAAACTATGCAAACAAACAAATCTAGATCTGAACGACCATTGCATTAAAAACCACTGTGTATTCCCAGCAGCTGGCTTTATAGAACAAACTCTCAATGTACTAGTTAAAGAGGGAAGCAAATTAAAGCTAAAAAATTTAAGATTAGATCTACCATTACAGATAAAAGGAGAGGCAATAGTTCTACAAATTGTCTACAATCCTGAAAATTCTTTAATGGAATTTTTCAGTTCAGCAGAAACAAGCAAAAAATGGACTCAGCACGGAAAGGTTTATGTCAATAGAGGTGAAACAGAGAACTTGGAGAATGTGAGGTTAGGAGAGAAAATTAGTGAATTACATTTTGAGAAGCAATTTACAACAGAGCCTACTGAAATTCCACTGCCAAAATACTATGGAGCACTTCGGAGTATGGGCTTAGAATATGGGAATGCATACAGAAATCTGGTAACTATGATAAGCGATGGGAAAAAGTGCATTGCAGAAATAAAAAGAGTACCGAATAGCCCTGATAGGGCAATACTAGACAGTTGCTTTCAAGCAATAGGCGCAACAATATATAAAAATATTGAAGCAAATCAGTTACTTTTACCTGTGGGTTTTAGATCATTAGAAGTTTACCAATGGCCCTTACCAAATGAAATTAAAGTGTTAACAAGCATAAGAGAAGAAGGAACAGATAACACAATAGAATCAGATCTTGAAATTTATGCAAATGATTCCTTAATTTGTAGCATTCAGGGATTTAAATTACGAAAGGTGCCTAAACGTTTAATGCAATGGATATTTCCAGAAGGGAAATTAAATAATCCAGAGGATCCAGATTGCGGAATAAATATTAGTACTACAGGCTGGAAAAAGCTAAATTTGAAATCTGCGAACCAAGGACAAGATAACGAGGTTTTTATCGAAGCAAATGGAATAAAAAATTTATATCACAAAATACGATCATGCGATCAGATCAAGGTTACATCAGTTGATCCTGAGATAAAGAAAGAAAAGCATTACTTAGTAGAGCCAAATTCTAATGAGCTAGAAGGGAGCAACCTAATTGAATCTGCTGAGCAATTGTTCACCATTATACAAGCCATTGCAAAGCAAGAAATAATAGCTACCAAACTTATGCTATACATTAATTCTCAAGGGCCAGTGCAGTCAGCATTAATTTCAATGCTGAAATCTGCAACAATAGAAATTCCTAATTGTGAATTTTCCGTATTAATAACAAGCGGAATTAAATGGCAAAACTTTGATAGAAAAAATGAATTAAGTCAATATTTTTCAGATCACATGTGCATTAAATATGAATCAAATCATTTTTACATAACTTACCAAGACAACATAGACCTAAGACCATATAAGTTCAATGTTGCACAACCAGGAGACTTAACATCTCTATGTATAGTACCATTAGTTGAAAACGAATTAGAAGAATCTGAAGTAGAGATTGAAGTGGAAGCTTCCGGGATAAATTTCCGCGACGTTCTTAATGCTTTAGGAATGATGAAGACATATAGTGCATCTCTTGGGATATCAGAGGATGCAGAAATTCCATTAGGTGGAGAATGTGTAGGTAGAATATCAAGGGTAGGCAGAAAAATATCAAAGGAACTAATTGGTCAGCGTGTAATTGGAGCACTAGCAGTTGGAAGTTTGGCGTCGCATGTTATTACACAGGCAAATCTATGCATTCCGCTTCCTGTAGATATAGACATCAACGATGCCGCTGCACTGAGCACGGCTTTTTTAACTGCAGAACATGCACTGTGCACATTAGCCAAGCTTCAAGCTGGCGAAACTATCCTCATTCACTCAGGTGCAGGAGGCGTTGGCCAAGCGGCTGTTCAGGTAGCAAGAACAATTGGGGCACAAATCATTTGCACAGCAAGTAGAACTAAACATCAGTATTTAAAAGAACAAGGAGTACTTTCAGTGCATGATTCTCGCACTAAAGATTTTAGCCAAGAAATATTAGCGCTCACAAACGGTAGGGGTGTTGATGTTGTACTTAATAGCCTCAATAGCACATGGGTGGATGCAAGCTTTGAGTGTCTTAGTAAACATGGCAGATTCATTGAAATGGGTAAAATTGAAGTTTGGTCCCCAGAAAAGGCAGCAAGCAAAAGACCGGATGTTAAATATTATCAGTTCGACTTGCTAGAAATTGCAAACGGAAATCCACAATATATAAACAATCTTCTTATCAAAATACTAAATGAATGCAGAGAAGGTGCCTACAAGCCCCTACCAGTAAAAGTATTCAACAAGGATCAATGTTCTGATGCATTTCGATACATAGCGCAAGCGAAACACATAGGGAAAGTCGTTGTTAACCTGAGAAATAATCAGGAGAACTCAAGAAAAATATCAAGTGATGGGATCTATATAATTACCGGGGGCTTTGGTGCAGTTGGAATGGAGCTAATAAAATGGCTAATTAGCAAGGGTGCAACAGCTATTCTTGTAATCTCCAAAAATGCCAAAAGCCACCTTGATCAAAATAATATAGCTAGATGGGTAGAATCTGGCATTAAGATATCAGCCCTAAATATAGACTTTGGGGAGGAGTTTGATCTGGAAAAAATAATCGCGAAAATCACATATGAAATTTCCCAACAAAAATTATTGGGGCTGTTTCACCTATCAGGGAAATTAGAGGATGGATTAATAATAAATCAAAACATTACGCGGCTCAAATCGGTATTTAGTGTGAAATGGAACGGCTATATTGTTCTCAAAAAACTGCAGGACGCATATTCAAAGTTAGAATATCAATCGCCTTTTCTAGTGAGCTTTTCATCAATTAGTGCACTTCTGGGATCACCAGGTCAAATATTCTATTCATCGGTTAATTCAGCCATTGATGGTAGCTGCCATGAAAATAATGTAAGAAACAAGAATGATAAATTGGAACTTTCGCTGCAATGGGGACCATGGAATACGGGTAAAGAAGGAATGGTTGGCAAGCTAGATAAACCAGCGCAGCAAAGATTAGAAAATTATGGATTAAGGTTACTGGATCCGGATAATGCATTTAAACAAATGGAGCTGCTATTAAATCACGGTCGAAGTGGAGTTTTTACTATTGATAATAATGATTGGTATAAGGTTAGTCGAAACACTCCCAAACGGCTTCAAAACTTCACTGCATATCTGAAAGAAACTGATAATTTATTAGATAAAACAGCAAATCCAAAACGAGAAGCCCTCCTACATCAGCTGGAAAGTGCTAGTGAAGATAAAAAGATTTTAATTATAATTCATGAACTTCAGAATCAACTAGCAAGAGTGATGGGTGTAACAAGTGCTGATGAATTAGATCCTAGTGAAAGCCTTTATAACATTGGTTTGGATTCCTTGATGGTTGTTGAATTAGCAGCAGTACTTGAATCAGAATTTGGTATATCAATAAAATTCAATGCCTTTGTAAACGATCCAACGGTTGAATCTCTTGCAAACTTTATTTTACAAAATCTTGAGGATGGGAATTGAGCCCATGCGATCACAAAGCAAAGATTTCTGCAACTAATGGCAAATTAAATTTTACGGATTAAAAGCGATATCGGTTTTGAACTTCTCAAAGAGAGCTGACTTTTCCATGCAACCCTGGCATGAGTGACTCTCTTAATCTCAAATTTTTGCACGATCCTAGTTAACATAACAAGTAAGATTGTATTAGCAAGCTTCTCCCCAGGGCAACCACGATGACCTTTGCCAAAGGGTAGATACTGGGCATCAGTAATCTTTTGTGCAACGCTGCCGTTAGAATCAAGCCAACGCTGTGGGCAGAAATGATTGGGACGCTCCCAAAACTTATAATGCCGATGTATTGCCCAGGGTGAAACTAATATTAATGAGCCTTCCTCAAAAATAGATTCAACAAACTGATTATGAGAAGTTGCTATTCGTTGAATAAATGAAACCGGAGGATACAAGCGCAAAACCTCTGCCACAAATGCCATGGAATAAATAGCTGAAGAAAGTTCGTGTTCTTCTAGGGATCTAGGTAAACCAGTGGTGAAGCTTCTAACCTCATTACGAACCAACTGCTGTTCATCTGAATATAATGAAAGCAAATAAAGCATTGATGCTACAGCGCTAGCTGTTGTTGAATAACCTGAAAGCATTATGTCGTTGCTTGTATCAAGAACATCGAGGGGAACACTTGGAATAACAGGATTTGATTCTCGATGCCATAAAACATCTAGAATAGTTGGCTGCTGATTGGCATTAGGATAAAGAGTTGAATTGAGAACTAACTTCTCAACCCAAGATCGAACAGCATTTGCCTTGAATTTGAATAAATAACCTAAGATAGGTTTAGGAAAGCCAAGATTTGCAAGGAAGGCGCAACGAAGAATATTTGATTCATAGCTATGAAAAACTTTCATAATTTCATCAAATCCACTGATAGCTCCAATTGAATGCCCAGTTAGAACTCGAGCAACAGAATCAGCTGAATAAAATTGGGCTATTGCATTTGCAGTAACACGATTGTGTGGTTGAGAACAGAAATATTGAAAAACTGAATCTGCACTATAATTACATTTGTCTATCAATACACTCCACGGTATACTCCTTAAAGACATCTCTAATGATTTTCTCTTCCCCGCCCAATCCTGTTCATTACATATAAATAAAGAATTACCAATAAGAGGTTTAAGCAACCACACAACAACAGGTGATTTAATAAATTTCTTACTTTTAAATGTGAGTAGAGATTTAACTACAGATGGGTTCGTTAAAAGAGTAATAAACTTACCAAGCCTACCCTTGCTCTGCAAATCCGTAAAACTGGAGGCATTGAGTAACTCAAGTTGAGAATTAGAATACCCCGCGCGCAGCATCCGTTTAAATGGACAAACTTTCTCAGATACCTTATCTGGATAATCGGGTATTTTAATGTTGGCAGGAGTGAAAAACGGGAGGTTTAATTGCTTATACTGAATATGATTGGGTAGATCTGGCTTGAAGCCCATGGGGAAATCGAGAATTAAGCAATCTCATTAAACATAGCATAACTGTGCATGTGAAACCAATAAAATAATAAGGACCGTAAGTTGCGCAAATCATGCAGTAAATAAGATAATTAATTGACGTCTATTATTTTTGTGTCATAATAGGGGATAATGCCCAAAGCTCCATGACTACAGACGAATTCAGCCCAAATAATATATCTGCCAAGCCGATAAATGTTGAAGCTAGCAGAATTCTGAAAGATGCTTCTGTTACATCCTATGAAACAGCAACACAAGCTGGAGGGGTGTCAACGTTTGAGATATTCAACAAGAAGGTCATTACAATTACTAATGCTGATTTAGCGAGCCTTATACAATACGATAATGAGGAATATTTTGGGCGATCAGAAGCTCAAAAACATATACTGCAGGGTGTGGTTGGAAAATCAATACTCACTCAAGACGGTGCTGCTTGGAAGTCACTTAAAGGCTCATGCAATAATAGTCTTTCAAGAAATAATATCGAAAAGTATCATCAAGGAACACAGTTGGGTTTAGACAGTGCTTTAGAAATTCAAGAAAAACAAGAAGAGGAGGCCAGTTTAATCCTGAAACGTTATAACTTTGAATCAATTTTTGTTCAAACCACAACAAAGGTGTTTCTAAATGCAGATCTAACAGCAGCTGAGAGCGCAAAGCTGCATAACGCCTATGTAGAGCTTGCAGCTTTATCCGCAAATTATATTAAATATCCTATTCTAATGTTAATGCCAGGTTGGATGCCACATCCTACCAATATAAGAATGCGCTTGAAATCAAACACGATTGATCATGTATTAAAACCCCTAATAAAAAAAGCAATCTCCAAGGACACAAAAACAGATAGCTTACTCCGAGATATGGATGAGGAGGTTATTCGGGAAAAACGCTGCCCATTAAAAGGAAAAGAACATTTCTCACTACTAAAATCACTTTATATTGCAGGCATAAAAACGTCCGCAGTAACGCTTGAATGGATAATGATGTATTTATCAGAATATCCAGAATATTGGTCTCAGCTCTCAACTGAATGTCTGGAATTATATGGCACAGATTATCCGGATGTTGAGGATCAAGCTGATCCTGAGTGCCTAGGGAATATCATAAATGAAACAATGCGCTTATCACCAACGGCTCCTTTGCTAGCTCGTAAAGTTATCAATGATTGCACCGTTGCTGGGGTAAAAATGAAAAAGAAGGATATTATTCTTATATCGGTATATGGAATTCACCGTTCTCCAGAATATTGGGAAAATCCAGAAGATTTCATACCTAGTAGATTTTCAAAACCACACAACCCAAAAGCCTATCTACCCTTCCAACTGGGCCCCCATACCTGTCCCGGTCAACATCTTGCTCGAAGAATGATCGCAACAGTATTAATTAGGCTAGCACAGTTCTATGATTTAGAGCCAATTCAGGGCAAAAGCTTTGAATACGAAGGTAATGTTGTATCAGTGCCGAAACATGCGCAAAATTTCAGATTTGTAAAGCGTAAATAGTGCCTTGAATAAAAATCATCTTGTTTACCCATGGTATAGTCCACGGATTTGGCATGGCATGCCTATATCTATATTATTGAAACTTTCTGTAAACCTATTTAAGCGTTCAAGCTATAAACGTTACGGGCTTTTATCCAGCGCTCTTCTTATATGCTCGATTCAAAGCATCATAAATTATATATCAAGCATAGTTGAAAGAATAAAATATGAGGGTTGTATTGAACATGAAGTGGTTAATCCGGTATTCATAATTGGTTATTGGCGATCAGGAACGACACTTTTACATGAACTACTGGGAACTCATAAGGATCTAGTTTCACCTACAACATTTCAATGTTTTAATCCAATTAGCTTTTGCAGTACTGAAAAAATTTTTTATAAAATTGGTAATTTCTTGTTGCCTAAACAACGCCCAATCGACTCACGAAAATTAGAATGGAATAGTCCACAGGAAGATGAATTTGCTCAACTAACATTGGGTTCCTTAACGCCCTATAAACGTATTGCCTTTCCATCTCAAGGGTGCCAGTTGCAAGGTTTAGATATTGAAACTGAACCTGCTGAGTTAAAAGCCAAATGGATAAATAATCTACTCTTATTTTACAAAAGAATTCTATCCAAGCGCTCTGGAAGAATCTTGATTAAAAACCCATGCCACACCATGAGAGTTAGATTATTATTAACAATATTTCCAACTGCCAAATTTATTTACATAACTAAAACACCATTTGAATCAATTCCATCAGCAGTAAAACTATGGAAGACATTAGACATTCTTAATTCCTTTGAATGTCCAATTGAATTCGATTATTTCAGCTATTCATTAAGTTTATTCTCAATTCTTGCCAACAGCTTCGAGAATATTAGAAGCGAGATCCCTGTCAATTCTTTATACACAATACGGTTCGAAGATTTGGTGAGTAATCCAAGAGACGAAATGACATCTATATTCAATTTTTTACAACTTGAATCATCCGAGGTTTCAAACGCATCCTATCAAAAATTATTAGATGGAATCAACAAGTTACATATTAGTAGGTATTCACTTACAGCGGAAGAATATAGTCGTATAGCAATAGAAAGCAAATCATTCTGCAAAAAATATGGGTATGATGTCAGGGAATAGCGCTAAACGCTGATTTCAGAATAAAAGTGTAGTGCCAACATTGAATAGATAAAACACTAGCAAGACCAATTTCAATACAACGCTTACGTGGCAACACTCGTTGCATTTTTATTGAATCCAGTGTGCGAAGATCTTGAAGTGCTTTTGATATCTTAGAGTAATCAAAAATCATCGTTTTATCAATACATTCCTTACTCAACAAAAATTCAACATATCCACTGGGCTTAGAAAAGGAAAATGATTCAAATGGAGCTCTAAACATTGCTTTGCGCCTCCATGCTGTAGCCTTAGGCAGCCATTTTTCAGCAACCTTACGAAGTAAATACTTACCAACATAGCCGTTAAGCTTATAGTCCTCATGCAACTTGGATGCAAAATCCACAAGGTTAGAATCAAGAAAAGGGTAGCGAGCTTCAACGGAAGAATTCATATTAACGCGATCACCTTTTGAGGAAAGTAATAAACCAGGAAGTTGCACATGCTGGCTAATTTCTAATTCGCGGTTGAATCTAGATAAGCCCTTTAACCAGGATGAATTAAGACCAATATCTTCATAGGGCTCGTAGTCACTTATAGTAGAAAGGAAGTCAGCGCACATAAACTGTTGCATACAGAGAATAATAAAACCATGAACCTGGTTCCAACCAGTTAAACCTCCGGAAAGATCTACCATACGTTGAAACCTGTGATAATCAGGCTTACCTAAACCACAGGCTTTTAAACCTGTCTCAATTAGCATTCTGTAAACTATTCCTTGCTCAATGTCAAAATTTGGCTGGTTTAGGAATGATGAAAATTTGCTAATCTTGTGCCATGGATAGCCTCCGAATAATTCATCGGCCCCTTCTCCAGCCAACATCACTCGAATACCATCATCACTTACTCGCCTGGCTTGAAGCATCACGGCAGCACAAGAGAGATCAAAAACAGGTGCTTCTGCAACACGAATTAAATCAGGGTAGGCATCCATCACCTCGCTCTGGGAAAGATTAAGAATAGAACCATTTAAACCTAGTGTCTTACTTGTTTCAGCCGCCAGGCCTGCTTCGTTAAGACCACCATGATTAATACTTATTGTATATGTTTGCAACGGTTTATCCATATACATATTAGCCATTGCAGCTAAAATACTTGAATCAACACCTCCAGACAAGAAAGCACCAACATCGCAGTCGCCCATCAAACGTTTTCTAACTGATTCAAGCAGAATGGTATTTAGCTCTTCCACAAGCTTAGACTCGATATTTTTAGTGAATCTATTTTCTGGATATGCTTTATTGTTAATAAATCTCACCTCATTAAATTCAAAGAAGGCTGAGCTTGTTTGCTTAATGAGTAAGTAGCTGCCTGGGCTAAGGGATTTTATACCTTGAAACATTGTTCTACTATTTGGTAAACAAAAAAATGTGGTGTATTGACTAATTGCTTTGGGATCTTGCTGGATAGGAAATAAACCAGTCGCCAACAGAACCCGAATTTCAGAACCAAAAACTAACCATTTATCAATAATTCCATAAAAAAGAGGTGCAATTCCAAATTGATCTCTAGCCAGGGACAACACATTTAATCTACTATCCCAAACTGCAGTTGCAAACTGACCATTAATCTGTTCCCACATCTTTGTTTTGAATTCGAGCCATAAGTGTGGAATCAACTCCGAATCACATTCACTAAAAAATTTAACACCTTTAGATTTTAGACTATTTCTAATATTCTGATAATTGAAAATCTCCCCGTTATAAACAGCGTATATATTTTTATCATTGCTTACAACAGGTTGCTTGCCATTCTGTGGATCCATAATATTGAGCCTTCTAGAAATAAGTGCAATGCCTTTATCAATATAAAAACCATCTTCATCTGGACCTCTATGAAACATTGCATTAGCCATATTTTCAAGCAATGCAATATCTGGGATACGTCCTTGACCCGATAAATCTAGAAGACCACCTATTCCACACATTTGGTGTAAATCACGAATTATGGATTATTTCCATAGTACACTCAAAAGAGTTAGATCAATAGGGACCTCTCCAGTGATTGAAGCAAAAAGAGCAAAACTTACAAAGGGGAGATTATTTATACTTTGCTTTACTGCCTTTGTGGAGTATTGTTGTATTGGAATATTACTTACAGTAATACCATTCTATATCGCTAAAACCGCTCCTTCATTAAATGCAGCAGTGTTAAGTATCGGGCTTGTTCAAAGTTCATTTGGTATTTCACAAGTAGCCACTGCATCATTTGTTGGTGCCCTATCTGATAGATTTGGGCGACGGAATACATTGATGACAACCTTAATATCAACCTCGATTTTAGTTTATCTTCTCTCCTTCACCCATCAATTATACTGGATATTGATATTGCGCCTGCTAACTGGAACCTGTCAGCATTCACTTGTTATTGTTACAGCCTATGTATCATCACTATCCGAAACAAAAGACATTCCAGCCAACCTTAGTAAAATCTCCGCATCAAACGGTATTGGTTTCATTGCTGGAGCTTCATTAGTTGGTTTAATAAGCCACCACGGATTAGCAGCTTGTATTCAGATTGCAGCAGCACTAACTTTAATTAATTCAATTGTGGTTTTTCTAAGGCTGCCAATTGAAAAAGTGCAAGGAGAGTATCACACTAGTTTCTCAAACTCTGCAGATATACTCTCATTGTTTACAAGTAAACTCAAAGGAATTAAGGATATATTTAAACTTGACAGGCAAAAACTTCTTTACTATTCATTTGTCCTGCAAAGCGTTGCGGGATTCACCTCATTTTCAATCTGGGCCATATACTTCAAGATAAAATTTTCCTGGACAGCCCAACAAGCAGGTGCATCTTTGTTTGTATTTGGAGTTACACTATTAATTAGTCAAATATTTTTGCCGCCAATTTTACTGAGGAAGATATCGATATACCAACTTACGCTATTATCACTTACTTCCTCGGCAATAATATCTTTCTTATTTGGCGTTGCTAGCGACCCAGTATATATCTATTTTCTAATAATAATAAATATTTTTGGTTGCCTATCGGATTCAATGATACGTTCAATGATATGTTCACAATTCTCAGCAGAGATACAAGGAGCGGTAATGGGAAAGATAGGATCACTTTATGCACTTGGCCCTTGCTTGGCACCATTAATAGGCTCGGCCATCACATTGCCATACTCAACATCAACAAACGATAGCGCACTTTCATTGATTCCATTCGCAGGGATATCCCTAATGTATGCTCTTGCATTAGTAGCAATAATAAGCTATAAGAAAAACTCTCAAACGAAACTAGCTTTTATGATGGGAAAAAATTAATTTAATATTTTTCTTTGGCCTAAGAGTTAGCCTTCCAACTAGTTGAGGGATTTCTGCATTTACAGTTTTCAATTTAAAGTTACTAACTATATACTTTAGTAGTTCCAAAGCTTCTTTCTTAGCTAAACTAGCACCCGGACAGATACGTGGACCAATCCCAAATGGAATGTAAATATTCTTGTAAGTTTTTATGGTATTTACTAAAAATCTATCAGCTATGAAATTCATAGAATCAACCCAATACTTGCTGTGTCTGTGCATTATCCACGGTGAAACAGCAACTAGCGTTTTTAAAGGGCACCGATTAGTAGAAGTTTGCTTTATCTCAGTATGTTCACGTATAAGCAGAGGAATGGGGGGATAGAGTCGTAATGTTTCAGAAAAAACCGAAAGAATTAGTTTATTCAATTCACTATCACAACCAGCAACAGAAGAATTACGTAGCGCCGTTTGGAGATCTATTTGTATAGATGGAATAGAGGCCAAAAGGTATAGACTCATAGTTAATGTACTTGCTGTAGTTTCATGGCCAGCAAGATAAAGCATGCATACTTGATCTAAAATCTCAATACTACTAAAATTCTCATTTTTCAGGAATATGTCAAGCAAATCGGGCTGCTGATTTACCCTTTCATCTAAATATTGAATCCTATGCTGGATTTTTTTTGATAATATTGCCCGGATACGCTGCGCAGGTACTTGAAGATGTGAATATAGCAAAATTTTTGGAACGCCAAGTAGTGCTGCAATAGCAATATATGCAGATCTACGTTGAAATTCTCTAAAATCAGAATTAATCGACTTTAGTTCTTCCTCTGTAAATACATCTGAGAATATCATCAGAATGATGACATCAGAAGTAAAGGATGTCATCAAAAGACTTGCATCAATTATGTTGCCATCTGGCTTTTTCAGAAGATTTGATATCTTAGAATCAAGGCGCTCAATGGCTTTGTTTATGAATAGATCTACATTGTGATCTAGCATTTGGTGTAAGATCGATTCAATTTTATTCCTAGACTCACTCCATTCATCGCCATTAATAGAAAATGATGCTCTGCCAATCAGAGGCGATAATAGCCATTGTGTTAATTCATGCTTTGGATATCTACTCATATTCTCTTGCATTATTTGTTTGATCTCGATTGGCTTGTTTATAAGCTTAAAATTAAGACCGCCGATATGAGCGGAAAGCTGATCACTTGAATAGGCTTCATCAGTAAAAATTCCCAACCAAGAACTTGATCCCTGTATGAGTCTTAGCCAAAAGGGCATTGCGGAGAATGCTGGTTTTATTGTTGGTATTTGCTGATTTTGATCCATAGATGCTTTTAGCTATACTCTAATATATTTCAGGGAAACCGCTATACTTGAAAAAAATGAACCCTTCAAGCCATTTCATCTTGCTCTTAGCATGGCTTGTATTCAGCGCTGGAATAGCAATTAAATTATGGAACCTAGGTAATTTGTTAAGAACTAAATTAACAAGGAATAATTATAATAACCAAATGTTCAGGAATAGCTTAGAAAGAAATTGGCTAAAATCGTATCAGAAAGAAAACTATTGATTCAAGCCATAAAACTAAAAATGGTTTGAATTAGAACAAAACCCACCACTGCAACGATTGCCAGTAGCGAAGGAATACTTGTGAGGCTCATTAGGTGCACCATTAAGCTGAACCAAGGTTAGGGCTTATTCTCTAGCAAAACAGTATTTAGATA
>ERZ889217.656-NODE-656-length-19912-cov-20.389183_pt1 | contig 19912 bp, 30 predicted proteins | sample MGYA00521098_ERZ889217 | MGnify/ENA primary metagenome ERZ889217 (study PRJEB32303, sample SAMEA104408613) | aquatic metagenome | biome: Brackish water; feature: Pelagic; material: water | place: Baltic Sea | collected 2014-06-10T22:04:00 | depth 2,362 m ... | reverse complement strand
AGACAAGCTTTGCCTTGACCTCATCAATTGATTTTGAACCAAAGTTACGGATATCAAGTAGATCAGCCTCTGAACGACCAACCAACTCACCAACTGTGTGAATGCCTTCGCGCTTCAAGCAGTTGTATGAACGAACTGTGAGATCAAGATCTTCGATTGGAAGAGCAAGATCAGCAGCTAGAGCAGCATCCATAACAGATGGCCCCATCTCGATACCTTCAGCATCAAGATTAAGTTCGCGTGCTAGACCAAATAGTTCAACCAATGTGCGGCCCGCTGATGCAACAGCATCGCGTGGCTTCATTGATGACTTAGTTTCTACATCTACAACAAGGCGATCGAAGTCTGTGCGCTGTTCAACGCGAGTAGCTTCTACCTTGTATGTAACCTTCAAAACTGGTGAATAGATTGAGTCAACAGGAATGCGACCGATTTCAGCGCCAGCTTGCTTGTTCTGGACTGCAGTTACATATCCACGGCCACGCTCAACAGTAAGTTCGATCTCAAGAGATCCCTTGCCATTAAGTGTTGCTAAGTGAAGTGATGGATTATGAACTTCAACGCCAGAAGGAACCGCGATATCTGCGCCAGTGACTGGACCGGCACCTGACTTGCGGATGTAAACAACGGCTGGTTCATCGCTATCTGATGAAAATACCAAGTTCTTGATATTCAAAACGATATCGGTGAGATCTTCTTTTACGCCTTCAAGAGTGGTGAACTCATGAAGTGCACCGGCAACGCGGATGCTCGTCACTGCTGCACCTGGAATAGATGAAAGCAATGTACGGCGCATGCTGTTGCCTAGTGTGTAACCGAAGCCTGGCTCTAGCGGTTCAATGATGAACCGTGAGCGATTCTCGGAAATTACTTCTTCACTGAGGGTGGGACGTTGTGCAATTAGCACTGGTGCTCCTCTTCTTTTTAGGGAAATCCACTATTTGATCTCCGCTTTGGTCGTACTGGTACTGCGTGCATGCCCTTTGCTTGGTAGCTCGGGGCTTTTAAAAATTACTTAGAATAAAGTTCAACGATGAGCTGCTCTTGAACCTGGGTGTCGATGACGGCACGAGCAGGAACTGAGTGAATGATGATTCTCATCTGAGAACCAACAATCTCCATCCAAGCTGGTACTGCCTTCTCGCCAAGTTCAGCGCTAGCCACGATGAATGGTGTGAGATCCAATGACTTTGGAAGAACATCAATGATGTCCATGGCAGAGACACGGAATGAAGGAATGTTTACCTTCTTGCCATTAACTAAGAAGTGACCGTGGCGTACTAGCTGACGTGCCATGTCGCGGCTCTTTGCAAAGCCTGCACGGAATACAACGTTATCTAGACGAGTTTCAAGAATGACAAGAAGGTTTTCACCAGTCTTGCCCTGCTTGCGGTTAGCTTCTTCGTAATAACCACGGAACTGCTTTTCTAGAACACCGTAAATACGTGCGCACTTTTGCTTTTCGCGCATCTGCATCAGGTATTCAGATTCTTTTGCACGGCCACGGCCATGCTGTCCTGGTGGATATGGACGTGATTCGATAGGACACTTTGGTCCATCGCACTTTGTGCCCTTAAGGAAGAGCTTTACTTTTTCGCGACGGCAACGCTTGCAGTCTGCTCCGGTATAACGAGCCATTTATTCTCTCCCTTCCTTAAACTCGACGTGGCTTACATGGACGGCAACCGTTGTGTGGAGCAGGTGTTACATCAGAGATGGCACCAACTTCCAAACCAGCTGCTTGCAATGAACGAATTGCGGTTTCGCGTCCGGAACCAGGTCCTTTAACGAAGACATCTACCTTCTTTAAGCCATGCTCCTGTGCGCGACGAGCTGCGGCTTCTGCTGCAAGCTGTGCTGCGAAAGGAGTTGACTTACGTGAGCCCTTGTAACCAACCTGGCCAGATGATGACCAAGAGATAACAGCGCCGGTTGGATCAGTGATAGAAATAATTGTGTTATTGAAAGTGCTCTTAATGAACGCTTTACCAACTGCAACATTCTTCTTTTCCTTCTTGCGAATTTTGACTTTGCCCTTTGTTGCTGGGGCAGTCTTAGTTTTAGGAGCGGCCATTACTTAGTCACCTTCTTCTTACCTGCAATTGCCTTACGAGGACCCTTACGTGTGCGCGCATTTGTATGTGTGCGCTGACCACGAACAGGAAGTCCCTTACGGTGACGAATGCCTTGGTAGCTCTGGATTTCAACCTTGCGACGAATGTCGCCAGAAATTTCACGACGAAGGTCACCTTCGATTTTGAAGTTTGCTTCGATGTATTCACGTAGCTTTGCTAGATCTGCTTCTTGCAGGTCCTTCACGCGAATGTCTGGGCTAATCCCAGTTGCTGCTAATGTTTTTTGAGAACGGGTAAGACCCATTCCAAAAATATAAGTGAGTGCGACTTCCAAGCGCTTTTCGCGCGGAAGATCAACACCAACAAGACGTGCCATGTATCTACCTATCTATATCTGGAGGTCCTCCGCAATACTGTTCTCTGGCCTACCAGTCCAAAGGTCTTTTAGTTTCCTAAAAGTCGTATTACGAGTTTGTTAGTGCTTATTTATCCTTGACGTTGCTTGTGACGAAGGTTTTCGCAAATGACCATGACGCGACCCTTGCGGCGAATGACTTTGCACTTATCGCAAATCTTCTTAACGCTTGGATTAACCTTCATGTCGTTGTGCTCCTTCGTTACTTGTAACGATAAATAATTCGACCTTTTGTAAGGTCATACGGACTCATTTCCACGATCACACGATCGGCAGGAAGAATACGAATGTAGTTCTTTCGCATCTTGCCGCTTATGTGAGCAAGGACTTTATGTCCATTTGTTAGCTCCACGCGAAACATTGCATTAGGTAAAGCTTCAGCAACAGTGCCTTCCATTTCGATAGCACCATCTTTACTAGCCAAGCTGTAACCACATTTCTGTTTTGAGCGTGAAACAAGCGAAGTCGTAGTTTAGAGGGCAGGCTCAGATAAGGGAAATCGGCCCAAATGAATTACATAGGTGTAACTCAGGCCACATCTACTCTTTTTTCACGCTGAAAAGCGAGCTACCCAATAGCACTGCAAGGCCAATAAAGACCGCCCCTGCCCCTGAGGCCGCTGCTGCAATACCGGCTGCTGCTGGGACTAAAAACTGTCCAATTCGATTTCCCATCAAACGAGCAGAGACCGCTAATGCACGTTCATTACTTTGTGTCTTTTGTGAAACCAATGACATTGTTAAAGGTTGCCCGATACCAAGTGAGAAACCTGCAACAAAAACAATGAGTCCGAGTGTGAGTGGCGTGCGTGCAAAAGCCATTGCAGCACATGAAATAACTGAGATCACTGTGCTCCACCAGAGTAGTTGGAAGGTTGTGAACCTATCGCTGAGTCTTCCGAGGAAGAATCTAGAGAGCATTGTGGTGCCTGCGCGGATCGCCAGAATCGCACCCACTGCATAAGGTGAGAAGTTATTTTCAGTTCCAAAAAGAGGCAAGAAAACAACTAAAACATCGGCAGCAGATGAGATTGCTAGCGAAATATAGATAGCTGCAAGGATTCCTGGGCGCTTAACTAAGTTGAATGCGGTTTTATATGTTCCTTGCGAGCTTTGCTGCGCAACAACAGTTGGGCGTTCATTCCTCCAGCGAATAACAGGAAAAAGCGCAAAAATCGTTAAAACAACTCCTAGAAGAAATGCGTTAGAAGTTGACTTAGGAAGATTGCCGTTTGAGCCAGCGACAATCGCTGCAACGATTGGACCGAGCATGTGTCCAACGGATGCGCTGAATGTATAGAAACCAAAATATCTCTCGTAGCTCTCTTGCGGTGCGCGCAGTGCAACCATGGACTGTCCACCCACCATGCACGCTAAATGCGCTAGACCTGCAGCACCAGCAGATAGTGCAAGTAAAGTGATTGAATCGGCAAACATAAGGGCTACTGAAGTTACTAACATCGCCAAAGTTCCATAGATAATGAATTTGGCTTCACCCATTCGGCCTACCCACTTACCAAATTGGAGCGCAAGCAAAACAGGAAAAAGAGCATAAACTGATGCAATCAATCCAATTTGGGCTGCATTGGCATCTAGTTCTAAAGCCCGATATGTAATCATCGGACGCAGAACATAAATAGTTGCTTGGGTAAGTGTGGAAGAAATAAGTAAAGGCTTAGCCCAAGGCAAGAGCTTGTCTGAACTCATTTACTTCTTAACTGCGAATTTTTTCTTAAAGTTCCACACTAGAGGCCCAATAATCACTAGCAATAAAATGCCATAGATCATCTTTGGGAACCCGCCAGCTACGAGGATACTCCAATCACCTTGGCTAATTTGCAGTGCGCGCTTGAATTGCAATTCAGCTAATGGCCCAAGGATCACGCCAATAATAAGTGGTGTAACTGGCACACCAAATCTGCGGAACAAATAGCCAATAAATCCCACAGCTAAGGCCACTTGGAGATCAAAGGTGGAGTTATTGAGTGCATATGCACCCAGTAAGGCAAAGGTTGTAATTCCTGCATATAAATAGTGTGAAGGAATCTTAAGTAAGAGCACCCAGAAACGTATCAGCGGTAGGTTAAGTACTAGAAGTAAAGTATTACCTATAAATAATGAGGCAATTAATCCCCAAATTATTTCTGGATTAGTTTGGAAAAGCATCGGTCCTGGTTGGATATTAAAGGATTGGAAAGCTACGAGAACAACGGCTGCTGTTGCAGAGGTTGGCAAACCTAGCGCCAACATCGGAACCAAGACACCTGCAGCGTTTGCATTATTTGCTGCCTCAGGGCCAGCAACGCCTTCAATGGCGCCCTTGCCAAATTCATCTTTATTTTTAGATAAAGCTTTTTCAACGCCATAACTTAAAAATGTTGGAACTTCTGAACCACCCGCTGGAATAACTCCCAGTGGGAAACCAATTGCAGTTCCACGCAGCCATGGTTTCCATGATCGGCGGAAATCTTCCCGAGTCATCCAGGCTTTGCCCTTCATTTCAATCACTTCAGTGCTTAGTAGTGTGTGACGGCTTGCTAGGTATAGCGCTTCGCCTAATGCAAAAATCGCCACAATCACCGTAACTGTTTCAATTCCATCAATGGCATTCATATTGCCAAAAGTTAATCGAAGTGCTCCAGATTGAAGATCTGCTCCAACTAGACCAATCACTAAGCCCACAGAAAGTGCTACGAGCCCGCGAATTCTTGATGAACCGAGCAGAGTTCCAACCGTTGCAAAAGCCAAAATAATAAGAGATAAGTAACCGGCTGGCTGAATCGTTAGTGCAACATCGGCCATCCATGGGGCGCCAAAAGCTAGTAATAATGTTGCAATTGTTCCGGCCACAAATGAACCAATAGCAGCAGTGGCTAGCGCAGCACCGGCACGGCCAGCTTTAGCCATTTTGTTGCCTTCAAGAGCTGTTATTACCGAGCCACTTTCACCAGGAGTATTGAGCAAAATAGATGTAGTTGATCCACCATACATAGCACCGTAATAAATTGCGGCAAACATGATGAGTGCTGATGTTGGATTAACTGTTAAACAAACAGGAAGGAGTAATCCGATTGCTAATGCAGGCCCAATTCCGGGCAATACTCCAACTAGGGTTCCAAGGAATGTTCCTAGGAGTCCAAACATCAAATTTATTGGGGTGAAGGCGGTCTGAAAACCTTCCATCAACATTGCAAAACTATTACCCATTTCCAATGACTCCTTCGAAGAAGCCAGAAGGCAGGTTGATGTTGAGGCCTTTTGTAAATGAGAAATAAACGATTAATGCAAAAGCTAAACTAATTCCAAAGTCCTTACGATACTTTCTTGAGCCAAAACCATATGAGACTCCAAAGAAACAAACTGTTGCTGCCACTACATAACCAGCAATCTCGAGCAAAATCACATGAAGAGCAATCGCGGTAGCGATCATTGCCATCGTTTTAAAGTTTGCACCCATGAATGGATCGCCCGGTTCATCGCCTTCGGGTGTACCAAGGCGGCCACGCAAAACATCAATAATTAATACGAAGCCGACTAATGAGGTAAAAATAGCAACCATATATGGAAATGTTTGAGGGCTAATAATTGATGAACCCTGTGGGATATCCATGCCAGATGTATCCCAAGCCACAAAAAGGCCAAGCAGGAAGAGAGAGCTGGCAAATACCAGCTCCCCCTTTGCCTGCTTAGAGATCTTTAGAATCAATTAGATTCCAAGGCCCTTCATAACTGTGTTGATTTCAGGAATGTGCTTTTCAAGGAATGACTTGAATGCAGCTCCTGCTACGAACTCGTTATCCCACTTGTTCTTTGTAAGCTCGGCTTTCCATGCTGGAGAAATATGCATGATGTCAATTACCTTAATGAAATTGAGGTAATCAGCCTTTGAAAGATCACCTGGGGCCATGATTCCGCGCCAGTTTCCGTATACAAGGTCGTAACCCTGTGAAACGAATGTCTTAGCTTTGATACCAGAGATTTTCTTGGCTGATGAAACTCCAAGATAACGCATCTTTCCTGACGTTACGTAAGGTGCGAAATCTAGAGCGCCAGAAATACCAACCTGTGTTGCATTACTTAGTAGTGAAGTAATGACTTCTGGTCCACCAGAGTAAACAACATAGTTTAACTTTGTTGGATCAATTCCGGCCTTTTGTGCAAGTAAGCCAAAAGTTTGGTGATCTACTCCGCCTTTGTTACCACCTGCGATAGCAACCGCATTTGGCTTTGCAACAAGATCATCCATCAATTGCTTTAATGTGCGGTACTTGGATGATGCTGGAACAACGATTCCTTCATACTCGCGCAAAATCTTTGCAATTGGTGTTGACGCTAGAAGATTAAGTGTTGACTTATTTGAATAAAGTCCACCAGTCATTGCAATACCAGTAACCATTCCAGCTTCTGGCTTTCCCTTGATTTCTTGGAATGCAGCAAGACCAACAGCTCCACCAGCACCTGGCTTATAAACAGATGTAGTAGCTGTTAATAGTCCCTCTGCTTTAAGAGAGTTTGTGATTGCATCTGCTGTAAGTGAGTATCCACCTGGGTTAGCAGGGATTGTCCAGTCAATAGCTTTTAGTGGGTTAACATCTTTGTACCACCATTTGCTATCACCCTTAAATGAACCAGTTGTAACAATTAGACAGGTTAAGTCTGAACCGTCGACTCCACGGCCTTTTGCAACTTTTCCTGATTTGGCTGATGCTACGGTGCAGTCATCACCAATAGTTGCTTTAAAAGCCGGCTTGATTGCGGCATTTGCTGGGAACGCCGTTCCTGCTAAAACAGCAACTGCAGTTGCTGCAATAACGAAACGAATAAAGGAATTTTTTCTCATCGATGAGATCTCCATGATTTCTACCTCCGAGGGTGAAGGTTGGGTAAAAAGTAGTGTGTATCTGAGCCATTGTTAAGGGTTTACATGTAACAAAACGATTAAATTATTTACGACAACAGGCTCGAAATCTCAATATCTAAGTGTTCTAGGTCACTCTTACCACCATCAATGGCTGTGAGCACAAATGGCTTACCATCAGGGCAAATAACATAGCTATGTTCGAAGTGAGCACCTCTGGATGAGTCAGTAGAGACAACGGTCCAATCATCTTGCAAGACTTTAGTGCGAGCAGATCCTCGAGTAATCATTGGTTCAATAGCAAGAGCTAACCCAGCAACAATTTCTGGGCCTTGTCCGCCGCGACCAAAATTTAATACATGCGGTTCTTGGTGCATCTCAGTACCAATTCCATGGCCACCATATTCTTGCAAGATTCCATATGTGCCTTGTGAATTAACGTATTGCTCTATTGCATAACCAATATCAGAAAGCTTTGCTCCGTGCTTTCCTGCGGCAATCCCTCGCCACATGGATTCTTCGCAGACATCCATAAGTTTTTGATCTTCTGGATTAACTGATCCAACACCAATTGTAAAAGCTGCATCACCATGCCAGCCTTCAATAATCGCACCGCAATCAATTGAAACTATGTCACCATCATTGATGATTCTTGACCCAGGAATTCCGTGAACAATTTCTTCATTAACTGAAACGCAGATTGTGGCTGGGAAACCGTGATAGCCCTTAAAGTTTGAGGTCGCCTTACTGCGTTTAATATGGGCTTCAGAGATTGCATCCAACGCACTTGTCGTCATGCCTGGCTTGATTGCATCACGAATTAGTTGGTGAATCTCAGCCACCAATAATCCAGCACGGCGCATCAACTTTAATTGTTCAATATTTTTAATCTGAATTGCCATGGTTACTAGTTTATTCGAAAACGCGGCTTAGAGCCGAAATTGCATGTGCTGTTATGTCTGCAACGCTACCGAGGGCCCCCACAGTGATAAGCAGGCCCTCATTGCGATAAAAAGAGATGATCGGTGAAGTTTGCTCTTGATAAACCTCAAGGCGTCGGGCAATAACTTCAGCCTTGTCATCTTCACGCTGGTAAACATCACCGCCGCACTGTGGGCATTTATCAACCCCCACACTTGGTTGGAAACAATCTTTACATGTGCGACGTGCAGATAACCTGGCAACAATCTCTTCATTAGCCAGTGAAAACTCTAGGACGGCGTGAAGTGGCGTCTTCTTCTCAGCAAGGATTGCACGCAAAACTTCTGCTTGAGCCACATTTCGTGGAAAGCCATCAAGTAAAAACCCATTAGCAACATCATCATGAGTTAAACGATCTTTAACCATTTCATTAGTCACAGAGTCTGCAACTAACTCACCACGATCCATGAAGCTTTGAGCTTGAACACCAAGAGGCGTTCCAGCCCTTAAATTGGCGCGGAAAATATCACCAGTAGAAATATGTGGAATTGAATAATGCGCTGCAAGGAATTGTGCTTGTGTTCCTTTTCCAGCACCTGGTGGACCTACCAGGACAAGACGCATTACTTAAGGAATCCCTCATATGAACGCTGCTGCAACTGTGACTCGATCTGCTTTGCAGTATCAAGACCAACACCCACAACGATCAAGATCGCAGTTCCACCGAATGGGAAGTTCTGTGTTGCACCAAAGAGCACAAGTGCACCGATAGGAATAATGGCAACGAGGGCAAGGTACAAAGAACCTGGGGCTGTAATGCGTGAGAGAACATACTGTAGATATTCAGAAGTTGGGCGTCCTGCACGAATACCAGGGATAAATCCGCCGTACTTCTTCATATTCTCTGCAACCTCATCTGGGTTAAATGTGATTGCAACATAGAAATAAGTAAAGAAAATAATGAGTGCTGCATATGTTGCAATATATATTGGGTGATCTCCTGTAACAAAGTTACGGCTTATCCACACTGCCCATGCTGCCTGGCTATTTGTGAAGTTCACAATGAGAGATGGAATATAGAGAAGTGATGAAGCGAAAATTACCGGGATAACACCAGCCTGGTTAACCTTGATTGGGATGTATGTGCTTGTTCCACCGTATGCCTGGCGTCCAACCATACGCTTGGCATATTGAACTGGAATGCGACGCTGAGCTTGCTCAACGAACACAACAGCTGCAACAACTAAAATACCCACAAACATCACGAAGATGAAAGCAAACAAGCCCTTTTGAAGCTTGATTGACCAAAGCTGGCTTGGGAATCCTGCAGCAATTGATGTGAAGATCAAGATAGACATACCGTTACCAACTCCGCGGTCAGTGATTAATTCACCCAACCACATAATGACAGATGTTCCTGCAGTCATTACGAAGATCATGGTGACAATACGTTGCCATGAAGTGTCAGGAATGATTGCTAGATCGCAACCTGCAAGTAGACGTCCTGGTGTACGAGCAACAGCAATCAAACCTGTTGACTGCAAGATTGCAAGACCGATTGTTAAATAACGTGTGTACTGAGTCAGCTTTGCAGTTCCTGATTGTCCTTCTTGCTTGAGTGCTTCAAAGCGAGGAATAACAACAGTTAAAAGCTGAACAATAATTGAGCTGGTGATGTAAGGCATGATGCCGAGTGCGAATACAGAGAGCTGAATAAGCGCACCACCGCTAAATAGGTTAATAAGACCAAAGAGTCCACCAGTTTCAACAGTCTTCAAACATTCTTGAACGTTTGTGTATGAAACACCCGGTGTTGGAACTACTGAACCAAAACGGAACAGAGCCATGATAGAAAGAGTGAAGAAGATCTTCTTACGTAGATCTGGTGTCCTAAAGGCCATACCAAATGCTGAAAGCATTGATTTTCTCCTCTTCCTTTATAAATCTTTAGTCGAACTAGTAATTAAAGAACGTTTGTCTTTCCGCCAGCAGCAGTGATCTTGTCAACTGCTGATGATGAAAATGCATGTGCAGTTACAGTCACCTTGACATCGATTTCGCCATTGCCGAGAACCTTAACTGGAAGGCTGTCGCGAACTGCGCCTTTAGCGATCAAGTCTGCAACTGTTACGTCTCCACCCTTAGGGAAAAGCGCGTTAATAGTTGAAACATTGACTGCTTGGTATTCGATGCGAGCTGGGTTTTTGAAACCACGTAGCTTAGGCAAACGCATTACGAGAGGTAGCTGACCACCTTCGAAACCTGCGCGAACTGTGTTACGAGCACGAGTTCCCTTGCCACCACGACCGGCTGTCTTACCCTTTGATGCTTCACCGCGACCCTTACGAGTCTTAGCTTTCTTAGCACCAGGAGCTGGACGTAGATGATGAAGTTTTAGCGTCATCTTTATTCAACCTCCTCAACTGTAATCATGTGACGAACAGCGTGAACCATTCCTCGAATTTCTGGACGATCTTCTTTAACAACAACATCATTGATGCGCTTAAGGCCCAATGAACGAAGTGTGTCGCGAAGCTCTGGCTTATTGCCAACCTTGGAACGAATCTGAGTTACTTTTAAGCGAGGCATTATGCACCTACCGTTGTCTGTAATGCGCGGATAATTGCTGCAGGTGCAACATCTTCTAGTGGACGACCACGACGCGCAGCAATTTGTGCTGGGCTTTCAAGCATCTTCAATGCAGCAACGGTTGCGTGAACCATGTTGATTGCATTGTTAGATCCAAGAGACTTGGTCAATACATCTGTGATGCCTGCACACTCAAGTACTGCACGCACTGGGCCACCGGCAATAACTCCGGTACCTGGGCTAGCTGGGCGCAGTAGGACTACGCCAGCTGCTGTTTCACCTTGTACTGAGTGAGGAACAGTTCCTTGAACGCGTGGAACAGTGAAGAAAGATTTCTTTGCTTCTTCTACTGCCTTAGCAATCGCTGCTGGAACTTCCTTAGACTTTCCGTAACCAATACCGACCTGACCATTGCCGTCACCGACAACAACTAGAGCAGTGAATGAGAAACGACGTCCACCCTTAACAACTTTAGATACGCGGTTGATGAACACAACGCGCTCCATGAATGGGTTCTTTTCTTTTTCGCGATCATCGCGGCGTTCGCGGCGTTCCCCGCGACCTTTGCCTGAATTACCACGCTCGTTGCCTGCTGCTGCAGGAGCTTGAGTAGTTGTCTCAGCCATTAGAACTCCAATCCATTCTCGCGCGCACTGTCAGCAACTGCTGCAATGCGACCGTGATACTTATTACCAGCACGATCAAAGACGACAGTTGAAACGCCAGCATCTTTTGCACGTGATGCGATCAACGCACCAATTGCCTTTGCCTTTGCACTCTTGTCTGCTTTATCTGTACGGAAATCTGCTTCCATTGTTGAAGCGTAGGCAATTGTCTTGCCTAGTTCATCGTTAATAACCTGCACGAACAAGTGACGTGATGATCGTGAAACGACTAAGCGTGGACGTTGTGCTGTTCCAGAAACCTTCTTGCGAACACGGAAAGCACGACGGGCACGGGCATTTGTAGCCGAACCTTTGCGGACCTTTACACCAATAGCCATTACTTCTTACCCGTCTTTCCTTGCTTGCGGCGAACGATTTCCCCGGCCAGACGTAAGCCCTTACCCTTATAAGGATCAGCCTTACGAAGCTTCTTAACCTTGGCAGCAACTTCGCCAACCAACTGCTTATCAATTCCAGAGATATGGAACTTAGTTGGTGACTCAACCTTGAAGGTGATTCCTTCAGGTGCTGGGAAATCGATGTTGTGGCTGTAACCAAGTTGGAACTCTAGGTTCTTACCCTTTTCAGCGACGCGGTAACCAACACCAACGATTTCGATTGTAAGTGTGTAGCCATTTGTTACGCCTTCAACCATGTTCGCAACAAGTGTGCGAGATAGGCCGTGAAGAGAACGAGTGATGCGCTCTTCGTTAGGACGTGCAACTGTGATTACACCTTCCGTATGTGAAACTTGAATTGGCTCAGCAACGTTGAGTGCAAGAGAACCCTTAGGTCCCTTAACTGCAACGTTCTGTCCAGCGATTGTTACTTCAACGCCGCTTGGGACGGTGATAGGCATACGACCAATACGTGACATTTATCGATCACCATACATAGGCGAGAACTTCTCCGCCTACGCCCTGCTTATTGGCTTGCTTATCAGTAAGCAATCCAGATGAAGTTGAAATGATTGCAACGCCAAGTCCACCAAGTACTTTTGGTAGAGCTGTTGACTTTGCGTAAACGCGAAGTCCTGGCTTGCTTACTCGACGCAAACCAGCGATTGAACGCTCACGGTTTGCACCAAACTTAAGTTCAAGAATGAGGTTTTTGCCCACTCCATTTTCTGCATCTTCAACGCGATGTGAAGCGATGTAACCCTCAGTCTGAAGGATCGCTGCAATTCTTACCTTGACCGATGAAGACGGCATTGAAACCGAATCATGGTAGGCAGAGTTCGCATTGCGCAGACGAGTCAACATGTCTGCGATCGGATCTGTCATTGTCATACGTGGCCTCGTGGCCTTTCTCGAACTGGTTTCCTCATCGGACCTATTTCGTTGTAGTTATTGGATAAAACGGATTACCAAGATGCCTTGGTGATGCCAGGAAGTTCACCACGGTGCGCCATTTCACGGAAGCACACGCGACAAATTCCAAACTTTTGGTAGACAGAGTGTGGACGTCCACAACGCTGGCAACGGGTATAGCCGCGAACCTTGAACTTTGGCTTGCGAGCTGCTTTAACTTTCAGTGATGTCTTTGCCATCTCTTATGCCTCCTTGAATGGAAAGCCGAGCGCCTTAAGTAGTGCGCGACCTTCTTCATCGTTCTTAGCTGAAGTAACAATGGTGATATCCATACCGCGTGGACGATCGATCTTGTCCTGTTCGATTTCCGGGAATACAACTTGCTCGGTTAAACCGAATGTGTAGTTTCCTTTTCCATCAAACTGCTTTGGTGAAAGACCACGGAAGTCACGGATACGTGGAAGTGAGATTGAAAGCAAACGATCTGCAAACTCCCACATACGATCTCCGCGCATTGTTACGTGCGCACCGATTGGCTGATTCTCACGAAGCTTGAACTGCGCAATTGATTTACGTGACTTAGTAACCTGTGGCTTTTGGCCAGTGATAGTTGCTAGGTCGCGGATTGCACCTTCAATAAGCTTTGAATCGCGAGCTGCATCGCCCACACCCATGTTGACCACAATCTTGGTCAGGTTTGGAATCTGCATCACGTTCTTTAATCCGAATTGGGCCGCAAGTGCTGGAGCAATTTCGCTCTTGTACTTAGCCTTAAGACGTACGTCTAACGCTGTTGACATTAGATGTCCTTTCCGGTGCGACGTGAAACGCGAACATTCTTGCCTTCGTCATCCTTGCGAACGCCAAGACGAGTTGCCTTGCCATCGCCATCAGTGACCATGACATTTGAAATATGAATAGATGCTTCAACAGTGATGATTCCGCCAACTTTGACACCGCGATCTCCAGTTGATTCTTTGGTGTGACGCTTTTGGCGGTTAACACCTTCAATAAGGATGCGGTTTCCATCGACGTCAAGAACTTTTCCAGTTACGCCGCGATCTTTTCCGGCGATAACCAAAACAGTGTCATCTTTCTTAATCTTGGCCATGTTTATAACACCTCCGGTGCTAGCGAGATGATCTTCATGTACTTCTTATCGCGAAGTTCACGTGCAACCGGTCCGAAGATACGAGTTCCACGTGGTTCGCCATCAGCCTTCAAGATCACTGCGGCATTTTCATCAAACTTGATGTAAGAACCGTCTGGACGACGACGTTCTTTAACTGTACGAACGATGACAGCCTTAACGACTTCACCCTTCTTCACTTGTCCGCCAGGAATTGCATCCTTAACAGAACAGACGATGATGTCTCCGATACCGGCATAACGGCGCTTGGATCCACCGAGCACACGAATACAGAGAAGCTCTTTAGCTCCTGTGTTATCCGCAACGCGTAGGCGCGATTCTTGTTGAATCATTAGTTATCCACCAGCCCCTTACTTTGCCTTCTCGAGAATCTCGACCAAACGCCAGCGCTTTGTTGCTGAGAGTGGACGAGTTTCCATGATGAGTACACGATCGCCCATGCCGGCAGTGTTCTGCTCGTCATGTGCTTTTAGCTTGCTAGAGCGAGACATAACCTTTGAGTACATACCGTGCTTCACACGATTTGATACCTCAACAGTGATGGTCTTATCCATCTTGTCGCTCACAACAATTCCTTCACGGACCTTACGGTCGCTGCGATCTGCTTCTGTTGTAGTCATTACGCAGCTCCTCCGATTCCTAATTCGCGCTCGCGAACGATTGTGTATACGCGAGCAATTTCTTTGCGCACAGCGCTTAAGCGACCGTGGGTTTCAAGTTGACCAGTAGCTGCTTGGAAGCGAAGGTTGAATAGTTCTTCCTTCAACTCGCGCACTTTGCCGGCTAACTCTTCAGCTGATAATTGGCGTAGCTCTTCATTAGTTGTAATAGCCACTTATGCCTCCTCACGCTTTACTACTCGACACTTCATTGGAAGCTTGTGCGAAGCAAGACGCATAGCTTCATTAGCAATCGCTTCTGTAACACCAGAGATTTCAAACATAACGCGCCCTGGCTTTACGTTTGCAATCCACCATTCAGGTGAGCCTTTACCAGAACCCATACGGGTTTCAGCTGGCTTCTTTGTGAGTGGACGATCTGGATAAATATTGATCCAAACCTTTCCACCACGCTTGATGTAACGAGTCATTGCGATACGTGCAGATTCAATCTGGCGGTTTGTTACGTAAGCAGGCTCTAGAGCTTGCAAACCGTAATCGCCGAATGCAACTGCTGTTCCGCCCTTTGCTGCTCCGCTACGGGATGGGTGGTGCTGCTTACGGTGCTTAACACGACGTGGAATTAACATTAGTTCCCAGCTCCTTCCGCAGTTGGTGCAGTGTGAGAAACAGTTACTTCACCGCGAGGTGCACGTGGATTACGTGGTCCGCGACGCTCTGGCTTTGGTGCGCGTGCTTCTGCAAGAGCAGTTGCTGCACGATCTGCACGTGAACCGATAATTTCGCCCTTGTAGATCCATACCTTTACACCCAAGCGACCGAATGTTGTATGAGCCTCATAGAAGCCATAATCAATATCGGCACGAAGTGTGTGCAATGGAACGCGACCTTCGCGATAGAACTCAGAACGTGACATTTCTGCGCCACCTAGACGACCACCGCACTGAACACGAATGCCCTGTGCGCCAGACTTCATTGCGGTCTGCATTGACTTCTTCATTGCGCGACGGAAAGAAACACGTGCAGCAAGCTGCTCGGCAATTCCCTGTGCAACAAGTTGTGCATCGATTTCTGGGTTCTTCACTTCAAGAATATTGAGCTGAACTTGCTTGCCAGTTAGCTTCTCTAGACGCTGACGCAGAATGTCTGCTTCTTGACCACGACGGCCAATAACAATTCCCGGACGAGCAGTGAAGAGGTCGATACGGACGCGATCGCGTGTGCGCTCGATTTCAATTCGAGATACACCAGCGCGCTCCATACCTTTCTGCATCAAGCGACGGATTTCGACATCTTCCTTGACGTAATCCTTGTACAACTTGTCTGCATACCAACGTGACTTAAATTCAGTTGTAATGCCGAGACGGAAGCCGTGTGGGTTTACTTTTTGACCCATTACTTGGTCGCTCCCTTCTTGTTCATAGTCTTGCTAGCGGCTTTTACGTCGCTAACTGCAACTGAGATGTGTGATGAACGCTTCAAGATACGGAAACCGCGACCTTGTGCACGTGGGCGAAAACGCTTCATTGTGCGGCCCTCATCAACGAGAGCTTCAACAACCCAAAGTTCTGAAGCATCACGAATAGCTGGGTTCTGCGCTTTTGCATTAGCAACTGCAGAGTTAAGAAGTGTGAACACATCAGAACCAGCTGATTGTGGAGCAAACTTCAAAACTGAAAGAGCTTCATCTGCGCGCATTCCACGGACCAAGTCGACAACGCGACGAGCCTTCTGTGGTGTGTGGCGAATGTCGCGCAAAATCGCGCGAGCAATCAAAGGAGTATTAGTTGTATTAGGCAAGTTTTGCTCTCCGATCTTCGCCCTTGACGTGACCGCGGAATGTACGAGTTGGTGAGAATTCACCAAGCTTGTGTCCGACCATCGCATCAGTAATGAAAACGGGGATGTGCTTGCGTCCGTCATGGACTGCAATCGTGTGACCAATCATTGAAGGAATGATCATTGAGCGGCGTGACCAGGTCTTGATCACGTTCTTTGTGTTGGCCTCGTTTTGTACATCAACTTTTTTAAGTAGATGTCCATCAACGAATGGACCCTTCTTGAGACTTCTTGGCATGAGGGCTCCTACCTACCGCTTCTTATTCGACTTGCGACGACGGATGATCATTGAATCTGATGCTTTCTTCTTACGAGTGCGGCTTTCAGGCTGACCCCATGGAGTCACTGGGTGACGTCCACCAGAAGTCTTACCTTCACCACCACCGTGTGGGTGATCTACTGGGTTCATAACAACACCGCGAACTGATGGGCGCTTGCCCTTCCAGCGCATACGGCCTGCTTTTCCGTAGTTAATGTTTCCTTGTTCGGCGTTTCCAACTTCACCAACAGTTGCGCGGCAACGAACATCAACGTTACGAATTTCACCAGATGGCATACGAAGTTGGGCAGTTGCACCTTCTTTAGCAACAAGCTGAACTGATGCACCAGCTGAACGAGCAATCTTTGCTCCTCCACCTGGACGAAGTTCAATTGCGTGAACTGTTGTACCTACTGGAATATTGCGAAGTGGCAGGTTGTTGCCTGGCTTGATATCTGCCTTTGGACCGTTTTCAACTGTTGCACCCTGCTCTAATTTATTAGGAGCGATGATGTAACGCTTTTCTCCATCTGCGTAATGCAGTAGAGCGATACGTGCTGTGCGGTTTGGGTCGTACTCAATGTGAGCGACCTTTGCTGGCACACCATCTTTATCGTTACGGACAAAGTCAATCAAACGATACGCACGCTTGTGACCGCCACCTTGGTGACGAACAGTGATGCGACCTGCATTGTTACGACCACCCTTTGAGTGGATTGGACGTACCAAAGATTTTTCTGGTGTAGAGCGCGTGATTTCAGCGAAATCTGGAACGCTTGCGCCGCGTTGACCCGGGGTCGTTGGCTTTAATTTACGAAGTGCCATGATGATCCTTTTCTCTTAGAAGTCCGCTTTCCCTTAGGAAACCGGTCCCCCGAAGATGTCGATACGGTCGCCAGCTGCTACCTGCACAATTGCGCGCTTTGTGTCTTTACGCTTTCCATCACCGAAACGGGTCTTCTTGTTCTTACCCTGACGGTTCATGGTGTTAACGCTGAGCACCTTTACACCAAATACTTTTTCAACAGCGATCTTGATCTCTGTCTTATTAGCATCTGGTGAAACAATAAATGTGTACTTGTTTTCATCAAGCAGTCCGTAGCTCTTTTCAGAGACAACAGGTGCTACTAGTACATCGCGGTAATCTTTCATGCGTTGACCTCGCTCTCACGTGCCACAGCTTTTGCCACCTTACGTGGGCCAGCTAGGAAATCCTTGATCGCGTTTTCAGAGAAGACGATGTCATCACTTTTTAGGATGTCATAGGCGTTCAACTGATCTGGAACAAGAAGATGTAGGTCATCTGCGTTACGAAGTGAGCGCCATGCAAGATCTTCAGTACGAGAGACAACTACAAGAAGATTCTTGCGCTCAGAGAACTGGCGAACTGCGGCAATCGCTGCCTTTGTTGAAGGAGCTGATGAGATTGAATCCAGCACGTGAATACGATCATTGCGTTGGCGATCAGAGAGAACTCCGCGCAAAGCTGCAGCAATCATCTTCTTAGGTGTGCGTTGGAAATACTTACGTGGGCGAACAGCGTGTGCTGCTCCACCACCGCGTTGCAACGGTGCACGAATTGAACCCTGACGCGCGCGTCCGGTTCCCTTCTGCTTGAAAGGCTTCTTACCTGAACCAGATGTTTCACCACGGTTCTTAGCCTTTTGAGTACCTTGACGTGCAGCAGCTAACTGCGCTGTTACGACTTGGTGAATCAAAGGAACGTTTGTCTGTGCATCGAAGATCTCAGCAGGTAGATCTACAGATCCAACCTTCTTGCCTTCGGTGTTTTTTACTTCAAGAGTAAGCGCCATGATTATGCACCAGCCTTTGCAGTTTCAAAGATCGCATGCTTTGCAGCAGAGCGAATGAAAACTAGTTGTCCGTCAGGACCAGGTACTGATCCCTTGATAAGAAGTAAGTTGCGGTCTGCATCAACAGAGTGCACAACAAGGTTTTGAGTTGTAACGCGAACGCCACCCATCACTCCTGCCATGCGCATTCCTTTGAAAACGCGACCTGGTGTTGAACATGCACCGATTGAACCTGGCATACGGTGCTTACGATCAACACCGTGAGATGAACCAAGACCACCGAAACCGTGGCGCTTCATAACACCAGCAGTTCCCTTACCTGTGCTTGTTCCAGTTGCATCAACTAATTCACCAGCTGCAAATACTGTGGCACCTAACTCTTGTCCAACTGAATAAGAAGTTGTATCAAGGGTGCGAAGTTCTGCAACAGAGCGACGTGGTGTCACGCCAGCTTTAGCGAAGTGGCCAGCAAGTGGCTTTGTAATCTTCTTTGGGTCGATTGCGCCGAAAGCGATTTGAACAGCTGAGTAACCATCTTTCTCAGGTGTACGAATCTGTGTAACTACGCATGGACCAGCTTCAACAACGGTTACAGGAACCATCTTGTTGTTAGCATCAAAAACCTGTGTCATTCCAAGTTTCTTACCGAGGACGCCCTTGATGGACGAGCCAGCGCCTTGAGTTGTATATGTCATTTACTGTCGTCCTTTCCTTAGAGCTTAATCTCGATGTCGACGCCTGCAGGCAGATCAAGACGCATCAATGAATCAACAGTCTTAGGTGTTGGATCGATGATGTCGATTAAGCGCTTGTGTGTGCGCATCTCGAAATGTTCGCGGCTGTCCTTATATTTGTGAGGAGAGCGAATAACACAGTACGTGTTCTTCTCTGTTGGTAGCGGCACTGGACCCGCGACCGTTGCACCAGTGCGCTCAACTGTTTCAACGATTTTCTTCGCTGAAGAGTCAATCACCTCATGGTCGTAGGCCTTGAGTCGAATGCGGATCTTTTGTCCCGCCATGTCGTTCTCCTTCGTATTAATACTTCGTTTACATGTAGTTATCAAGCTTTTGTTTTTCACCCGGCGGCTTTTACACCGCCGGGCTCAAACATCTAAATCTTTGGTGCTCTTTTACTTCTTAATCTTTGTAACGCGACCAGCACCTACTGTGCGGCCACCTTCACGGATTGCGAAGCGAAGTCCTTCTTCCATAGCGATTGGCTGAATCAGCGTTACTGCCATTTCAGTGTTATCGCCAGGCATAACCATTTCGGTTCCTGCTGGAAGAGTTACAACACCAGTCACGTCAGTTGTACGGAAGTAGAACTGTGGACGGTAGTTATTGAAGAATGGTGTGTGACGTCCGCCTTCATCCTTTGAAAGGATGTATGCAGATG
>ERZ889217.655-NODE-655-length-19915-cov-9.031470_pt1 | contig 19915 bp, 19 predicted proteins | sample MGYA00521098_ERZ889217 | MGnify/ENA primary metagenome ERZ889217 (study PRJEB32303, sample SAMEA104408613) | aquatic metagenome | biome: Brackish water; feature: Pelagic; material: water | place: Baltic Sea | collected 2014-06-10T22:04:00 | depth 2,362 m ... | reverse complement strand
CTGTCACAAGTTCTTCCCGAATCGCATCAAGCGGCGGATTTGTCACTTGAGCAAATAGTTGAGAGAAGTAATCAAAAAGCAGACGCGGTTTAGCAGAGAGCCCAGCGATCGGAGTATCTGTGCCCATCGAACCTAAAGCTTCTGCCCCACCTTTAGCCATTGGCGTCACAATCATCTTGATCTCTTCTTCGGTATAGCCAAATGCTTTCTGCCTACGAATAACAGATTTATGAGGATAGACAATATGTTCGCGAGATGGAAGATCGGCAAGTGTGATCATGCCATCTTTAAGCCATGCGCCATAAGGCGCTGCATCTGCTAGAGAGCTCTTAATCTCTTCATCTTCAATGATGCGACCAGCTTCGATATCTACCAGGAACATCTTGCCTGGTTGAAGACGACCTTTACGCACAATCTTTTCTGCAGGGATATCGAGAACTCCAACTTCGGATGCTAAAACAACTAATCCATCATCTGTTACCCAATAGCGAGATGGGCGTAACCCATTGCGATCCAATACCGCTCCAACGACATGGCCGTCGGTAAAAGTTACGCAGGCAGGGCCATCCCACGGCTCCATTAACGATGCATGGAAGGCGTAGAAATCACGTTGTTTCCTCGGCATTGCTGCGTGATTTTCCCACGCCTCTGGAATCATCATCAAAATTGCATGCGGCAAGGAACGTCCACCGAGATAGAGAAGTTCGAGAACTTCATCAAAGGAGGCTGAATCTGATCCTGACATTTCGACGATTGGAAAGAGGCGCTTGAGATCTCCGCCAATTACATCACTTGCAAGAAGTGATTCGCGTGCTCGCATCCAATTTCGATTTCCCTTGACGGTATTTATCTCACCATTATGTGCGATAAATCGATAAGGGTGAGCAAGTGGCCATGATGGGAATGTGTTGGTAGAAAAGCGTGAGTGGACAAGAGCCAAGGGCGAAACAACTCGAGTATCACTAAGATCAGGGAAGAATTCTTCGAGCTGGCCAGTGGTGAGCATGCCTTTATACACAATTGTCTGTGATGAAAGAGATGGGAAATAGAGATCGAGTGAGTGCTCGGCTCTCTTGCGCAATGCAAAGGCAAGTCGATCTAAGTCTATTCCAGATTCATGATTCTTGCCTGAGAGAAATAGTTGCTTAAAATCTGGCATGCCAGATTTGGCAGACTTGCCAAGAGAAGATGCATCAATAGGAAGTTGGCGCCAACCAAGAACGTCGAGCCCTTCTTCGGATGCCAGTTTCGTAATTTCTTCTTCGACATATACATTTCGAGCCACGAATGCGATACCGGTTGCATAAAAACCTTCGGCCGGTAATTCAAAAGTGGTAACTTCTTGATAAAAATTATGTGGAACGCGAATAAGAATCCCAGCACCATCTCCGCTATTGGGCTCAGCACCTGATGCCCCACGATGTTCCAAATTGCGAAGAGCAGTGAGTGCTTTTTCAACAATTTCGTGTGTAGCAACTTTATTAAGGGTGGCAACCATCGCAACTCCACAGGCATCATGTTCCTGTGCAGGATCGTAGAGACCCTGAGCTGCGGGGTAGTTTGAAGATAGTGCCATAACCCGTTGTCCTTTTTTAGTATTGCAAAGGGGACAACTTTGGCCCAGTCGATCGAGTACTGTGGTAGTTCAGTGGTGAATCAGAGGTGAAAGGGTAGCAAGTGGAGTGCTTTAGATGCCACTTATGTGGAGAAGTTGGCCTATTCCAGCGGTAATTGCCATTCCTAGGCAGCCACCAGCTAGTACTCGTAGCGTAGGAATTAAGACCTTCGAGCCTGCAGTTTTGGCGCTGATAATTCCCGTAAAAAGTAATCCGATGAGAGTGAAGGCGATGATGCTCCATGCGGCTTTTCCTGCAGTAGGTGCAAATGCGCCTACGAAGGGAATCAAGCCGCCAGCTGTAAAACTCAGAGCTGATGCAATAGCTGCCTGAATAGGGCGCGCTTTTGTATGAGGGTGTTGACCAAGTTCATCGCGCAGATGAGCTTCGAGTGGATCACGTTGGTGCATGGCAAGAGAAACTTGCTCAGCAAGCTCTCGCGTCAAACCTCTATCAATATAAATCTGTATGAGTTCTTGTAATTCTCCATCTGGATCAGCAGCCAAATGTTCTATTTCTAGTAAACGATCTGACTCTTCAATATCGTTCTGTGAACGGACTGAAACATACTCACCTACTGCCATAGACATTGCACCTGCAGCTATTCCAGCAGCACCCACTGTCACGAGAAAACCTTGTTCGCCAGTTTTCGCAGCCGCAACACCAATCATTAAACTTGCAGTCGATACCAAACCATCATTGGCGCCTAAAACGGCAGCGCGTAACCAACCCGCACGATGCGTGCGATGGTGCAGGTTGCGTTGGTAGACATCCTCAAGAGCCATATTTATAGCCTACCTCTTTGCGCCCGTGAAATCTTCGCGAATGCAACGATTCCACCGAGGGCGATGAGGGCTGCGACATATTGGTTGAGGCGCAAACCTGCGATGGTGTGAGCCTGATCAATGCGGATTCCTTCGATAAAGAAGCGACCAAAACTGTACCCAGCAATGTAGAGAGCAAAGAGAGAACCAGACTTTAAACTCTTGGGAAGATTAAGTAGAACGATTGCAAGGAGAGCGCACCATAGGGATTCATAGAGGAAAGTTGGGTGAAAAGTTTCGAATTGTTCAGATCCTGCAGGGCGCAGATACCGTGGAATCTCAAGGGCCCACGGGGCTTCCAGCGGTCTGCCAAAGAGTTCGCCATTAAACCAATTTCCCCACCGACCGATAGCTTGCGCAAAGAGCAAGGCCGGGGCAAGGGCATCTAAAAATATAGCGAAGTGCGGTAGCTCGCGAGTGCGCGCCATACGCTTGTAGGTGAGAAGTGCTGCAAGGGTTCCGAGTGAGATCGCACCCCAAATTCCTAAGCCGCCATTCCAGATTTTAAAGATATCAACCAGGGAGCCGCTGCTACCAAAATATTTTTCTGGAGTAGTCACAACGTGATAAAGGCGACCGCCAATTACACCCATAGGCACTGCAACGATAGCCACATCAGAAACAACCCCATGCAGAGAGCTATCGCTGGCAGTGAAGCGACGATTACCTAGCCAGATAACTAGAGCAACGCCCGTAATGATGCAGAGCGCATAAAAATGGATGGTCAGTGGCCCAATTTCAACTACCGATGTATTCGGAGTCGGAATCGACAAACGCATTCTTACCCGCGTTCTACTGCAGATTTAAACTTAATCACGTCGTAATATTCGGTTTGACGGTCAATTTCTTTACCATCGATAAATACAGTTGGAGTTGAATTGACATTTGCTTGAGCACCTGCAGTTGCAGCATTACTGACCCAATCTTTATAGTCCATATTATTAACGCATGAGGCAAACTTTTTAGAATCAATTCCTGTAGCTTGACCAAGGACTACCAATACATCATTGGACCAGACGCCTGTATTTTCGGCCGGTTGATTCGCGTAGAGAGAACGATGGAAAGAGAGGAATTCTCCTTCATCGGCAGCGCAGGCAGCTGCATTGGCAGCGTTAACGGACTCTGGACCGAGGAATGAGAGTGTGTGATACACGACTGTTGCTTTCTTTGCGCTTATAAGAGATTCAATGTAATCACCTTGGACTCCTTCAAATTTAGCACAGACAGGACATTGAAAATCTTCGTAGATATCTATGACTGGGACGCCGCTGAGTTCGCCATTAAAAACAATTCCATAGCCGCGATCTGCTGAGACGCTTGCCGGAATTTTCGCAGAAGTGTTAGTTTGTTTTGAAATAAGGGTTGGGACCACCATGATTAATAGAACACCAACAACAACACCTATAACTAAATTCCGAGTGAAGTTATCTTTTCCTGGTTGATTCTTAGCCATTGTCGCGTTCTCCAGACGTAGTCGTTTTATCGAGTCCAAATTTACTTTGTGGGAAGAGAAATAGGTAAATCGAGAGTAAGGCCAGGCCGCAATCACGCAGGATTTCGGGGAGATAGTTGGCCGTTCCAGGCTCAACCTGCCCACCACCACCAAAGCACCCACAGTCAATAGAGAGGCCGCGAGCCCAGGCTTGAGCGATGCCGATGGTAAATGCAATCATGAGAAGAGCGCTCAGGCCCCCAATAATTCGGAGGGCAGCACCGATTATTAAGAGCACGCCCATAGCGATTTCAGCGTAGGGCAAGATTATTCCAACGACGTTGGCGAAACCGATTGGTAGAAGTTCGTATGCGCGAACTGCCATCTGCGACTTATCTAGTTGTTGAAATTTCAATAGACCGGCGGCTAGTAGCACTCCCCCAACTATTAGACGAGAAATCAGGCCTAACCATGCGCCGTACTTACTATGAAGACTCTTTATCATCGTCCTTCACGCACTCCTTTTGAAAGTTCTGAGGCCAGTGTACGCACCGCTTCAAGCCCTGACGCTTCATCCTCGGCTTCTTGGATCAATTTGATAAATGCTGAACCGACGATGACGCCATCTGCGTACGCTGCAACACCTTGAGCTTGCTCGCGAGTTGATACTCCAAGGCCGACCGCAATAGGAAGCTCACTTGTCTTACGAATGCGTTTGACAAGATCGCCGGCACTAGATGAAACCTGAGCTCTTGCTCCAGTTACTCCCATCAAACTAGCAGCGTAGATAAAACCACCGCATTGAGCAGTTACCTGAGAAAGACGAGCATCGGTCGTACTGGGTGCTACAACATAAATTGGGTTGATGTGGGCGTGTGCGACAGCACCTCTCCATGTTGCAGATTCTTCAATAGTTAAATCGGGTGTGATGACACCGGATCCACCATTGTCAACAATTGATTGGGCAAATTTTTCGACACCATATTTTTCAATGGGGTTCCAGTAGGTCATCACTACTGCAGCTACACCAAGTTCTGTAGCTGACTTGAGAGCGGCAAACACTTCCTTGGCGCCTGTCCCCTGACTTAAAGACAATTCTGCTGCTGCTTGAATGGTTGGCCCGTCCATTACAGGGTCGCTATAGGGAAAACCAATCTCTATGGCATCAACGCCGCCATCTACCAATGCTGCAATATATTTTTTGCAACTTTCAATAGACGGGAAGCCTGCCGGGATATAGGCGATGAGAGCTGCGCGATTTTCAGCGCGAACTTTTACAAAGAGCTGATCAAGCGGAGTCGACATTTATAGCGCAATCCCAAAGTATTGCGCTGCAGTCTGAACATCCTTATCCCCGCGACCTGAGAGATTAATTAAGATAATTGCATCCGGCCCAAGCTCATTGCCCACTTGAATGGCGCCCGCAAGTGCATGCGCGGTCTCGATTGCAGGAATGATTCCTTCAGTCTTTGAAAGTAGCGCAAATGCATGCATGGCTTGCGCATCTGTAATTGCTCGATATTCAGCGCGACCAATGTCATGTAGGTAAGCATGCTCGGGGCCCACCCCTGGATAATCTAAACCTGCAGAAATTGAGTGTGACTCAATTGTCTGTCCATTCTCATCTTGTAATACATAAGTGCGATTTCCATGCAGGACGCCTGGAGTTCCACCTGTAATTGTTGCTGCATGGCGCCCTGTTTCAACGCCATCTCCTGCCGCCTCAAGTCCAATTAAACGAACATCAATATCTGGTATAAAACGATGGAAAATTCCAATTGCATTGGAACCGCCACCTACGCAGGCAAGAACAGCGTCGGGAAGTCTTCCTGTAAGAGCTAAGACTTGCTCTCGAGCTTCTTCGCCAATGATTTTATGGAAATCGCGAACCATGGATGGGAAGGGATGTGGGCCGGCAACAGTTCCTAATAAGTAATGCGTTGTTTCAACGTTAGTTACCCAATCGCGCATCGCTTCATTGATCGCATCCTTGAGCGTTCGCGATCCTGTAGTAACTGAGATGACTTCAGCCCCCAATAACTTCATCCGTGCAACATTGAGAGATTGCCGTTTAGTGTCTTCTTCTCCCATATAAACAACGCATTCAAGCCCCATGAGAGCTGCAGCTGTGGCAGAAGCGACGCCATGCTGACCAGCTCCAGTTTCAGCGATGATTCTCTTCTTGCCCATGCGCTTGGTGAGTAGCGCTTGACCTAAAACATTATTGATCTTATGGCTACCAGTGTGATTGAGATCCTCACGTTTAAGGATGATTCGCGCACCACCTGCATGCTCTGCAAACCTCTTTGCTTCAGTAATAATGCTTGGACGACCGCTATAGGTGCGGTGAAGTTCTGAAAGTTCTGCAATAAATGTGGGGTCCGTCAGCGCTGCAATACGAACAGCATCGAGCTCTTCAAGTGCACCAATCAAAGCTTCGGGGACGAAACGTCCGCCGTAGGGGCCAAAGTGCCCCGTTGCTCCATCGACTGTGGTCATGGATAAAGACTACTCGTGGCCCAGTAGTTCGCGCATCGCAGAAATTGGATTTCCAGACTTCACGAGTGCTTCACCAACGAGAATTGCAGTAGCTCCCGCGTTCTGAGCAAACTCGACATGACTCCTATGAGATATCCCTGACTCAGCTATCCTAATGATTTCAGTCGGAATCCGTGGAATGAGATCGCTAAAGGCTGCGCTATCAACTTCGAGAGTTTTGAGATTGCGAGAGTTGACTCCAATAATGCGTGGAGAAATTTCCATCGCACTTTCAAGTTCCGCAACCGTATGAATTTCAATAAGTGAAGCCATTCCTAGTTCTTGGGATAGATCATAGAAATCTTTGAGCTGACTTTTGGAAAGAGCAGCAACAATGAGAAGAACGATATCGGCTCCATGAGCTCTAGCTTCAAGGAATTGATACTCATCAATCATGAAATCTTTACGCAAAACTGGAATCGATATTCGAGAACGCACGGCATCTAAATCTTCAAGTGAGCCACCAAATCGGCGTCTCTCAGTCAGTACGCTGACTGCAGCAGCCCCTGCTTCTTGATACTGCTCAGCAAGTGAAGCAGGATCAGAAATATCGGCAAGCGCGCCTTTGCTTGGTGAAGATCTCTTCACTTCGGCAATGACGTTCATCTCATTACGTGATAGGAAGTCATGTGCATCCAATGTTGGTGCTATGCGATCAAGTTCCTCGTGAAGTTGGGCAAGTGGTCCCCGCCTAGCTGCGAGATCTTCTCGAACGCCTTCAATAATCGAATCAAGTATGCTCATTTTTCATCCACCGTGGGGTCAATTCCTTTGTCGAGTGAAGTCCAGAAATTGAGTTTGCGTGGAGCACGATCGTAGCGAGGTGAAAGTCGGATGCGACGACTAATCGATATTGCGATCACAAAGACGAAGACGAGCGAAATTCCGACTTTAAACATTATCCACGCTTCAATCCATGTGCTGCAGTAATAGCGCCCAAAACCGCAGCGGCCTTATTGAGGGTCTCTTCATTTTCAGATGCAGGATCTGAATCTGCAACTATTCCAGCACCGGCCTGGACGTAGGCGTTTCCTTGGTAAATAAGTGCAGTACGAATTGCGATACAGGTATCGATATTTCCTGTGAAATCAAAGTAACCGATTGCACCGCCATAGAGACCGCGCCTCGTGGGTTCAAGTGTTTCGATGATCTCCATTGCTCGCGGCTTTGGCGCCCCCGACAACGTGCCTGCTGGAAAGACAGAGAAGAGCGCATCAATTGGAGTCGATTGCTTTCCTAGTTTTCCAATGACGGTGGAGACAATATGCATTACATGCGAATAGCGTTCAATATGCATGAAGTCGATGACCTCAACAGTGCCAGGTGCGCAGACTCGACCCAGATCATTGCGCCCAAGATCTACCAACATTAAATGTTCGGCTCGCTCTTTCGGGTCAGCCAATAGTTCTTCGCCCAAGCGAATATCCTCTTCTACCGATGCTGATCGTTTGCGGGTACCGGCAATTGGATGCACCATCACTTCATCGCCCGTTACTTTGACCAGAGCTTCAGGACTTGAGCCAACTACTTCAATGCCATCTTCAAATCTAAAGAGATACATATAGGGACTTGGGTTGCTTAATCTCAACATTCGGTAAATGTCGAGAGCGTCGGCGCTACACGGCATTGAGAATCGCTGTGATAAAACTATTTGGAAAGCTTCTCCAGCACGTATTTCTTCCTTTGCAATTTCAACCTTTGCGATAAATTGGTTTGTATTTATATTTCGGCTAAAGACTGGAGTCTTCTCTTCGGGAATCTCTGAGACATCACCTGACAGAGGAGCTTGAAGTTCGCTCTGCATACGATCCAATCTGGAGACGGCATCAGCATAGGACTCATCAATGCGCTCATCCGATCCATCCCAATTAATGGCATTTGCTATCAATGTGATTGTTCCTTGGCTGTGATCCATGACGGCAAGATCGTTCGTTAACATAAATGCAATCTCAGGAAGTTCAATATCTTTCTCTGCAATAGTAGAAATTTTCTCAAGACGTCGAACTGAGTCATAACCCATATAGCCCACTAATCCACCAGTTAACGTAGGTAAACCGGCAATCTTTGGAGATTTCAGATGCGCAACGGTCTTGCGCAACGCCTCTAGTGGGCTCATGCCTTCTGGAACTCCAGCTGGTGGTTTTCCTAACCAGAGTGCAACGCCATCTTTCTCGGTCAACGTTGTCTGGCTATGTGCGCCAATAAATGAGTACCGAGACCAGACTCCCCCGTGCTCGGCTGACTCTAGGAGAAATGTTCCAGCCATATTCTTAGCAAGCTTCTTATATACATTAAGAGGAGTTTCGCCATCTGCGAGCAATGTGCGATAGACAGGAATTACATTATTTGATTCGGCAAAGGTACGAAAGTCTTCTATCTTCATAGAACGTTTTCGATACTTCTATGGAAGCAACTTTGTGCGCCGGTGTGGCATGCAACACCAGTCTGTTCTACTTTAATGAGTAACGCATCTCCATCACAATCTAGAGAAATAGAATGTACGAGTTGTATATTTCCAGAGGTTGCGCCCTTCTCCCACAGTTCATTACGACTGCGTGACCAGTATGTAGCTCGTCCTGTTTCAAGAGTGATGGCAAGTGACTGTGCGCTCATATACGCAAGCATGAGGACTTCACCGCTGCCTGCATCTTGAGCGATTGCAGGAATCAGGGACGTTGCATCTTTGAGGAGCGCAACGATTTCAGCCCTCAACTCTGTGCTCATGTGCTCATTCTGCCTTACTCGGTATAGGGAGTGCGCACGCAATATCCCTGCCCCGATAGATACTTCTTCACATCCTGAATACGATGTACGCCAAAGTGAAATACGCTCGCAGCAAGCAAGGCATCTGCTCCTGCCTCAAGTGCTGCAGCGAAATCTTCTAGGCTTCCTGCGCCTCCGCTAGCTATCAAGGGAACTCTTGAAACTGCGCGCACCGCCTTAATCATTCCGATGTCATAGCCAGCCCGGGTTCCATCCGCATCCATTGAATTAAGGAGAATCTCGCCTACTCCAAGCGAGCACGCTCTTTCAACCCATGCCAGTGCATCGACTCCAACGCTCTTCGCCCCTCCATGTGTTGTGACTTCAAATCCCGAATCAGTGCGAGCTCGACGCGCATCGACTGAGAGAACAAGTACTTGTGAACCGAAACGATCGGCAATATCAGCTATCAACTCTGGTCGAGCAAGGGCTGCGGTATTGATAGAAACTTTATCCGCTCCTGCACGCAGAAGACGATCAACATCCTCAACTGTGCGAATGCCACCACCTACAGTCAATGGAATGAAAACTTGTTCTGCAGTTTGACGTACAACATCTAACGTCGTTTCGCGTCCTACAACCGATGCCGAAATATCGAGAAAGGTAAGTTCATCGGCTCCTTCTACGCCATAAATTGATGCCATCTCAACTGGATCGCCTGCATCGATTAAATCTTTAAAATTAACGCCTTTAACAACTCTTCCATCTGTGACATCAAGGCAGGGAATAATGCGAACTGACAGAGTCATCGGCGTGTAAGTTCCAGCGCTTGTTCCAAGGAAAATGCTTGTGCGTATAAAGCTTTTCCGACAATGGCGCCTTCTACCCCGATGTTATTGAGCTTGATTAAGGCTTCGATATCTGCCAAAGATGAAATTCCACCTGAAGCAATAACTGGTCGGGATGTTACCGAACTGACCTCTTTGAGTAATTGAATATTCGGCCCTTGTAGAGTTCCATCTTTTGTCACATCTGTTACGACATATCGCGAACAGCCATCGCGTTCAAGGCGCTCAATAGTTTCAAATAAATTACCGCCCTCTTCGGTCCAACCACGCGCTGCAAGTACGTGGCCCCGAACATCTAAGCCGACAGCTATGAGATCTCCATATTCTTGAATGACTTGCGAGGTCCATTGTGGGTTTTCAAGGGCAGCTGTTCCCAGATTGATACGCGTGCATCCGGTGGCAAGGGCTCTTTTCAGGGATTCATCGTCACGAATACCACCCGAGAGTTCAACCTTGATATCGAGCCTTCCTACAACTTCAGATAAGAGAGCGCTATTTTCACCGATACCAAAGGCAGCATCGAGATCGACAAGATGAATCCATTCGGCGCCCGATGCTTGAAAATCGAGAGCTACCTCGAGCGGATTGCCGTAGCGGGTTTCAGCATCGAGTTCACCCTGCACCAATCGAACTGCGCGCCCATCCTTGACATCGACTGCGGGCAAGAGTTGAAGGTAGCTCATAAGGTGCTGCTCCAGTTCTTAATCAGATGAAGACCTGCTTCGCCAGATTTTTCTGGGTGAAACTGCGTTGCCCATACCGCTCCATCTTCGATGGCTGATACAAATTTCTCTCCGTATTCGGTAAAAGTTGGATGAGCTCCAACAGAGTCCTTAACGGCGTACGAGTGCACGAAGTAGAAAGATTGATCTTCAACGCCCTTAAAGAGGCTACTTGAAGGTGGCGCAACAACTGAATTCCAACCCATATGAGGCAAAATTGGGGCGTTAATCTTCTCAACTCTCGCATCCCAAATTCCTACACCGCTATGTTCGCCATGTTCAGTTCCGCGCGAAAAGAGAATTTGCATACCCACGCAGATGCCAAGCGTTGGGCGCTTTAGCGCCATTCGTTCGCGAACAATTTCATCTCCGCGAATACTTCGAAGTCCCTGCATGCATGAAGCAAAGGCACCGACTCCAGGAACAACTAAACCATCTGCGTTAAGGGCAGTTTGATAATCTGAAGTTACAACTACATCTCTTCCTGTTGTTTCAAATGCACGTTGCGCAGATCTTAGATTTCCAGAACCGTAATCAAGTATTGCAATCACGTGCGTTAGAGCGATCCCTTTGTTGACGGAATTCCAGAAACGCGGTCATCGAGTGCGACTGCGTCCCGCAATGCCCGTGCCACCGCTTTGAATTGAGCTTCGAAAACATGGTGTGCGTTGCGTCCTTCAAGTACTCGAATATGTAGCGCAATGCGAGCTTCGGCCACAATTGATTCCCAAATATGTTTTCCAAGGGTGGTGTCGAAAGTTCCAATAAGTTCGACAATCTCTGGTTGACGGTGAACCAAGTAAGGACGACCAGAAAGATCTACCGCAGCTTGCACTAGAACTTCATCAAGAGGAACCATGGCATCACCGAAACGTCGAATGCCAGCTTTATCACCGAGAGCCTCACGTAGGGCTTGACCGAAAGCAAGCGATGTATCTTCGACAGTGTGATGAGAGTCGACATCAACATCTCCTGTTGTCTTAACTTTCAAATTAAATCCCGAATGCTTTCCTAATTGCGAAAGCATGTGATCAAAGAAAGGAACACCAGTATCAACTGAAATGTCGCCAGATCCATCAAGGTCGAGTTCTACAAGGACACTTGATTCCTTGGTTGTGCGTTCAACGCGTGCAGTTCTCTTCATTTTTCTCCCAGGCAAGCCGATAGTGAATCGATAAATCTCTGATTTTCGGCCTCGTTGCCAATGGTGACTCGTAAGTACCCCAATAATCCCACATCTCTGATGAGAACCCCTCTTTCGAGCATCATCTGCCACAACTGGGCAGAGGCAATTTCAAAACCTGAGAAGAGAAGGAAGTTTGAGGAGCTTGGGACCACCGCAAGCCCTAAGTCGCGTAAAGCCTGCGCAACCTTCTCGCGATCCGAACGAAGTTGGGCAACTGTACCCAATAGTTGGTCTTTAAAATCAAGAGCGACTTCGGCCGCAGCCTGAGTGAGCGCACCTAAGTGATAGGGCAATCTAACCAGAAACATTGCATCAATGACGCTGGGATGAGCGATTAAATAACCAAGGCGAACTCCTGCAAAAGCGAAGGCTTTACTCATAGTGCGAATAACAACGATGTGCGGATACTTTTCAATAAGTGTGACAGCAGAACGTTCGTCAGAGAATTCTGCATAGGCTTCATCGATGACAACAAGTCCAGTCGTAGCTTGTGCAAGGGCTTCAATCTGCTCGATTGTCACAGCCGATCCTGTTGGATTATTTGGAGTAGTAATGAATGTCAGATGAGGTTGGTATTTCTGAATCTCCTGAACCGCTGAGGAGATCTCGAGTGAAAAATCTTTGTTGCGAAGGCCATTAATCCACGTGACTTGTGCAACCTTGGCAATAAGCGGGTGCATTGAGTAGGAAGGTGTGAAGCCGAGAGCTGGTCCCCCACCGAATGCCATAAAGAGGGATTGAATTATCTCGTTGCTGCCATTTGCAGCCCATATATTCGATTCATTAAGCGCTGTTTCCGATATTTCATTGATAAAAAATGCAAGCTTCTTGCGGAGCAGAACTGCATCGCGATCTGGATATCGATTCAGAGTCTTGGCTACCTGCGCAATGCGTGCAGTAATCGAATCAACTAGCTCATTGCTGGGTGCGTAAGGATTCTCATTAGTATTTAATACCGCTACTGCAGGAAGTTGAGGCGCTCCATAGGGTGAAAGTTCTCGCAAGTCATCGCGTAGCGGTAGCCACTGTGGCCATGGTTGCGTGCTCATAAGTTCTCCAAGCGAGCAGTCATTGCCTGACCATGCGCGGGTAGATCTTCTGAATTTGCAAGGGTGACAACGGTATCGAGGATCTCTTCAAATGGAGCCTGCCCATATTCAATAAAGTGAAGTCCACGCAAGAATGTTTGTACAGAAAGTCCGCTGCTATGGCAGGCGCAACCACCTGTAGGCAGAACGTGGTTAGACCCGGCTGAATAATCACCGAGCGACACTGGCGAGAAACGTCCTATAAAGACAGCGCCCGCATTTCGAATCTTCATCGCATCCTGTGCCGAATTTTTAGTCTGAATTTCTAAATGTTCAGCAGCGTAAGCGTTGACTACATCTAGGCCTTGTTCGATTGAATCGACTAAAACTATTGCCGACTGAATTCCGGTAAGAGACCCGCGAATGCGTTCTGAATGTTTTGTGGCAGCTACTCGCTTTTCGATTTCGATTTCTACATCCTTGGCCAATTGCTCAGAGGTTGTAACTAGGACTGCCGCTGCCATGACATCGTGTTCTGCCTGGCTGATGAGATCTGCTGCCACATCGCTTGCATAGGCTGTTTCATCTGCAAGTATTGCGATCTCTGTAGGTCCTGCCTCTGAATCTATTCCGATGACCCCACGTAGCGCACGCTTAGCAGCTGCAACATAGATATTTCCTGGTCCAGTTACGAGGTCACACTTTTGGCACACATCTGCCATGCCATATGCAAAGAGTGCGATTGCTTGAGCGCCACCAACTGAATAGACCTCAGTTATTCCCAGAAGCGCGCACGTTGCCAAGATAGTTGGGTGAGGAAATCCACCGAAATTTTTCTGTGGAGGGGAAGCAACTGCAATGCTCTCTACCTTTGCAATCTGAGCAGGAATAACATTCATGAGGACGCTACTTGGATATACCGCCTGACCTCCAGGAACATAGAGGCCGACTCGATCAACTGGGATCCATCTCTCTGTAACAGTTCCACCGTCGACGACCGTTGTGTGAGAATCAGATCGCACCTGATCGTGGTGCACCTTTCTTATGCGAGTTGCTGATATCTCAAGGGCTGCTCGAATATCTGGGTCAAGATCTAAAAGCGCTTTATCAATAACTGATTGTGGAACTCTAATCGATGGCGGCTTGATTCCATCAAACTCATGAGCTAGTGCAATTAAATCTTCCTCACTGCCGCCCTTGACTCTCTGAAGAATTGGTTCGATAAGTTGCATTGCAGCGGCCACATCCAGGCTGGCTCGAGGCAGCAGGCCAAGATAGCCGGCCTTATCCATTCTTCTGCCCCTGAGGTCAACGCTTCGAATCACAGCGCAATTCTAGGGCGCACCCCGCATTTGAAGAACTCTGATTTATTGACCGCTAAATGCGGATGAGGCAGTCGGGACCGAGAATCGCTTTGAGATCTGCGCTCAAACTTGGCGATGAAGTCACAAGCGCATCGATTTTGAGTGTTGTGGACTTTTGCTGATCAATCACGTGAAGATGGACTTCACGTTTGCCCGGGTGAGATCGGAGAATCTCTTTCATGCGTTCTACGATTGGTGGAGTTACTTGCGCTGCTGGAAGTGAGATAAGAAGTGGCCCTGTCGGAGTTGCAGAGATGTCAGGCATCTTCATCTCAAGGGCGGTAAATCGAACTTGCTCATCTGTGCGAGAGAAACGTCCGCGTACAACAACAACGCGGTCCTCGGTCAGTGAAAGCGCATACTGGTTATAGGTATTTGAGAAGAAGAGAACCTCAATCGCGCCTTCAAGATCTTCAACATTAACAACCGCCCACGATGCGCCCTGTCGTGAGACTTTACGTTGAATCCCTGTAATTAACCCACCTATTGTGACAACCCCGTCCTGTGGTCCATCATCGAGCAGTTGGCTAATAGACATATCTGTATGCGATCTCAGAACGTGTTCGACGCCAAGCAATGGGTGATCGGATACATAGAGACCCAACATCTCGCGTTCGAAGGTAAGTAAGGTGGACTTATCCCATTCTGATGTAGGTATCTCAATCTCAAGCACTGCAACCTGCGTCATTGAATCACCACCAAAGAGATCAAATTGGCCAATAGCCTCAGCGCGCTTGGTTTCTATCACCGAGTCAATCGCCTCGAGGTGAATTGCCATCAAGCCTTTTCGCGCATGGTTGAGTGAATCGAAGGCTCCTGCTTTGACCAATGATTCAATTGTCTTCTTATTGCATACATTGGCATCAACTTTGGCAAGGAAATCTCCAAAGGAGGTAAATGCTCCCTTTGCAGCGCGCGAGACCTTAACAGATGCAACAACACCTTCTCCGACGTTGCGAATAGCAGCTAACCCAAAACGAATATCTATGCCGCGAGGTGTGTATTCGGCATCAGATTCGTTGACATCAGGAGGTAAGACTTTGATGCCCATGCGGCGACATTCAGAGAGATAGAGCGCAGATTTATCCTTGTCATCACGAACACTGGTGAGTAGAGCTGCCATGTATTCGGTTGGGTAATTTGCCTTTAAATATGCAGTCCAAAATGAAACGACACCGTAGCCTGCGCTATGCGCGCGGTTAAATGCATAATCAGAGAATGGGATTAGAACTTCCCAGAGCCGTTTAATTGCAGCAACTGAGAAACCATTCTCTTTCATTCCTGCTTCAAATGGAATGTACTCCTTATCAAGGATCTCCTTATTCTTCTTACCCATCGCTTTACGTAAAAGATCCGCACGCCCCAAAGTAAATCCTGCGACCTTTTGAGCAATCGCCATTACCTGCTCTTGATAGACAATTAATCCATAGGTATCTCCTAGAATTTCCTGTAGAGGTTCAGAAAGTTCTGGATGAATCGGTTCGACTGGCTTTCGTCCATTTTTACGATCTGCATAGTTGTTGTGCGCATTTTCGCCCATAGGGCCAGGTCGATAGAGCGCAATCACAGCCGAGATATCGGCAAATGAATCCGGAGCCATGCTTCGAAGAAGGGCACGCATCGGTCCACCGTCGAGCTGAAATACTCCCAGGGTATCTCCACGCGAGAGAAGTTCGAATGTCTTTTGATCACTGAGTGGAAGATCTTCAAGGACCACATCAACACCTTTATTGGCTTTGATATTGAGAAGTGCATCATCTAATACAGAAAGGTTTCGTAGGCCTAAGAAGTCCATCTTTAAGAGCCCAGTGGATTCACATGCTCCCATATCGAATTGGGTGATAATCGCACCATCTGCTTCGCGGCGATGAATGGGAATAACATCTAATAAAGGTTCGCGCGAAAGAATGACGCCCGCAGCGTGCACGCCCCACTGGCGCTTAAGACCCTCAAGCCCTTTAGCTAAATCAACGACGCGCTTCGAATCGGGATCAGTTTCATAGAGCTGGCGGAATTCACCAGCTTCTCCGTGACGTGAATCTTTTGAGTCGAAAATCCCCGAGAGCGTAATGTCCTTACCCATGACAGATGGTGGAAGTGCCTTCGTCAGCTTCTCACCGATGGCATAGGGATAGCCCAGAACGCGGGTTGCATCCTTAAGAGATTGCTTAGATTTAATTGTTCCGTAGGTGATGATTTGAGCGACGCGGTCTTCACCATATTTTTCTGTTGCATAGCGGATCATTTCAGAACGCCTGCGCTCATCGAAGTCCAAGTCGATATCTGGCATAGAGATACGTTCAGGATTGAGAAAGCGCTCGAATAAAAGTCCATGTTCAATCGGATCTAGACCTGTTATTCCAAGCGCATAGGCAACAAGTGAGCCCGCTGCAGATCCTCGCCCTGGACCAACGCGAATGCCGACTTTCTTTGCATATCCCACAAGATCTGCGACAACGAGGAAGTATCCAGGAAAGCCCATCTTGACCATTACATCGAGTTCATATTGCAAGCGAGTGCGGTATGCATCAGTAGCCTTATCTCCTAGCCTCTCAAGGAGACCGCGAACTGATTCTTTCCGTAACCATGAATCTTCAGTTTCACCCGCGGGTACTTCAAAGGCAGGCAGTAAATTTTCGTTCTCGCGTAGCTTCACATTGCATCGTTCGGCAATCAATAAGGTGTTGTCGCAGCTTTCGGGAATTTCTTTAAAGAGTTCTCGCATCTGCGCTGGTGACTTTAGATAAAATTCATGATTTTCAAATTTAAATCTCTTGGGATCTGCCAGGGTGGAGCCAGATTGCACGCATAGAAGAGCCTCATGAGCTGGAGCATCTTCGTGGAATGTGTAGTGAAGGTCATTAGTGGCAAGAAGTGGAAGCTTGAGTTCCTTGGCCAGTTTAAGTAAATCTGCCTTGACGCGGCTTTCAATATCAATCTGGTGATCCATTATTTCAAGGTAGAAATTATTGGCTCCGAAAATATCTCGGTAATCACTTGCAGCGCGCAGCGCCTCTTTGTAATTGCCCATTCGCAGTCGAGTCTGAATTTCACCACCAGGACAACCAGTCGTTGCAATTAAACCATCGGCGTGCCGTGAGATGAGCTCCCGGTCCATACGTGGTTTGTAGTAATAACCTTCAAGGGATGCAAGAGATGAGAGTTTAAAGAGATTGGCTAGTCCAACGTTATTTTCAGCAAGGATTGTCATGTGGGTGTATGCGCCACCACCTGAGACATCATCTTCACCACCATCTGCCCACTGCACACGCTTCTTATCAAAACGTGATTCAGGGGCTACGTAGGCTTCAATCCCGATTATCGGTTTAATGCCAGCCTTAGTGGCCTGCTTGTAGAAATCAAAAGCTCCGAAAACATTTCCGTGATCTGTCATTGCTATCGCGGGCATTTCTTGTCGGGCTACTTCATTAACGAGATCACCGACGCGCGCGGCACCATCGAGCATCGAGTACTCGGTGTGCACGTGTAAATGTACAAACGAGTCTTGCGTCGATGCCCGTGAAGCTGAAAAATCTTCAGATGACATTGTGGCGCAACACTAGCGCTTAAGGCAGTACAGCCTCGGATAGCAACGCCAGAGAAGCCTGAAGGTCAGGTGGATAGGGAGCTTGCAAAACCAGAGGAATCCCATTAACTGGATGGTTGAAGCGAAGTTCAAGTGCGTGCAGCCATGGTCGAGACATCTGCATCTTCTTGCCTAGTACAGGATCTGCGCCATATGTAGTATCTCCCACGAGTGGATGCCCTAGGGCTGAGAAGTGAACGCGGATTTGGTGTGTGCGTCCGGTTTCAAGCTCAACTTTAACAAGTGAGACTGATCGGTAGAATTCAATTACTTCGTAATGTGTAATGCTCTCTTTGCCAGTTGCTACAACTGCAAAACGATGGTCTTCTTTTGGATGTCGATCTATCGGAGCATCAATGGTGCCTGTCGAAGGATCCATATGGCCCTGCACCAGAGCGTGATAAGTCTTATCAATATCGTGGTTGCGAAACATCTCTTTCAATTTCAGGTAGGCACTTTCACTCTTTGCAATAATCATCAGTCCTGATGTTCCAACATCGAGTCTATGAACGACTCCAGCACGTTCTGCAGGACCTGATGTAGAGATTGTGTATCCCGCAGCCATTAACGCTCCGACCACTGTTGGTCCCATCCAACCTGGACTTGGGTGTGCTGCGCATCCAACAGGCTTATCAATAACTACGATGTCATCATCGTTATATATAACGGTAAGGCCATCGAGTGGAGTCAGCGGAATCGGATCTTGGTTGACGGGTGCAGGCATTAAAACGTCGATAACTTGCCCAGCTGTGACACGATCAGATTTCTGCATAGGTCGATTTCCTGTGGTGATATCGCCATCTTCTAAAAGTTTGACAACAGAGGTACGGGAAAGCCCAAGAACTCGAGTGAGCGCGCTATCAATGCGTTCGCCTTCAACGCCTTCAGGCACGCTTAACGTTCTTAGCTCCCTACTCATATGTCTCTACCTTACTCGTGTTACTGGAGGGATATTTCGCACAGTGAGCGTAAATGCCATCACAGCTGCGATTGTGATTGCCGAATCTGCGATATTGAATACAGGCCAGCGAGGCAGCTCTATCCAGTCAACGACATGGCCGTTAAGAAAACCTGGTTCACGAAAGATGCGATCGGTCAGATTTCCAAGGACTCCACCAAGTAATAGTCCTACTGTGATCAACCATCCGGTCGAGGTAACTCTGGGCGAATAATAAAGAATGGCAACTACAACAGACACAGCTAGGAGAGTGAAGATGAAGGTGTATCCGGCTGCAAAACTAAAGGCTGCCCCAGAATTTTTCACCAGAGTCAGTTGAAGAAAATCACCGAGAATTGGTCGAGGAGTTGAGGAGAGTGCACCAAGAGCCCAGATTTTTGTAAGAAAATCGCAGACCCAAATTATCCAGGCTGTGAGGAATAATCGGCGCACTTTAGCGCCGCTCTTCCTTCTGCTTGCAGATCATGCACAACGTTGCGCGGGGGAAAACTTGCAAACGGGCTTTTCCAATGGGAGATCCACATTCTTCGCAAGACCCATAAGTCTTGGCGTCGATTCGAGCAAGAGCTCGCTCCGTCTGTAAAACCATGTCACGCGCATTGCTAACCAATGACATCTCATGTTCTCTTTCAAAAGTTTTGGTTCCAGAATCTGCCTGATCATCGCCGGCACCTTCGCCAGAATCAGCAATGAGGTTATTCATCTCAGCTTCAACAACTTCTAGCTCGTGACGCAAACGCTCAAGATCTTTTGAAATCTCTGCTCGAATAGATTTAAGTTCGACTGCTGTCCAAGGAGTCTCTCCATCGGTTGCTGTTACAGGAGTGGGAGCTGCTTTAATTGGCTTGAGTGGTGCAAATTTCTTACCGCTCTTAACGGGGCGTGCTGGAGGCGGCATCACCAATCGACGCTCTTCAACAACAGGGGCAGCAGTTGGAGCCATCACCGTTGCTACAGAGACTGTCTGAGATTTCTCATCAACTGTCAGGGTGGTCTTACCAACTTTGGAAGGAAATGGGCGACCTGGTGCGCTTTTGACGGGAATAGATCGAGTAGTAGCTTTCTTGGCAGTAGCTTTCTTGGCGGTAGCTTTCTTGGCAGTAGCTTTCT